>Ga0210390_10000073_pt1 | contig 100345 bp, 84 predicted proteins | sample IncBWH11OmetaG_FD_161050 | JGI IMG/M metagenome (GOLD analysis project Ga0210390, IMG submission 161050) | Forest soil microbial communities from Barre Woods Harvard Forest LTER site, Petersham, Massachusetts, United States - Inc-BW-H-11-O ...
CGCCGGTGCCGCCCGCAGCCAGACCGTAAAGCAATGGCCGAGCAAATCCTGGTAGGTCGCGGGCTCGGCAACGATGCTGCCACCGGCGGCGAGCACGAATCGGGGCTCCCGCTCGACGATCTCGCCGAGGACGCGGCGCTCGCAGCGCCGGTACGCCGGCTGGTCGTAAAGCGCGAAGATTTCGGCCAGCGACAGGCCGAAATCGCGTTCGATCTCGGCGTCGAGCTCGATGAACGGCACCTCGAGATGCCCTGCCAGGCGGCCGCCGAGGGTCGACTTGCCGGCGCCGCGCAACCCGATCAGCGCAATCCGCCGGTCACGCGCGACCCGGTTGGCCAACGCGAAATGCGTGCCGACCAGCGTCTGCACCTCGGCCAGCTGCTCCGGCGACAGCCGGCGCAGCAGGTCGACGATCTGCCGCAATTCGGCGGGCTCGACGCTGTCGTCCTCGACCAGCCGCGCCAGCGGCTGGTTCAGCGCCGCGGCAACCCGCTGCAAGAGCGCGATCGAGATGTTGCCGCGGCCGGCCTCAAGCTGGGCGAGATAGCGCTCCGAGAGGCCGGTGTCGCGAGCCAGGATCTTGCGGGTCATGCCGCGCCGCGCGCGCTCCTCCCGCACCCGCTCGCCGAGCCGGGCGAGATAGTCGTCCCTGTCCGGAAAGCGGGGTGGGCCGGTCATCCTTGACCGAAGCATATGAGAAACATGATGCTTGTCCACCTGTCGGGAGGCACGGCCGATGGACTACAACGCCGCCGCAGATCTGATCGGGCGCAACCTCGCGGCCGGCCGCGCCGGGAAGACCGCGTTTGTCGACGATCAAGGCCATTACAGCTATGCCGACCTCGCCGAGCGGGTCGGGCATTTCTCCGGTGCGATGCATGCCCGCGGCATCGAGCGCGAGCAGCGTATCCTGCTCTGCCTGCATGACGGCATCGACTTTCCGACCGCGTTTCTCGGCGCGATCGCGGCCGGGATCGTGCCGGTCGCGGTCAACACGTTGCTCGCCCGCGACGAGTTCGCGTTCATGCTGGCCGACAGCCGGGCCCGCGCGGTCATAGTCTCGGCGCCGGTCCTGCCGGCGATGCGGGCGGCGGTGGCCATGCTGCCCGAGCCGCGGCCGCAGATCATCGCCTCGGACCCGGCCGGCGATGCCGACCCGTTCGCCGCGTTGCTGACTGCGGCAGCCGCCGGCGACACGGTGCGGACCCATCCCGACGAGCCCTGCTTCTGGCTCTATTCGTCAGGCTCGACCGGGCCGCCAAAGGGCACCGTCCACGTCCATGCGAGCTTGATCGAGACCGCGGACTGCTACGCGGTCCCGGTGCTCGGGATCACCCAGGCCGACATCGTCTTTTCGGCGGCGAAGCTGTTCTTCGCCTATGGCCTCGGCAACGCGCTGACGTTTCCGATGGCGGTCGGCGCGACCAGTGTCCTGACCGCCGAGCGCCCGAGCCCGGCGCTTGTCGCCCGTGTCTTGCGCGAGCGGCACCCGACGATCTTTTGCGGCGTCCCCACCCTCTACAACGCGATGCTCGCCAGCCCCGACCTGCCGCGGCCGGGCGAGCTGGCGCTGCGCTGCTGCATTTCGGCGGGCGAGCCGCTGCCGGCGGAAATCGGACGGCGCTGGGCGTCGCGCGTCGGCGTCGACATTCTGGACGGCATCGGCTCGACCGAGATGCTGCACATTTTTCTCAGCAACCGGCCGGGCGACGTCCGCTACGGCACCACCGGCAAGCCGGTCCCGGGCTATGCGCTCAAAATCGCCGACGAGGCGGGGCAGCCGGTGCGGCGCGGCGAAATTGGCGACCTGGTGGTCAGAGGGCCGACCGCCGCGGCCGGCTATTGGAACAACCGCGAGCGCAGCCGGACGACTTTCCTTGGCGAGTGGACGCGAACCGGCGACAAGTATTTCGAGGACGAGGACGGCTATTACGTCTATTGCGGGCGCAGCGACGACATGCTGAAAGTGCACGGCATGTTTGTCTCGCCGGCCGAGGTCGAGGCGGTGCTGATCGCGCATGACGACGTGCTCGAAACCGCGGTCGTCGGCGCCGCCGACGGCGACGGGCTGACCAGGCCCAAGGCGTTTGTCGTCGCCAAGCCCGGCGTCGACACCGGCGACGCGTTCGCGCGCAGCTTGCAGCAGCACGCCGAGAGCCGACTGCCGGCCTTCAAATGTCCGCGTTGGATCGCCTTTCTCGACGAATTGCCAAAAACCGCGACCGGGAAGATCCAGCGCTTCAAGCTGCGCGGGCAGCCGCCGTCCGGGCCCGGCTGAGCCGCGCGAGGACGCCCGCGGCGCCGCCCGACCGGCTTCGGGTCGATGCAGCCTGCGCCGGGGCTGGTTTTCTACGGGCACGCATGCACCCGGCGCAGGCCTCGGAGCCAAATCAGGGTTGGCGTCCCCAGAGGGCGGGCTCACGATGCGGGGTGCTGCACAATCGCCATTTTTCTTTGGAGAGACCATGAGCGCGCACATGACCCCGGAACAGGTCCGGTCGAAAATCGACCACCCGATCGTCGACGGCGACGGGCATTGGGTCGAATACGACCCGGTGTTCAGCGACAAGATGCGCAAGGTCGGCGGCGAGCTTGCCGCGGACGGCTTTCTGAGGGCGATGGGGACGACCCGCGAGGCGTTGTCGACAACGCCTGCCGAGCGGCGGCACAAGCGCGTCGGCCAGCAGGCGTTTTGGGCGCGCCAGGCGGAGAACACGCTCGACCGCGCGACCGCGATGATGCCGCGGCTGCTTTACGACCGGCTCGACGAGCTCGGCCTCGATTTTGTCGTCGTCTACCCGACCGCCGGCCTGCGCCTTCCGCGCATCCAGGACGACGCCACCCGCCGCGCCGTGATCCGCGCCTACAACGTCGTCTCGGCGGACTATTTCGGCGGCCTCGGCGATCGCCTGACCCCGGCGGCGATCATCCCGATGCACACCCCCGACGAGGCGATCGCCGAGCTCGAGTTCGTCACCAGGGAATTGGGCTCGAAGGTCGGGATGTTCGGCAGCAACATGGCGCGCAAGGTGCCGGCCGCGGCCGCCAACGACCCCGACACCGCGCGGTTTGCGGTGTGGTACGACGTGCTCGGCCTCGACAGCGAATACGACTACGACCCGGTCTGGGCGAAGTGCGTGGAGCTGGGCATCGCTCCGACATTCCACAGCGCCGCCAGCAACCAGGGCCTGCGCCTGTCGCCGACCAATTTCTGCTACAACCACATCGGCCATTTCGCCGCCGCCGGCCATGCGACTGCCAAGGCGATCTTTTTGGGCGGCGTCACCCGGCGCTTCCCGCAACTGCGCTTCGCCTTTCTCGAAGGCGGTGTCGGCTGGGCGAGCCAGCTCTTCGGCGACCTGATCGAGCATTGGGAACGGCGCAGCGCCAGGGCCTTGGAGCGCATGCACCCGGACAAGCTCGACCGCGCCCAGCTGATGGGCCTCGTCGAAAAATACGGTTACGGCGACATCGCCGCCGCATTGCGCGAGCGCGGCGGGCTGCCCGACCCGGAGCAGGCGTTTTTGACCGGGGGGGTCGAGAACGTCGACGACTTCTCGGCGTGCAAGATCACCCGCAAGGAGGACTGGGTCGACCTCTACGCCAAGCCGTATTATTTCGGCTGCGAGGCCGACGACCGCATGAACGCGACCGCGTTTGGCCGCTCGAACCCGTTCGGGTCAAAGCTGAACGCGATCTTCAGCTCGGACATCGGGCATTTCGACGTGATCGACATGCGCCACCCATTGCCCGAGGCCTACGAGCTGGTCGAGGACGGCCACATCACGGCGGACAATTTCCGCGCCTTCACGTTTGAGAACGCGGTCAAGCTGTGGGGCACGCAGAACCCGAAATTCTTCGAGGGGACGCGCGTCGCCAAGGAAGCCGCCGCCGTGCTCGCCGCGGCGCAAACCCCGACCCGCGCCGCCGCCGAATAAGCGCACCCCATTCTCCCGACACGGCAGCGCCGCCCCGGTGGGCGGCGCTTGTCGTTTTAGAGCCGCGTCGCGCGCGGTCGCGGCCTCACCCTTGCGGGTGGGTAAAGCGCAGGATCAGGCCGGCCGCTCCCTTGGCGTGGCCCTTGAGTGCTGCGAACAGCTCGTCGCGGGTCATGCCCGGCTGCAAGGCCTTGGGGTCGAGATCGGTCGCGATCAGGGTCAGGGTGTAGTGATGGTAGTCGCCGACCGGCGTGCACGGCCCGAAATACGTCGCCTTTCCCATCGTGCTCTTGCCGCCGACATATTTGTCGGAAGGCTTGCTGAGCTCGCCCTCGGCAAACCCGCTGACCGAGGCCGGGATGTCGTAGGTGACCATGTGCACGACGCCCAGGCCGCCGCGGGCCTCCGGGTCGACCATGATCAAGGCAAAGCTGTTGGTCCCCGCCGGCGGGTTCGACCAGGCGAGCGGCGGCGAGACGTTGTCGCCGACACAGTTCGGGCTCGCCTTGTTGTTGCCGGCGTTCTTGGCCGCGATGACGGCGTTGTCGGCGTAGGCCGGCGAGGTCAGCTTGAACGGCTCGGCGGCGAGCGCGGCATGGCCGGCCCACGCCATCCCCAGACCGATCCCGGCGGCGATCACGGCCTTTCTCATGTCAACTCTCACGGCATTCCCTCCCGCTGCGCTGTCGCACGGCGGACCATAGCCCGCCGCCCGCCGGAAGGCGAGTAGCGGCGATTAGACTAGCCGGGCCGGCCGCACGCGGCGCCGTGTCGCCGCTACCGATCAGACGGCGAGGCGGCGGTAGCGGTTGAACGGTGCCGCCGCGATGGGCTACTTGCATCGATTGCGCGCGACTGTGACCACGGGATAGCCATGACCGACGAACTGCCGACCGCCGCCCGCGTATCGGATCCGGGGATCCGGGCGCTCTACGCCCTGGAGAACCGCTGGCAGGCCTGGCTCGATGTCGAGGCGGCGCTGGCCGAGGCCGAAGCCGAGCTCGGCATCATCCCGGCCGAAGCGGCCGACGCGATCGCGCGACAGGCGCGTTTCGAGCTCCTCGACCGCGCCCGGATCGACGAAGGGTTTGCGCGCACCGGCCACACGATCGTGCCGCTCGTCTGGGAATTGAGCCGGGTGGTCGGCGAGCCGCACGGCGGCTGGGTGCATTGGGGAGCGACGACGCAGAACATCACCCAGACCGGCGACTTGTTGGTCCTGCGCCAGGCTCACCAGGTGTTTTTGCGGCTGATCGGCGAGGCGCTGAAGGCGATGGCCGACCTCGCCGAGCGCGGCGCCGACATGCCGATCGCCGGGCGCACCCATGGGCAGCACGCGCTGCCGGCGACCTTTGGCTACAAGCCCGCGGTGTGGATCGACGAGATGACCCGGCATGTCGAGCGGCTGCGCAAGGCGGCGCCGCGCATTTTTGTCGCGATGCTGGGCGGCGGTGCGGGCACCTTTGCCTCGCTCGGCGCCAACGGGCCAAAGGTGCAGGACGGCATCGCCCGCCGGCTCGGCATGGGCTCGATGCGGGTCCCGGCGCGCACGATCGGCGACCACCTCGCCGAAAACATCTGCATCTTCGGCCTTGTCGCCGCGACCTGCGGCAAGATCGCGCGCGAGATCTACACCCTGATGAAGACCGAGTTTGGCGAGGTCGAGGAGCCGGTGCCGCCGGGCACGGTCGGCAGCTCGACGATGCCGCAAAAGCGCAACCCGAAGCTGTGCCAGGACATCATCGCCGCCGCCGCCGAGGTGCGCGCCTGCGTGCCGCTGGCGCTCGAGGCGATGCAAACCGAGCACGAGGCCGACCGCACGACGAGCCTCGTCATGGAGGCGGCCGAGGCGCGCGCCGCGATCGCGATGGGCGACATGCTGGCCCGGCTCGTCGAGGTGCTCGGCGGGCTGCGGCTCGATCCGGCGCGCATGCGGAAAAACCTCGACTTGGGCGGCGGGTTGATCATGGCCGAGGCGGTCATGCTGAACCTCGGCGCCGCGATCGGGCGCCAGCACGCGCACGATGTCGTCTACGACGCCGCCCAGGCGGCGTTTGTCGAGAACCGGCCGTTTGGCGAATTGCTCGCCGCCGACCCGCGCGTCGCGGCCCATCTCGACCGGGCGGCGATCGACCGGCTGCTCGACCCGACCGCCTACACCGGGCTGTGCGCCGAGATCGCAGGCGACGCCGCCGAGCGCGCCCGCGCCGCCGCCGCCGAGATCGACGGATAAAGGCGCCCGCCGCAGGCTCGTTGGTCACATCGTGTCGGGCACGTAGTCGGGGCCGATGAAATTGTCGAATTTCGTGGTCTCGGCCTCGAAGTGCAGCTTGACCGTGCCGATCGGCCCGTGGCGCTGCTTGGCGATCAGGATCTCCGCCGTGCCGTAGACCTCGTTGTAGCGGTTCTGCCAGCGCTCGTAGCGGTCGTTGTACTTGTCGTCGCTCTCGTCGGGGCGGCGCATCGGCTGCCCGCGCGACAGATAGTACTCCTCGCGGAAGATGAACATCACGACGTCGGAATCCTGCTCGATCGACCCCGATTCGCGCAGGTCGGCGAGCATCGGCCGCTTGTCCTCGCGGGCCTCGACCGCGCGCGAGAGCTGCGACAGCGCCAGCACCGGGACGTTCAATTCCTTGGCGAGCGCCTTGAGGCCGCGGGTGATGTCGGAAATCTCCTGCACCCGGTTTTCGAGCGTCCGCACCTGCACCGACGGGCGCAGCAATTGCAGGTAGTCGATGACGATCAGCCCCAACCCCTGCTGGCGCATCAGGCGCCGCGCGCGGGTGCGCAACGCCGAGACGCTGAGCGCCGGGGTGTCGTCGATGAACAACTTCAGCGCCTGCAGACGGTGGCTCGCCTGCAGAAAACGGTCGAAATCCTCGCGGCTGACATCGCCGCGGCGAATGCGGTCGGAGCTGACCCCCGATTCCTCGGCGAGGATGCGGGCGGCGAGCTGCTCCGCCGACATTTCGAGCGAGAAGAAGCCGACGACGGCGCCGTCCTCGGCTTGGGTGCGGCCATCGGCGGTCTGGACAGGCTTGTAGGCGCGCACCGCGTTGAAGGCGATGTTGGTGGCGAGGGCGGTCTTGCCCATCGACGGTCGGCCGGCGAGGATCACGAGGTCGGACGGGTGCAGGCCGCCGAGCTTGTTGTCGAGGTCGACAAAGCCGGTGGCGACGCCGACGGTCTTGCCGCTTTTCTTGAACGCCGCCTCGGCCATCGTGATGGCGTTGGTCAACGGCACCGCGAAGGCGCGAAAGCCGCCCTCGCTCTGGCCCGCCGTCGCGAGGTCGAACAGCTTTTTCTCGGCGCGCTCGATCTGCTCGGTCGCGCGGTCGTCGAGGTCGTGCCGGTAGGCGTCGTTGACCACGTCCTCGCCGACGACGATCAGCTGGCGGCGCAGGTGGAGGTCGTGGATGTGGCGGCCGTAATCCTCGGAGTTGATGACGGTGACGGCGGCCCCGGCGAGCCGCGCCAGATACTGCGCGCCGCCGATCTCGGCGAGCGCCCCGTCCTGGTCGAAAAGGTTCTTCAAGGTCACCGGGTTGGCGATCTGCCCGCGCTCGACGAGCTTGCCGATCGCGGCGTAGATGCGGCCGTGGACGGCATTGCCGAAATGCTCGGGCAGCAGGAACTCCGAGACCCGCGAATAGGCGCCGTTGTTGATCAGGATGGCGCCGAGCAATGCCTGCTCGGCGTCGGTATTGTAGGGCGGGGTGCGGATCAGCTCGGGGTCGGCGCCGTAGAGCGGCGTCACACGGGAAGCAGTTGTCTCCATCCCCCGAGGGTATCACCCGCCGGCCCGGCCGGCCCGCGCGGAAGGATGCACACCCTGTGGAAGGTGGGACTCCTCAGGCGGCGCGTTCGGCGGCGGTGTCGCGCTCGCGCTCCCGGTCGACCATGTAGTCGCGGACGAGCGGCACCGCGTCGAGCGTCTTGGCGAGCTGCATCTGGAACACCATGTGCCCGCCGTGCCGGAACGCGATCTCCGAGCCGACGAGGTACATTTCCCACATCCGGCAGAACCGCTCGTCGTAGATCGCCTTGATGCGGTCGCGGTTCTGCTCGAAACGCCGCCGCCAGGCGCGCAGGGTGCGGGCGTAATGCAGCCGCAGGATCTCGACGTCGGTAATCCACAGCCGCTGCCGCTCGACGACCGGCACGACTTCCGACAGGGCCGGCACATAGCCGCCCGGAAAGATGTACTTGCGGATCCAGGGCGCGGTCGAACCGGGCCCGTCCATGCGCCCGATCGCATGCAACAGCGCTACCCCGTCAGCCGCCAGCAGCGACTTCACCTTGGCGAAAAACTCGGAGTAGTGGTTGAGGCCGACATGCTCGAACATGCCAACCGAGACGATGCGGTCGTACTGCCCCGCTTCCTCGCGGTAGTCGCGCAGGAAAAAGCGGACCCGGTCGGAGAGCCCGGCGGCAACGGCGCGGCGGGTCGCCACCTTGTGCTGCTCGACCGACAGGGTGAGCCCGGTCACCTCGGCGCCGCACTCGCCGGCGAGATAGAGCGCCAACCCGCCCCAGCCCGAGCCGATGTCGAGCACCTTGTGCCCGGGCTCGATCACCAGCTTGGCGGCGATGTGCCGCTTTTTGTCGAGCTGCGCCTGGTCGAGGTCGTCGTCCTCGCCGCGAAAATAGGCGCAGGAATATTGCCGGTCGCGATCGAGAAACAGCTCGTAGAGCTGATCCGACAAATCGTAGTGGTGGGCGACGTTGCGGCGGGCGCGCGCCAGCGGGTTGTACTGATGAAGGCGGCGCAAAAACGTGTACGACCCGTTCAGCAGCCGCGACAGCACGCTCTCGGGCATCGCCTCGATATTGAGCTGCAGCAGGTCGATCAGGTCGTAAAGACTGCCCTCCTCGATCGTCAAAGTGCCGTCGACAAAGGCCTCCGGCAAATAGAGCCGCGGCCGGACGAGCAGCTTGCGGTGCAGCGCCGCGTCGTTGAGGCGGATCGCGGCGCTCGGCCCCGGCGCGCCGGCGAAATCATGGGGCGTGCCGCTGGCGTCGACGACGCGCAGCCGGCCCTTGGTGACAATCCTCTCGAACAAACGCGCAAGTAGCATCGCGACGAGACCGAACAGATAGGCTTCCCCTAATATCGGTTACGTTGCGCCGCACAAACAAGGGGTTCGATGTTATTTCGGGCTCGCCTCGGCGGGGGTCGGGGCGGGGGTCGGCGCCAGGCGCTCCTCCTCGAACTCGTCCTCGTCCCCGAGCCGCAGCGGGTCGATGCCGCGCGCCTGCATCGCCGCCTCCTCGGCGGACTGCGCGACATTGGCGGTGACGGTGACCGACACCTCCGGATGCAGCACGACGCGCAGCGGGTGCAGGCCGAGATTCTTGATCGGCCGGTCGAGCACAACCTGATGCCGCTCGATCGTAAATCCGGCGTTGGTGACCGCGTCGGCGATGTCGCGGGCCGAGACCGAGCCGTAGAGCTGGCCGCTTTCGCCGGCCTGGCGCACCAGCACCACGCTCAGCCCTTCGAGCTTGGCGCCGACCTCGCTCGCCTCGGCGCGGCGCTGCAGGTTGTTGGCTTCGAGCTGGGCGCGCTGGGTTTCGAAATAAGCCAGGTTCTCCTTGGTCGCGCGCAGCGCCTTTTTTTGCGGCAAGAGATAGTTACGGGCGAAGCCGGGTTTGACTTTGACGCGCTGGCCCATCTGGCCGAGCTTTTCGACCCGTTCGAGCAGGATCAGCTCAATCATCGATCTTTTCTCCACTGGATCGGACGGGCGCCGGCGGCGCAAACCGCCGCCGCAACCCGAGCGGGGCGTCGAGCACCCCCAAAACCGCGACCGCCAAGAGCGGCCATCCGAACAAACCGGCCAACACGTAGAAGGCGACAAGCGGGACCTGCGGCCGCGGCAGGCGGCGCACCGCCGTGTGCAATACCGCGAGGCCGGCGAGGCAGAACGGGACCGACAGCACGATCAGCATGTTGACCCCGACAAACCGGGCGGCGCCGCCGACCGCCGCCAGCACGGCCGCGACGGCGAGAAGCGCCGAGAACCACATCGGCAGGCTGAGCGCCGCGAGGTCGGGAGACGGCCGCCACGCCGCCCCGAACCGCGCCAGGACACCCTGTGCGAGAACCGCGTTGCTGGCCGTCATCACCATCCAGGAGGCGGCGATCGCGCCGGGAAGGATGAGCGCCAGCAAACCGGTGAGCGCCGCGCGGCCGGCGTCGCTCTCATCGACAAAGCGGTCGACGGCCGGCGCCAGCGTCTCGCGCAACAGCGCCTCGATCGCGTCGGGGCCGCCCAAAATCATAACAGCGCCGGCAAGTGCCACGAGGCCGAGCCCGCTCAACCACGCCGCCAGCAGCCCCGGCGGGTACCATTCGAGCGTGCCGTCGGCACTCGCGCGTGCGAGCAGCGATTGGCGCACCAGCAGCACCACCGGCACCGCGTAAAGCGCGGCGAAGAGTGCCGCCGCGATCAGGCCGCCCGCCGCCAGCAAAGCGATCGAGGCGGTGACCGCGGCCGTAGCGGCGGCGCCGACGCCGAGCCACAAGCCGGCGGCGAACAGCGGCAGCTGGGCCAAATAGGCGAGGATCAACGCACCGGGCGAGCCGGTCAGCACCGCCAGGTAGAGGGCGGCGCCGAGCGCGCCCAATGCCGCGCCCGCGCCGAGGGCTGCAAACCGGCCCATGGCGATGCTCGCCTGCCGGCGGCCAAGACCGCCGCGCTCCTATCTCACCATGTAGGGCAGGAGGCCGAGAAACCGCGCCCGCTTGATCGCCTGAGCGAGCTCGCGCTGCCGTTTGGTCGAGACCGCGGTGATGCGGCTCGGCACGATCTTGCCGCGCTCGGAGACAAAGCGCTGCAGCAGCTTGATGTCCTTGTAGTCGATCTTGGGCGCGTTCGGGCCCGAGAACGGGCAGGATTTGCGCCGGCGAAAGAACGGCCGCCGCGCCGCCGCCGCGCCGCGCCCCCGTTCGCCTGCTGACTGGCTTTCCATTTAGGGCTCCTCAGGGCTCGACTGCTTCGGGGACCGCCACCGGCGGCGCCGGGCGCTCGACCCGTTCGCCACGCTCCCCGCCGCCGCGCTCCCCGCGTTCGCCGCCGTCGCGTCCGCCGCCGTCGCGCCCCTCACGCCCGTCGCCGTAACGGTCGCGGTCGCCGCGCCGGCCGCGGTCGTCGCGGCTGCCGCGGTTTTGCATGACCGCCGACGGCCCTTCCTCGTGGGCCTCGACGCGGATCGTCAGATAGCGCAGCACGTCCTCGTTGATGCGCATCGTGCGCTCGAGCTCGGCGACCGCCGGCGGCGGCGCCTCGAGGTTCATCAGCACGTAATGGCCCTTGCGATTCTTGCGCATGCGGTAGGCGAGGTTGCGCAGACCCCAATACTCGCGCTTCTTGACCTCGCCGCCGTTATCCGCGATCAGCTGGGTAAAGCCGTCGGCGAGGGCGTCGACCTGCGCGCCCGAGATATCCTGCCGCGCAATAAACACGTTTTCGTAGAGAGGCATACCGAACAAGTCCCTTTCGGATTTCACAAAGCCCGGAGCGCTCGCGCTGTCCGGGCGGAGCCGGCCGCGGCCGGCAAGGGAAGCGAGGCACTATACAGGAACCCTGGCGCACGACAAGATGCGCCGCCGGTTCGGGGGACAAGTACGGCCGGTTGGGGTTCAAGGGGGGTATGATCGCAATGAAGCGTGCCTTTGTGTTCCCGGGCCAGGGGTCCCAGGCGGTCGGGATGGGTCGGAGCCTTGCCGGCCGGTTTGGCGCGGCGCGACGCCTGTTCGAGGAGGTCGACGACGCCCTGTCGCAGCCGCTGTCGAGGCTGATGTTCGACGGGCCGGAGAGCGAGCTGACCCTGACCGAGAACGCCCAGCCGGCGCTGATGGCGGCGAGCCTCGCGGTCATCCGCGTGCTCGAAGTCGAAGGCGGCCTCGAAATCGGGCGGCACGTCGCTTTTGTCGCGGGTCATTCCCTTGGAGAGTATTCGGCGCTTGCGGCGGCGCGGGCGCTTGCGGTCGGCGATGCGGCGCGGCTGTTGAAGCTGCGCGGGCGGGCGATGCAGCGGGCGGTGCCGGTCGGCGAGGGAGCGATGGCGGCGCTGCTCGGGCTTGATGCCGAGGACGCGCGGATGGTTGCCGCCGAGGCGACGCGCGCCGGGATCGACCGCGACGAAGTTTGTGCCGTGGCCAACGACAACGCCCCGGGCCAGGCCGTCGTCAGCGGTCATCGCTGCGCCGTCGAGCGGGCGATCGCGGTCGCGCGCGAGCACGGCGCGCGCCGCTCGGTCATGCTGCCGGTCAGCGCCCCGTTTCACTCGCCGCTGCTGGCGCCGGCGGCCGACGCGATGGCCGCGGCGCTCGGCAACATCTTGCTGCGCCCGCCGTGCGCGCCGCTGGTCGCGAACGTCACAGCGCGGCCGGTCGACGACCCGGCCGAGATCAAACGCCTGCTGGTCAGGCAGGTCACGGCAATGGTGCGATGGCGCGAGAGCGTGCTGTTCCTCGCCGCGTCGGGGGTGGGGGAGGTCGTCGAGGTCGGCGCCGGACGCGTGCTCGCCGGCCTTGCCAAGCGGATCGCACCCGCTCTCGCCACGCGATCGGTCGGCGGCCCCGAGGAGGTCGGCCTGCTGATCGGCGCGCTTTGACGCGGCGGCGACTTCCGCTACGGGTCTGGTGCAGGCTCTCGTGAGACGGTTCACAACCGGCGCGGGCCGGCGATGTTCGACCTGACCGGCCAGACGGCGCTGGTGACCGGGGCGTCCGGCGGCATCGGCGGGGCGGTCGCGAGGGCGCTGCACGCACAAGGAAGCGAGGTCATGCTGGCCGGCACCCGCAGGCCGGCGCTCGAAGCGCTGGCGGCGGAGTTCGGCGAGCGCGTGCACGTCGGGGTTGCCGATCTTGCCGCGGCCGATGCGGCCGACCGCCTCTTCAGGATGGCCGAGGACGCGATGGGCCGCGTCGACATTCTCGTCAACAATGCCGGCTTCACCCGCGACGGGCTGGCGCTGCGGATGACGGACGAGGACTGGCAAGCGGTGCTCGACCTCGACCTCACCGCCGCCTTTCGCCTGACCCGCGCGGCGTTGCGCGGCATGGTGCGGCGGCGCCACGGCAGGGTCGTCGGGGTGACCTCGATCGTCGCGGTGACCGGCAATCCCGGCCAGGCGAACTATGCCGCGGCGAAGGCCGCCATGATCGCGATGTCCAAGTCGATCGCCGCCGAGGTCGCGAGCCGCGGCGTTACCGTCAACTGCGTTGCCCCGGGGTTCGTCGAGACGGCGATGACCGACAAGCTGTCGGCGGAGCGGCGCGCCCGGCTCGGCTCGGCGATTCCGTGCGGGCGGTTTGGCGCCCCGGCGGATGTCGCCGCCGCGGTTGTCTACCTGGCGAGCGCCGAGGCCGCCTACGTCACCGGCCATACCTTGCACGTCAACGGCGGTATGGCCATGGTATAGGCCCGCGCACGGCAGACCGATTCAGGCGAATTGGCACCGTCGGGGAAATCATGTTATGTGACCGGCGCCTTGTTCGCGGCCCCGACGACGGCAAGATGACGGCGGATGGCGCCCGGCTTCATGTGTGCAAACCAAGTTCACGCCAGCCACTGAGGGGAAATACCGATGAGCGATGTCGCCGAGCGGGTCAAAAAGATCGTCGTCGAGCATTTGGGTGTCGACGAATCTAAGGTGACCGAGAACGCCAGCTTCATCGACGATCTCGGCGCCGACAGCCTCGACACGGTCGAGCTCGTGATGGCCTTCGAGGAGGAGTTCGGCTGCGAGATCCCGGACGACGCCGCCGAAAAAATCGTGACCGTCAAGGACGCGGTCAGCTTTATCGAGTCGCACAGCTGAGCCGCTCGATCTCGCCCATGACCGCGAACCGGGCCGCGGACCGGCGCCGGCGCGCCGGGCAACCCCTTGCGTTGTGGATGGGACGGCAATGCGCCGCGTCGTCGTAACCGGCATGGGGCTGGTGACGCCCCTCGGCATCGGGCTCGAGCGCAACTGGCAGCGCCTCTTGGCGGGGGCGTCCGGCGTCAGCGCGATCCAGTCCTTCGACGTGTCCGACCTGCCGGCGCGCATCGCCGCGCAAGTGCCGCGGGGCGACACCGCCTCGGGGCTGTTCAACCCGGACGACTGGGTCCCGCCCAAGGACCAGCGCAAGATGGACGGGTTTATCGTCTTCGCGTTGGCCGCCGCCGCCCAGGCGGTCGACGACGCCGGCTGGCTGCCGCAGGACCAGGCGGAGCGCGAGCGCACCGGCGTCCTGATCGGGTCGGGGATCGGCGGCCTCAGCGGGATCACCGAGGGCGCCTTGACCCTGCACGAGCGCGGCCCGCGCCGCGTCTCGCCGTTTTTCATTCCCGCCAACCTGATCAACCTCGCCTCCGGCCATGTCTCGATCCGCTATGGTTTCAGCGGGCCCAACCATGCCGTGGTCACCGCCTGCTCGAGCGGGGCGCACGCGATCGGCGACGCAGCGCGGCTGATCATGCTCGACGACGCCGACGTCATGGTGTGCGGCGGCACCGAAGCGGCGATCTGCCGGCTCGGGCTCGCCGGGTTTGCCGCGGCGCGCGCCCTGTCGACCGGGTTCAACGACGATCCGCCGCGCGCCTCGCGGCCGTGGGACGAAGAGCGCGACGGTTTTGTCATGGGCGAGGGCGCCGGCATCCTGGTGCTCGAGGAGCTCGAGCACGCCCGCCGGCGCGGCGCCAACATCTATGCCGAGATCATCGGCTACGGCATGTCGGGCGACGCGCACCACCTGACCGCACCCGCCGAGGACGGCAACGGCGCCTTTCGCTCGATGCGCAACGCCTTGCGGCGCGCCGGGCTGCCGCCCGAAGCGATCGACTACATCAACGCCCACGGGACCTCGACCCCGCTCGGCGACGAGATCGAGCTCGGTGCGGTCAAGCGGCTGTTCGGCCGGCACGCCTACGAGCTGTCGATGTCGTCGACAAAGTCGGCGATCGGGCATCTTCTGGGTGCGGCCGGCAGCGTCGAGGCGATCTTTTCGATTCTCGCGATCCGCGACGGCGCGGTGCCTCCGACCCTGAACCTCGACCACCCGTCGCCGTCCTGCGACCTCGACCTCGTGCCGAAGCAAGCAAAAAAGCGGCGGGTCGAGGTGGTGCTGACCAACTCGTTCGGGTTTGGCGGCACCAACGCCTCGCTGGTCTTTACCGGTCCGCCTTGAGCGGCTGACCCGCCCGGCCTCGGTCGTCCCCCTCCGGTTGAGAGCAGCGGTCGGTGCACGGTTCGCTTCGCCTTTTCGGCTGGGCCCTGCTGACCGTCGCGGTCGTCGCCGGCGTCGTCGGGGGTGCGGGATGGTGGGCATACCGCGAGGTGACCGGGGCGGGACCCCTTAAAGAAACCCGCACGGTCGTGATCCCGCCGCGCACCGGTCTTGCCGGCATCGCGCTGCTGCTGGCGCAGAAGGGCGTGATCCGGCATCGCCTGCCGTTCGAGGCCGGCGCCGTGGCGTCAGGCAACGGTGCGGCGCTGCTCGCCGGCGAATACGCGTTTCCGGCCGGCGCGAGCCCGCTCGAAGCCGTCGCGATCATCGCCGGCGGCAAGACCGTCAAGCACAAGCTGACCATTCCCGAGGGGCTGACGAGCGCCGAGATCGTGGCGCTGGTCGAGGGAGCACCGGCGCTCGCCGGCAACACCGGGCCGCCGCCGCCGGACGGCAGCCTGATGCCCGACACCTACATCTACAGCTATGGCGAGGAGCGCCACGCACTGCTTCAGCGCATGGAACTCGAGATGAACCAGGCGCTCGCCGCCGCCTGGGCCAAGCGGCGGCCAGGCCTGCCGCTCGCCAGCCCCGAGCAGCTTCTGACCCTCGCCTCGATGGTCGAGCGGGAGGCTGCGCGCGCCGACGAGCGGGCGCGCATCGCCGCGGTCTTCGTCAACCGGCTGCGCCTCGGCATGCGGCTCGAATCGGACCCGACGGTGATCTACGCGCTGAGCGGCGGCGGCGCCAAAAAGCTCGACCGGCCGCTAACCCGCGCCGACCTCGCGACGCCGTCGCCCTACAACACCTATGTCGAATACGGGCTGCCGCCGGGGCCGATCGACAGCCCGGGGATCGCGGCGTTGCGCGCGGCGGCGCGGCCGGCGCCGACCGACGACCTCTACTTTGTCGCCGACCGCAACGGCGGCCACGTCTTTGCCAAGACGCTTGCCGAGCACAACCGCAATGTCGCGCAATACCGCAAGAGCGCGCTTGTCGAGCCCGACCCGCTGGGCGCCGCCGCGCGCTAGTCGTTCGAAGTCGACGCCCGGCACCCGCTGCTTTTTTCGTCATGCCCGCGAAACGCCGACACCCAGAGCTGCCCTGGCCCGAATAAGGACATTCGGCGCCACACCGAAGGCCGGGATGGCGGGTGCGGGGGTATTGAGCGGCCCCGACGCGAAGCTGCCCCTGTTGCCCGATGATTGACGACATACTCTGGGCGTTTTTCGGCGGGCGTTTTTCGGCGCGCCGCGGCTTGACCGCGGGCGCTCGCGGGCCAAGTCAATAGCCCGGCTTCGGCCGCGGCGCTGGTGAGGCGGGGTCAGGCAGCTAGGTCAGGTGGGGATGTCTGTGGTAAGAAGGCGGCTCGGCCGGGCCGGTGCGCTGCGCCGGCGGCGCGTCGCGGCGGGCGTGGCGGAACTGGCAGACGCACTGGATTTAGGTTCCAGCGATGAAAATCGTGGGGGTTCGAGTCCCCCCGCCCGCACCAGGGCGCCGGGAGCGGTTATGAGAGGGCTGATGCCGATGACGGGTGGGTGCGCGGTTGGTCGACGGGTTGCGGGCGTCGGCGACAGAGGGCCTCGGGCGGGCGTCGCGTCATGGAGGTGACCGAAACCAGCGCCGACGGGCTGAAGCACGAGTTTCGCATCGTCGTGCCGGCCGGCGAGCTCGAAGACAAGGTGGTCACCCGGCTCGACGAGCTCGGCCGCACGATCCGGCTGCCGGGGTTCCGCCCCGGCAAGGTGCCGATGCAGATCCTGCGCCGGCGCTATGGCCCCTCGGTGCTGGGCGAGGTGCTCGAGAGCACGGTCCAGGGCAGCTCGGCCGACACCATCCGCGAGCGCAACCTGCGCCCGGCATTGCCGCCGAAATTCGACATCGTCTCGTTCAGCGAGGGCGCCGACCTCGAATACAAGATGATGGTCGAGGTGCTCCCGGACATCCCCGACCCCGAGTTTGGCGAGCTCGACATCGAGCGCCTGATCGTCGAGGTGCCGGAGGAGAATGTCGAGGCGGCGGTGCAGCGCATCGCCGAGCAGCAGCGCAAGACCGAAGCGGTCGAGCGGCCGGCCGAGGACGGCGACATCCTGGTCGTCGACATCGAAGGCAAGACTGGCGAGGAGGAGATACCGGGTGCGGCCGGCAAGGACCGCCAGATCGCGCTCGGCTCGGGCGGCCTGATCCCGGGGCTGGAGGAGCAGCTTCTCGGGGCGACGGCGGGCGAGCACCGCGCCGTCCATGTCACGTTCCCGGCGGATTACGCGGCCACGCACCTCGCCGGCAAGGAAGCGGTTTTTGAGGTGGACGTGAAGGAGGTCCGGCAGCGGCTGCCGGCGGTGGTGGACGACGAGCTGGCCGTCGCGGTCGGTCTCGAAAACCTCGCCGAGCTGCGCCAGGAGGTTCGTCAGCAGATGGAGCGCGACTACGCGACCGCCTCGCGGCTGCGGCTGAAACGCGCACTCCTCGACAAGCTGGCCGAGCGCTACGACTTCCCGGTGCCGCTCGGCATGGTCGACGTGGAATTCGACAACATCTGGGCGCAGCACCAGGCCGAGCGGCAGCAGGAGCAAGAGGGTGCCGGCGCCAGCGCTGGCGCGACCGAAGGCGCGTCGCCCGACGAAGCCGCGCCCGCCGCTTCGGAACCGGCCGCTTCCGAAGAGGCGGGCCCGAGCGAAACGACGCCGGCGCAGGCGTCGGCCGAGGAAGGCGCAGCGGCGCAGGCCGGGGGCGAGAACGCCGCGGCGGCCGCGGGCGAGCCGCAGGATGCCGAGCGCGCGGCGGACGCCGAGGAGGGCGAGGGGGCGGTGAAGGCCGAGTACCGCAGGATATCCGAGCGCCGGGTGCGGCTCGGGCTGCTGCTTGCCGAAGTCGGCCGCAGCAACAACATTACCGTCACCCAGGACGAGCTGAACCAAGCGATCACCCGCGAGGTGCGCCGGCATCCGGGCTACGAGCGCCAGGCGCTGGATTTCTACCGCCAGAACCCCGAGGCGGTGGCGAGCCTGCGGGCGCCGATCTTCGAGGACAAGGTGATCGACTTCATTGTTGAAATGGCGAAGGTCCCGGAACGCCGGGTGACGCCGCAAGAGCTGCTGAGCCTGCCCGATCCCGACGCCGACGGCGACGCCGACAAGGCGGCCGAGCCTGGCGGCGAGCCGACGGCCTGAACCGCAAGATCCGTGCGCCGCGAGTGCGGCGTCTTCGAGGAGAGCGCCGATGTCCGAATATTTCGAGCAATATATGAACAACCTGGTGCCGATGGTGGTCGAGCAGACCAACCGCGGCGAGCGCGCCTACGACATCTATTCGCGCCTGCTGAAGGAGCGGATCATCTTTCTGGTCGGGCCGGTGCACGACGCGGTGGCGAGCCTGATCTGCGCGCAGCTGCTGTTTCTCGAGTCGGAGAACCCGGCGAAGGACATCGCGTTCTATATCAACTCGCCGGGCGGGGTCGTGACCTCAGGCCTGGCGATCTACGACACGATGCAGTACATCCGCTCGCCGGTTTCGACGGTGTGCATCGGCCAGGCGGCCTCGATGGGCTCGCTGTTGCTGTGCGCCGGGGCCAAGGGCAAACGCTTCTCGCTGCCGAACTCGCGGATCATGATCCACCAGCCGTCGGGCGGCGCGCAAGGGCAGGCCACCGACATCGAGATCCAGGCGCGGGAGATCCTGTCGCTGCGCGCGCGGCTCAACGAAATCTACGTGCGCCATACGGGCCAACCGCTTGAAGTCATCTCCTCCGCGGTCGAGCGCGACAAGTTCCTGTCGCCGTTCGAGGCGATGGAGTTCGGCCTCGTCGACGAGGTCGTCGAGAGCCGTCCTGGCGGGTTCGAGGAACGCGCTCGCGCGTGACCCGGCGGACCGCGGGCCGGTCCATGATCAACCGGGTCCAATATGATTAAGTAGTTGTTGATCCCCGGCGAGCACATATACTCGACGGCAGCGGCGGAGAACCCCGTCGTTGTCCGCGCCCCGGGCGGGCGAGCGGCGGCGACGGGCAAGGCTCGGCCGACGCGCCGGGAGGAATGGGCAGCAGCGGCTAACCGGCCGGTGCCGCCGACTACGGAGTGGCGATGACCAAATCCAGCGGTAGCGACTCGAAGAACACGCTCTACTGTTCGTTCTGCGGCAAGAGCCAGCACGAAGTCAGAAAGCTGATCGCCGGGCCGACCGTTTTTATTTGCGACGAGTGCGTCGAGCTCTGCATGGACATCATCCGTGAGGAGCACAAGACAACCCTCGTCAAGTCGCGCGACGGGGTGCCCGGACCGCGCGACATCTGCAAGGTGCTGGACGATTACGTGATCGGCCAGGACCACGCCAAGCGGGTGCTGTCGGTCGCGGTGCACAACCACTACAAGCGGCTGGCGCACGGCGCCAAGTCGAACGACGTCGAGCTCGCCAAGTCGAACATCCTGCTGGTCGGGCCGACCGGGTCCGGCAAGACGCTGCTGGCGCAGACCTTGGCGCGGATCATCGACGTGCCGTTCACGATGGCCGACGCGACGACCTTGACCGAGGCCGGCTATGTCGGCGAGGACGTCGAGAACATCATTTTGAAATTGCTGCAGTCCGCCGACTACAACGTCGAGCGCGCCCAGCGCGGCATCGTCTACATCGATGAGGTCGACAAGATCTCACGGAAATCGGACAACCCGTCGATCACCCGCGACGTCTCCGGCGAGGGCGTGCAGCAGGCGCTCTTGAAGATCATGGAGGGCACCATCGCGTCGGTCCCGCCGCAGGGCGGGCGCAAGCACCCGCAGCAGGAGTTTCTGCAGGTTGACACGACCAACATCCTGTTTGTCTGCGGCGGCGCGTTTTCCGGGCTGGAAAAGATCATCGCACAACGCCGCCAGGGCACCTCGATCGGCTTTGGCGCCGAGGTGCGCGGGCCTGACGAGCGCAAGACCGGCGAAATCCTGCGCGACCTCGAGCCGGAGGACCTGCTGAAATTCGGGCTGATCCCCGAGTTCGTCGGCCGGCTGCCGGTTGTCGCCACCCTCGACGACCTCGACGAGGGGGCGCTGGTCGACATCCTGACCAAGCCCAAGAACGCGCTCGTCAAGCAGTATCAGCGGCTGTTCGAGATGGAGGACGTCCGCCTCGAGCTGAACGAGGAGGCGCTGAAGGCGATTGCCCGCAAGGCGATCCTGCGCAAGACCGGGGCGCGCGGGCTGCGCTCGATCATGGAGGCGATCCTGCTCGAGTCGATGTTCGAGCTGCCGAGCCTCGTCGGGGTCAGCGAAATCGTCATCAACCGCGAGGTCGTCGAAGGGCGAACCCAGCCGCTCCACATCTACTCCGACCGGCGCGGCGACGTCGGCACCGGCGACTGATCCGGGTCCGGTGGGCTCGTCCGCAATGTCAGGTTACTTGACTGCCGGCGAAACCGGGCCAACCTAGATACTCGATGCCTGTCACGGCCGGCTCGGCTCGCTCCCGACCGGCCCTACGAAAAAGAGGGCTCATGTCAGAACTCGTGCGCGGCGCGCTGTACCCCGTCCTGCCCCTTCGCGACATTGTCGTCTTCCCGCACATGATCGTACCGCTGTTTGTCGGCCGCGAGAAATCGGTGCGGGCGCTTGAGGACGTGATGAAGGACGACAAGCAGATCCTGCTCGTCACCCAGAAGAATGCCGCTCAGGACGAACCGTCGACGGCCGACATCTACACGGTCGGGACCGTCGGCACGGTCCTCCAGCTGCTCAAACTGCCGGACGGGACCGTCAAGGTCCTGGTCGAGGGCGGCCACCGCGCCGCGATCACCCGGTTTGCCGAAAACGAGGCGTTTTTCCAGGCTTATGCCGACAGCGTCCCGGAGAAATCGGGCGAGCGGCAGGAGATGGCGGCGCTGGCGCGCACCGTGGTCTCGCAGTTCGAGCAATACATCAAGCTGAACAAGAAGATCCCGCCCGAGGTGCTGGTCTCGATCAACCAGATCGACGACCCGGCAAAGCTCGCCGACACGGTCGCCTCGCACCTGACCTTGAAAATCCCGGAAAAGCAGGAGCTGCTCGAGATCGAAGCGGTGGGTGAGCGCCTCGAAAAGGTGTTCAGCCACATGGAAGGCGAGATCGGCGTCCTGCAGGTCGAAAAGCGCATCCGCAGCCGCGTCAAGCGGCAGATGGAGAAGACGCAGCGCGAGTACTACCTCAACGAGCAGATGAAGGCGATCCAGAAGGAGCTCGGCGAAGGCGAGGACGGCCGCGACGAGATGGCCGAGCTCGAGGAGCGGATCAACAAGACCGCCTTTACCAAGGAAGCTCGCGACAAGGCGATGGCGGAGCTCAAGAAGCTGCGCAGCATGAGCCCGATGTCGGCCGAGGCGACGGTCGTGCGCAACTACCTCGACTGGCTGTTGTCGGTGCCGTGGAGCAACCGGACCAAGATCAAGCGCGACATCAAAAGCGCCGAAAAGGTGCTCAACGCCGATCATTTCGGGCTGGAAAAGGTCAAGGAGCGGATCCTCGAATATCTCGCCGTCCAGCAGCGCATCAAAAAGATGAAGGGTCCGATCTTGTGCCTGGTCGGCGCCCCGGGGGTCGGCAAGACGTCGCTCGGCAAGTCGGTCGCCCGCGCCACCGGCCGCAACTTTGTGCGCATGTCGCTCGGCGGCGTGCGTGACGAAGCCGAGATTCGCGGGCACCGGCGCACCTATATCGGGTCGATGCCCGGCAAGATCCTGCAAGGGATGAAAAAGGCCAAGTCGTCGAACCCGCTGTTTCTGCTAGACGAGGTCGACAAGCTCGGCGCCGACTGGCGCGGCGACCCGTCCTCGGCCTTGCTCGAGGTGCTCGACCCAGAGCAGAACGGGACCTTCAACGACCACTACCTCGAAGTCGACTACGATTTGTCGGACGTGATGTTCGTCACGACGGCGAACACGCTGCGCATCCCGCAGCCGTTGCTCGACCGCATGGAGATCATCCGCATCCCCGGCTACACCGAGGACGAGAAGGTCGAGATCGCGCGCCGCCACCTGATCCCGAAGCAAACCGCGGCGCACGGCATCCGCAAGACCGAGTGGAGCATCAGCGAGGACGCGATCCGCGACCTGATCCGGCACTACACGCGCGAGGCGGGTGTCCGCAACCTCGAGCGCGAGATCGCCAACCTGACGCGCAAGGCGATCAAAGACATCCTGATGAAAAAGAGCGAGCGGGTCGCGGTCACCCGCCGCAACCTCGAAAAATACGCGGGCGTTCGGCGTTTCCGCTTTGGCGAGGCGGAGAGCGAGGATCTGGTCGGGGTCACGACCGGGCTCGCCTGGACCGAGGTCGGGGGCGAGTTGCTGACGATCGAGGCGGTGACCTTGCCCGGCAAGGGCCGGGTCACGGCGACCGGCAAGCTCGGCGACGTGATGAAAGAGTCGGTGCAGGCGGCGGAAAGCTACGTCAAATCCCGCAGCCACGCGTTCGGGATTGTGCCGACGATTTTTGAGAAGCGCGACATCCACGTGCATGTGCCGGAGGGTGCGACCCCCAAGGACGGGCCTTCGGCGGGCGTCGCGATGGTGACCTCGATCGTCTCGGTGTTGACCGGGATCCCGGTCAAGAGCTCGGTGGCGATGACCGGCGAGATCACGTTGCGCGGCCGCGTGCTGCCGATCGGCGGCGTCAAGGAGAAGCTCTTGGCGGCGTTGCGCGGCGGGCTGAAGACCGTGCTGATCCCGCAGGACAACGAAAAGGATCTCGCCGAGATCCCGGACAACGTGAAGCGCGGCTTGAAGATTGTCCCGATCAGAACCGCGGACGAACTGCTGAGCCACGCGCTCGCCGCACCGCTAACCCCGGTCGCCTGGTCGGAGGACGGGGATGCGTCTCCGGTAATTCCCGCGTCTGGCGAGGGGCGGCCGGGGGTGGTGACGCACTGATTGCAGCACTGCACCCCGCCCCTGCGCCTGCCCGACCGCACCGCAGCATCGGAAACGGCTGAAATGCCTCAAAATCGCTCCGCCATTTCGCGGGCGTGGCGATTGACCCCAAACCGCTCGCGCTCTAAACTGTTCGGCGAACAGGTCAGGGAACGATCTCGGACACTCAGGGGGGCAGCCCGTGAATAGGAACGAACTCGTCGATGCCGTCGCCAACAAGTCCGAATTGCGAAAGACGGAGGCGAGCCGGGCCGTCGACGCCGTGTTCGATGCGATCGCCGAGGCGTTGAAGGGCGGCGACGAAGTACGGCTTGTTGGGTTTGGCACCTTTTCGGTCGCGGCGCGCGCCGCCTCCGAGGGGCGCAACCCGCGTACCGGCGAAAAGATCCAGATCGCCGCGTCGAAGCAGCCCAAGTTCAAGGCGGGGAAGGGGTTACGTGACTCGTTGAACTGAGCGTGCGTCGCCCGGGAGCGCCGACGGGACGCGCGCGGCGGCGCGGCATCCGCGGGGATCGAGAGGCCAGTTCGGGGCGGTTAGCTCAGTCGGTAGAGCATCTCGTTTACACCGAGGGGGTCGGGGGTTCGAGTCCCTCATCGCCCACCAGGACAACCCCGCGGCATGCGGGCGCGGGGCTCGCAGGCAGCCGGCCGGCAAGCCCCGTGGCCGCCATTCGCTTGACACCCCCCATCGGGAGTAATAAGGGTAGCGCCCCGGCACGGTACGGGATGGCCGCCCCGGTCGAGGCCAAAGGGGGCGTAGCTCAGTTGGTTAGAGCGCCGGCCTGTCACGCCGGAGGTCGCGGGTTCGAGCCCCGTCGCTCCCGCCATCGACCGCCTACCGTGGCATACGGTGCCGTCGCATCCGGTGCGCCGGCGGGAGGATTCGGCCTATATCCATGACGTCTCGGCGGGCGCGGCATGTCGCCGGTGCTGCGTGGACGGCCCGAGCCGGAGTTGGTCGATGGAAAGCCTGCTGCGCGCATATTTCCCGATTCTGATCTTTCTGGCGATTGCCGGCGCGGTGGCGGTGGCGATGGTCGCCGGCTCCTTCGTGCTGGCGCAGCAGCGGCCCGACAGCGAGAAGCTGTCGCCCTACGAGTGCGGCTTTGACCCGTTCGAGGACGCGCGCATCCGCTTTGACGTGCGCTATTACCTCGTCGCGATCCTGTTCATCATCTTCGACCTCGAAGTCGCGTTCCTGTTCCCGTGGGCGGTGTCGCTCGGCGACATCGGCCTGTTCGGCTTCTGGTCGATGGTGGTGTTCCTCGGCGTCTTGACGGTCGGCTTTATCTATGAATGGCGCAAGGGGGCGCTCGAATGGGAATGAGCGAGGCACCCGCCCGCCCGGTGCCGCCGGGCCCCGAGCGGGATGTCCTGTTGCGGGCGGCGACCGGGGAGGTCCAGGACAAGGGCTTTGTCGTCGCCCGGCTCGACAGCCTGGTCAACTGGGCGCGCAGCGGCTCGTTGTGGCCGATGACGTTTGGGCTCGCATGCTGCGCGGTCGAGATGATGCACACCGGCGCCAGCCGGTACGACCTCGACCGTTTCGGCGTCGTCTTTCGCGCCAGCCCGCGCCAGGCCGACGTGATGATCGTCGCCGGCACGCTGTGCAACAAGATGGCGCCGGCGCTGCGCAAGGTCTACGACCAGATGGCCGAGCCGCGCTGGGTCATCTCGATGGGCTCGTGCGCCAACGGCGGCGGCTACTACCATTACTCGTATTCGGTGGTGCGCGGCTGCGACCGCATCGTACCGGTCGACGTCTATGTGCCGGGCTGCCCGCCGACCGCGGAGGCGCTGCTGTACGGCGTCCTGCTGTTGCAGAAGAAGATCAGGCGCACCAGCAATTTCGCCCGCTGAAGGGTCATGGAAGAGCGACTGAAGCAACTTGCCGACCATCTCGCGGCGGCGTTCCCGGCGGCGGTCAGCGGCAGCGAGATCCGTCACCGCGAGCTTGCCGTGCGGGTCGAGCGCAAGGCGCTGCCCGACGTCCTGCGCTTTTTGCGCGACGACCCCCAATGCCGGTTCACGATCCTGTGCGACATCTGCGGGGTCGATTTCCCCGACCGGCCGCTGCGCTTTGAGGTCGTCTACAACCTCCTCAGCATGAGGCATAACCAGCGCATCCGGGTGAAGCTCGAGACCGACGAGAACGACCCGGTGCCGACCGCGACCGGGCTATTCAGCAGTGCGGGGTGGTGGGAGCGCGAAGCCTGGGACCTCTACGGCATCTATTTTGCCGACAACCCCGATTTGCGCCGGATCCTGACCGATTACGGGTTCGAGGGGCACCCGATGCGCAAGGATTTCCCGCTGACCGGCTATGTCGAGCTGCGCTACGACGAACAGCAAAAGCGCGTTGTCTATGAGCCGGTGCGGCTCCAGCAGGAATTTCGCAGCTTCGACTTTCTGTCGCCGTGGGAGGGCATGGACAAGATCCTGCCGGGCGACGAGAAGGCGAGCGGCGAGCAGGGCGGCGAGAAGGCCGCGGAAGGCAAGAGCGGCGCGCCGGCCGGGGGCGTGCCATGAGCGGCGAGCGTCTGCCGCCGGCGAGCGAGCTCGAGGGGCCGCCGCACATCCGGAATTTCACGATGAATTTCGGGCCGCAGCATCCGGCGGCCCATGGGGTCATGCGGCTCATTCTCGAGATGGACGGCGAGATCATCGAGCGTGTCGACCCGCATATCGGCCTCCTCCATCGCGGCACCGAAAAGCTGATCGAGTACAAGACCTACCTGCAGGCGATCCCGTATTTCGACCGGCTCGACTATGTCTCGCCGATGTGCCAGGAGCACGCCTTCGCGCTCGCCGTCGAAACGCTGATGGGCATCACGCCGCCGCCGCGCGCCCAGTATATTCGCGTGATGTTCGCGGAAGTGACGCGCATCCTCAACCATTTGCTGTGCGTGTGCGCGTTCGCGCTCGACATCGGGGCGCTGACCCCGTTTTTGTGGGGGTTCGAGGAGCGCGAGCGGCTGATGGAATTCTACGAGCGCGCTTCGGGCGCCCGCATGCACGCCAATTACTTTCGGCCGGGCGGTGTGCACCTCGACCTGCCGGCCGGCCTCGCCGAGGACATCCTCGCGTTCTGCGAGACCTTCCCGAAGACGATCGACGACATCGAGCGGCTGTTGACCGAGAACCGCATCTTCAAGGAGCGCAGTGTCGACATCGGCGTCGTCACCGCCGACGAGGCAGCGGATTGGGGGTTTTCGGGGCCGATGCTGCGCGGCTCCGGCGTTGCCTGGGACTTGCGGCGCGCCCAGCCCTACGATGTCTACGACCAGATCGAGTTCGACGTGCCGATCGGCCACAACGGCGACGCCTACGACCGCTACCTCGTGCGGGTCGAGGAGATGCGGCAGTCGGTGCGCATCATCAAGCAGGCGCTGGCGCAGATGCCGGAAGGCCCGGTCAAGGTCACCGACCGCAAGGTGGCCCCGCCGCCGCGCGCCGAGATGAAGAGCTCGATGGAGGCGCTGATCCATTTCTTCAAGCTCTACACCGAGGGCTACCACGTCCCGGCCGGCGAGACCTACACCGCGGTCGAGGCGCCAAAGGGCGAGTTCGGGGTCTATCTCGTCGCCGACGGCACCAACCGGCCCTACCGCTGCAAGATCCGCGCCCCTGGCTTCGCGTTTTTGCAAGCCGCCGACTTCATGTGCCGCGGCCACATGCTGGCCGACGTCGTCGCGATCATCGGCTCGATGGACATCGTCTTTGGCGAGATCGACCGATGAACGCCACCACCGCAAACCAGGATTTCGAACAGCCGGCGAGTTTCGAGTTCACCCCCGAGAATTTGGAGCGCGCCAAGGCGCATATTGCGAAATACCCGGAAGGGCGGCAGGCGAGCGCGGTGCTGGCATTGCTCGACCTGGCGCAGCGCCAATGCGGCGGCTGGCTGCCGCGCGCCGCGATGGATCGCGTGGCGCAGACGCTCGGCATGGCGCCGATCCGGGTCTATGAGGTCGCCAGCTTTTACACGATGCTGAACCTGCGGCCGGTCGGGCGCTGGCTCTTGCAAGCCTGCACGACGACGCCATGTTGGCTGCGCGGCTCGGACGCCGTCGTCGGCGCCTGCGAGCGCAAGCTCGGCATCGGCCTCGGCGGAACCACCGCCGACGGTCTCTTCACCCTGATCGAGGTCGAGTGCCTCGGCGCCTGCGTCAACGCGCCGGTCTTGCAGGTCAACGACGATTTCTACGAGGATCTCGACGGCCCGGCGACCGAGGCATTGCTCGACGCGCTGCGCGACGGACAGCCGCCGCCACCCGGCTCGGCGATCGGCCGCCGCGGCTCCGAGCCGGTGACCGGCCGCACCACATTGACCGCGCCCGCCGGCGACGCCGAGACCGGCGCCGAGAGGACATGATGCTCGCCGACAAGGACCGCATCTTCACCAATCTTTACGGCCGCGACGACTGGCGTCTGGCGGGTGCGCGGCGGCGCGGCGACTGGGACGGCACCAAGGAGCTGATCCTGAAAGGCCGCGACTGGATCGTCAACGAGGCCAAGGAATCGGGGCTGCGCGGCCGCGGCGGCGCCGGCTTTCCGACCGGTCTCAAATGGTCGTTCATGCCCAAGGAGAGCGACCGCCCGACCTATCTCGTGGTCAACGCCGACGAGAGCGAGCCCGGGACCTGCAAGGACCGCGACATCCTGCGCAACGACCCGCAAAAGCTGATCGAGGGCGCGCTCTTGGCGTCGGTCGGCATGGGCGTGCACCACAGCTACATCTATATCCGCGGCGAGTTCTACAACGAGGCGGTGCGGTTGCAAGCAGCGATCGACGAAGCCTATGCCGCCGGGCTGATCGGCAAGGATGCGTGCGGCTCGGGCTACGATTTCGAGCTTTACCTGCACCGCGGCGCGGGCGCCTACATCTGCGGCGAAGAGACGGGGCTCCTGGAGAGCCTCGAGGGGCGCAAGGGCCAGCCGCGGCTGAAGCCGCCGTTCCCGGCCGCGGTCGGGCTCTATGGCTGCCCGACGACGGTCAACAACGTCGAGACAATCGCGGTCGTGCCGGCGATCCTCAAGCGCGGTGCCGCGTGGTTCGCCGGCATCGGCCGCCCGAAAAACAGCGGCACCAAGATTTTCTGCATCTCCGGCCACGTCAATGCGCCGTGCAATGTCGAGGAGGAGATGAGCATCCCGCTCAAGGAGCTCGTCGAGCGCCACGCCGGCGGAGTGCGCGGCGGCTGGGACAACCTTCTGGCGGTGATCCCCGGCGGGTCGTCGGTGCCGGTATTGCCGAAATCGATCTGCGACACGGTGCTGATGGATTTCGACAGCCTGCAGGCGGTCAAGAGCGCGCTCGGCACCGCCGCCGTCATTGTGATGGACAAGTCGACCGACATCGTCAAGGCGATCGCCCGATTGTCGGAATTCTACAAGCACGAGAGCTGCGGCCAGTGCACGCCGTGCCGCGAAGGGCTCGGGTGGGTATGGCGGGTCATGGAGCGGATGGTCGAGGGCAATGCGTCGGTCGCCGAAATCGACATGCTGCTCGACGTGTCCTACGAGATCGAGGGCCATACGATCTGCGCGCTGGCGGACGGTGCGGCATGGCCGGTCCAGGGGCTGATCCGGCATTTCCGCCCCGAGATCGAGCGCCGCATCGAGCAATACCGCGGCGCCGTCCTGCCGAGGGCGGCGGAGTGAGGTCTCTTGCGCCGTCATCGCGAGCGCAGCGAACCAATTGGTGCCGCCAGTGCTAATCGCGCCGAGATCGCTCCGTCTCTGCGCGCCTCGCAATGATCAGCTAAGGGCGAGGACCTAGACGCGATGCCGAAGCTGACGATCGACGGCGGTGAGATCGAGGTGCCGGCCGGCACGACGATCCTGCAGGCCTGCGAATTGGCCGGGGTCGAGGTCGCGCATTTCTGCTTTCACGAGCGCCTGGCGATCGCCGGGAACTGCCGGATGTGCCTGGTCGAGGTCGAGCGCTCGCCAAAACCGATCGCGTCTTGCGCGATGCCGGTCGGCGACGGGATGGTGGTACACACAAAATCGCCAAAGGCGCTGAAGGCGCAAAAGGGGGTGATGGAGTTCCTGCTGATCAATCACCCGCTGGACTGCCCCATCTGCGACCAGGGCGGCGAGTGCGATTTGCAGGACCAGGCGATGGCCTACGGCTTTGACCGCGGCCGGTTCGAGGAGAACAAGCGCGCGGTTCGCGACAAGGATTTCGGGCCGCTCGTCGAGACCCACATGACGCGCTGCATCCATTGCACGCGCTGCATCCGCTTTCTGACCGAGATCGCCGGGGTCGAGGAATTGGGCGCCACCGGCCGCGGCGAAAACATGGAGATCACGACCTACATCGAGCGTGCGCTCGCCTCCGAGCTGTCGGCCAACATCATCGATTTGTGCCCGGTCGGCGCGCTGACCTCGAAGCCCTATGCGTTTTCCGCGCGGCCGTGGGAATTGGTCAAGACCGAGTCGGTCGACGTGCTCGACGCGGTCGGCAGCAACATCCGCGTCGACGCGCGCGACGCGCAGGTGCTGCGGGTATTGCCGCGGGTCAACGAGGCGGTCAACGAGGAGTGGATCTCCGACAAGACGCGCTACGCCGTCGACGGTCTGCGCCGCCGCCGCCTCGACCGGCCCTACGCCGGGCGCCGTGGCATGCGCGCCGCAACCGACTGGCGCGACGCGCTCGAGACCGTCGCGGAACGGCTGAAGAGCGTCCCGGGCGAGCGCATCGCCGCGATCGCCGGCGATTTGTGCGACGCCGAAGCGATGTTCGCGCTGAAGGAGCTGCTGGGCGGGCTTGGTGCGGCGAGCCTCGACTGCCGGCAGGACGGCGCCAGGCTCGACCCGCGGTGCCGCGCCGGCTTCCTGTTCAACACGACGATTGCCGGCATCGAACAGGCTGACGCCTGTCTGCTGATCGGGACCAACCCGCGCTGGGAGGCGCCGCTCGTCAACGCCCGCCTGCGCAAGCGCCATCTGAAGGGCGGGTTCGCGATCGCCGCGATCGGCCCGGCGCTCGACCTGAGCTTTCCGGCGGAGATGCTGGGCGAGGGCGGCGAAACCTTGAGCGCGGTCGCCGCCGGCGAGCACCCTTGGGCCGAGCGCCTGCGCGGCGCGAAGAACCCGATGCTGGTGGTCGGGCAGGGGGCCCTGGCGCGGCCGGACGGCGCACGGGTGCTGGGGGCGGCGCGCGCAATCGCCGAGAGCTGCGGCCTGGTGCGCGAGGGGTGGAACGGGTTCAACGTGCTGCACCGCGCCGCGGCGCGCGTTGGCGGGCTTGATCTCGGTTTTGTGCCGAGGCCGGGCGGCAGCGACATGGCTGGTATCGTCGAGGGCTGCCGGTCGGGCCGGATCGAGCTGCTCTACCTGCTCGGCGCCGATGAGATCGACACGAGCGATTTGGGCGCCGCCTTTGTGGTCTACCAGGGCCACCATGGCGACCGCGGCGCCGCGCGCGCCGACGTAATCCTGCCGGGGGCGGCCTACACCGAGAAGGACGCCACCTACGTCAATACCGAGGGGCGCATGCAGTTCGGCCGGCGTGCGGTGTTCCCGCCGGGCGACGCGCGCGAGGACTGGAAAATCCTGCGCGCCCTGTCGGGTGCGGTCGGCCGGCCGCTCCCGTTCGACAGCCTCCCCGAACTGCGGCGGCGGTTGCGCGCGGCGCATCCGAGCTTTGCCGAGCCCGACCGCGTGGTGCCGGCGGCATGGGGCGAGTTCGGCGAGCCGGGGCCGGTCGATCCCACCCCGTTCGCCTACCCGGTCGCCGATTTCTACCGCACCGACCCGATCAGCCGGGCAAGCGCCACGATGGCCGAATGCAGCGACGTCTTTCTGGCGCACCACGGCGCGTTGCCGGCGCGGACGGGCACCTATGGATAGCTTTTGGAGCGGCTATGCCGGCGTGACCGTGATCACCGTCGGCGAGGTGCTGGCGGTGGTCGTGCCGTTGCTGATCGCGGTCGCCTACCTGACCTATTTCGAGCGCAAGGTTCTGGCCTTTTCGCAATTGCGCAAAGGGCCGAACGTCGTCGGCCCGTTCGGGCTTTGGCAGCCCTTTGCCGACGGCCTCAAGCTGTTGATCAAGGAGACGATCATCCCGAGCGGCGCCAACCGCGTCGTGTTCATCATCGCACCGGTCATCACGTTTACGTTGAGCCTCGTCGCCTGGGCGGTGATCCCGTTTAATCCCGGGCTGGTTGTCGCCAACATCAATGTCGGCATCCTCTATTTGTTCGCGATCAGCTCGCTCGGCGTCTACGGCATCATCCTCGCCGGCTGGGCGTCGAACTCGCGCTACGCGTTTTTGGGCGCGCTGCGCTCGGCCGCGCAGATGGTGTCGTACGAAGTCGCGATCGGCTTTGTCCTCGTGACCGTGCTGCTGTGCGCCGGCTCGCTGAACCTCAGCGACATCGTCGAGGCGCAGCGCCACATCTGGTTTGTCGTGCCGCTCCTGCCGATGGCGGTGATCTTTTTCATCTCCGGGCTCGCCGAGACCAACCGCGCCCCGTTCGACCTGGTCGAAGGCGAGACCGAGCTGGTCGCCGGTTATTTCGTCGAATATTCGGCGATGGCGTTCGCGCTGTTCTATCTCGGAGAATACGCGAATATGATCCTGATCAGCGCGATGACGAGCGTCTTGTTCCTCGGCGGCTGGCTCGCGCCGTTCGGGGTCCCGCCGTTCACCTGGGTCCCGGGGCCGATCTGGTTCCTGTTGAAAATCGCGCTCGTGGCGTTCTGTTTCTTGTGGGTGCGTGCGACGTTCCCGCGGTTCCGCTATGACCAGCTGATGCGGCTCGGCTGGAAGGTGTTTCTGCCGTTTTCGCTGTTGTGGCTGGTGTTGACCGCGGGTGTGCTGGTCGCGACCGGCTGGCTGCCGGCGCCGACGGGTTGACGGCCGAGCGCGGCGGAGGAATCGAGCGATGGCATTGACGGCGCGCGGTCTGCTCTTGAGCGAATTGCTGTCAGGCTTGGCGCTGACCCTGCGCTACATGTTCAAGGGCGCCGTCACGGTCAACTACCCCTATGAGAAGGGGCCGCTCAGCACCCGGTTTCGCGGCGAGCACGCCTTGCGCCGCTACCCCAACGGCGAGGAGCGCTGCATCGCGTGCAAATTGTGCGAGGCGATCTGCCCGGCCCTGGCGATCACGATCGAGGCCGAGCCGCGCGCCGACGGCAGCCGGCGCACGACGCGCTACGACATCGACATGACAAAGTGCATCTATTGCGGCTATTGCCAGGAGGCGTGCCCGGTCGACGCGATCGTCGAGGGGCCGAACTTCGAGTTCGCCACCGAGACCCGCGAGGAATTGTTCTACGACAAGCAAAAGCTGCTCGACAACGGCGACCGCTGGGAGGCCGAGATCGCGAAAAACCTCGCCCTCGACGCGCCCTATCGGTGAGCGGATGTCATTACCCGCCCGGCAAATTCCCACCCGCCTCGCTGCGCTCGGCACCCTCTCCCGCATTGCGGGTGGGGGCTGGGCAGGTGAGGGATTGGGCGAGGCGGGTGAGGGGCGGCGATGATCCTGCAGGCGGTCCTGTTCTACATTTTCGCCGTCGCCACGGTGGGCGCCGGGGCGATGGTCGTGGCGGCCCGCAACCCGGTGCATTCGGTGCTGTTCCTGATCCTCGCCTTTTTCAACACCGCGGGTCTGTTCATTCTGATCGGCGCCGAGTTTCTGGCGATGATCCTCGTCATCGTCTATGTCGGTGCGGTGGCGGTGCTGTTCCTTTTTGTCGTGATGATGCTCAACATCGACTTTGTCGAGTTGCGCAGCGGCTTTGTCCGCTATCTGCCGATCGGCGCGCTCGTCGGGCTGGTGCTCTTGGCCGAGCTCGTGCTGGTGGCGGTCAGCTGGGCGGTGACGCCCGCCGGGACCGTCGTCGGGGCGGCGGCACCCGCCGGTGCGTCGGCGCTCACCAACACCCGCGCGCTCGGCGACATCCTCTATACGCAGTACCTGTTCGCCTTTCAGGGGGCGGGGCTGATCCTGCTGGTGGCGATGATCGGCGCCATCGTGTTGACGTTGCGCCATCGCGCCGACGTGCGCCGGCAGTCGGTCGCGGCCCAGCTCGCCCGCACCCGCGCGCAAACCGTCGAGGTCGTCAAAGTGCCGCTCGGCGAGGGGGTGTAATGGTGATCGGCCTGTCGCATTACCTGACCGTCGCCGCGATCCTGTTCACCCTCGGAATTTTCGGCATCTTCCTCAACCGCAAGAACGTCATCATCATCCTGATGTCGATCGAGCTGATGCTGCTCGCGGTCAACATCAACCTCGTCGCCTTTTCGGTGTTCCGCAACAACATGATCGGCCAGGCCTTCGCGATGTTCGTGCTGACCGTCGCGGCCGCCGAGGCGGCGATCGGGCTTGCCATCCTCGTCGTCTATTTCCGCAACCGCGGTACGATCCGGGTCGAAGACATCAACCTGATGAACGGCTGAGGGGCGCGATGGGGGATAATCCGCGCGTGTTCGCCTCACCGCGTCGTCTTGCCCGGGATTGGCTTGGGCATCCACGCCTTCGCGCCGGCCCCGGCCGATCGGAACCAGGCCGTGGATGGCCGGGTCAAGCCCGGCCAAAGCGACATGGGACCGTCAGCCAAGGCGGAAGCGCTCCGATCCGGCTCGTCCCCGATTGGCGGAAGGACTGAAACTTGCCGCTCGCAGTCGTTTTCCTTCCGCTTGTCGCCGCGGTCATCGCCGGCTTTTTCGGGCGTGCGATCGGCGACCGCGGCTCGCAAATCGTCACCTGCGGCGCGCTCTTGGCGTCGGCCGCGCTCGGCATCGTCTTGTTTCGCGACATCCTCGCCGCACCCGGGCCGCAGGTCATCCCGCTCTTCCGCTGGATCGTCGCCGGCGGGGTCAATGTCAGCTGGTCGATCCGCCTCGACACGTTGAGCGGGGTGATGATCCTCGTGGTCACCGTCGTGTCGTCGATGGTCCATGTCTACTCGGTCGGCTACATGGCCGAGGACAAGTCGATCCCCCGTTTTATGGCTTTCATGAGCCTGTTTACTTTTTTCATGCTGGCTCTGGTTACGGCGAACGACTTCGTACAGCTGTTTTTCGGCTGGGAAGGCGTGGGCCTGATGTCATATCTGCTGGTCGGCTTCTGGTACGACCGGCCCTCCGCGAACGCCGCGGCAATCAAAGCCTTCCTCGTCAACCGGATCGGTGATTTCGGCTTCTCGCTTGGCATTTACGCGGTCTTTGTCATCTTCGGCACGCTGAACTTTCCCGAAGTTTTCGCCGCAGCGCCAAAAGCCGTCGGCACGACGATGGACTTCCTCGGCTGGCGCGTCGATTCGCTGACCCTTGCGTCGATCCTGCTGTTCATCGGCGCGATGGGGAAGTCGGCGCAGATCCCGCTGCATACCTGGCTGCCGGACGCGATGGAGGGGCCGACGCCAGTCTCGGCCCTGATCCATGCCGCGACGATGGTCACCGCCGGCGTCTTTATGGTGGCGCGGCTGTCGCCGATCTTCGAATACGCCCCGACGGCACTCGTCGTCGTCGGCGTGATCGGCGGCACCACCTGCATATTCGCCGCGAGCGTCGGCATGGCGCAGAACGACATCAAGAAGGTCGTCGCCTATTCGACTTGCAGCCAGCTCGGCTATATGTTTGCCGCCGCCGGCGTCTCCGCCTATGCCGCCGGCATCTTCCATCTCTTCACCCATGCCTTCTTCAAAGGCCTGCTGTTCCTGTGCTGCGGCTCCGTGATCCACGCGATGGGCGGCGAGCAGGACATGCGGCGAATGGGCGGGCTGTGGCGAAAGACGCCGTGGACCTATGTGACGATGTGGATCGGCGCGCTTTCCCTGAGCGGCATCCCGCCGTTCTCCGGGTATTGGTCGAAGGACACGATCATCGACGCAGACTGGGCGTCGGGGACGGCGGTCGGCCGCTATGCCTGGTGTCTTGGCACCCTCGCCGCCTTCATGACCGCCTTTTATATTTCGCGGGTCATGTTCATGACGTTTCACGGCGAGCCGCGCGCCGGCGAGGAAGCGATGCACCATGCGCATGAGAGCCCATGGGTGATGCGCATCCCGCTGATCGTTCTGGCGATCGGTGCCGCTGCCTTCGGCTGGCTCGGCTATGATTATTTCGTTGGCAGCGATGGCGCCGCTTTTTGGAAAAGCGCGATCCTGGTGTTGCCCGGCCACGATGCGCTGGCGAGAGCCGAGCAGATACCGGGCCTGATCGCCTATCTGCCTTTGATCTTCGGGCTCGCCGGCATCGCCACCGCCTATGTCTTTTATATTTCGAACCCGCAGATCCCGGTGCGCCTCGCCCAGAGGTTCCGGCTGCTTTACCTGTTCATCCTCAACAAATGGTATTTCGACGAGCTTTACGACTTGGTCTTTGTACGACCGGCGATGGTGCTTGGCGACGGGCTGTGGAAGGGCGGCGACGGTCTGTTGATCGACGGGCTCGGGCCGGACGGCGTCTCGGCGGTGACCCGCGACCTCGCGCGCCAGGCAAGCCGGCTGCAGACCGGCTATCTCTATCACTATGCGTTCGTGATGCTGATCGGAGTGGCGGCCTTCGTCACCTGGTACCTGTTGCAGCATTGAGCGAGAGGCAACCGTCGTGAGCCACTGGCCGCTGCTCTCGCTCGTCACGTTTCTGCCGCTGGTCGGCGTGTTTTTCATCCTGGTCGCGCGCGGCGACGAGGCCGTCGTCGCGCGGAATGCGCGCTTTATCGCGCTGTGGACGTCGCTGATCGTCTTTCTCTTGTCGATCATGCTGTGGGTCGACTTTAACCCCAACACCGCCTCGTTTCAGTTTGTCGAGCGCTCGAACTGGATCACGCTCGGCGGGGTCACGATCGCCTATCACATGGGGATCGACGGCATTTCACTGTTCTTCATCCTGCTCTCGACCCTGTTGACCTTCTTGTCGATCGTCTCCAGCTGGGTCGTGATCCGGGTCCAGGTCCGCGAGTACATGATCGCCTTCCTGGCTCTCGAAACCTTGATGGTCGGGATTTTCTGCGCGCTCGACTTCATCCTGTTTTACGTGTTCTTTGAAGGCGTGTTGATCCCGATGTTCCTGATCATCGGGGTGTGGGGCGGCGACAACCGGATCTATTCGGCGTTCAAGTTCTTTCTCTATACGCTGTTGGGCTCGGTGCTGATGCTGCTGGCGATCCTCGCGATCTACCTGCAGACCGGCTCGACCGACATCGAATATGCCCTGAACCACGCCAATTTGTTCCCGGTCGCGCTGCAGAAGTGGCTGTGGCTGGCGTTTTTCGCGTCCTTTGCGATCAAGGTGCCGATGTGGCCGGTCCACACTTGGCTGCCCGACGCGCATGTCGAGGCGCCGACCGCGGGCTCGGTCATCCTCGCCGGCATCTTGTTGAAGCTCGGCGGGTACGGTTTTGTGCGCTTTTCGTTGCCGTTGTTTCCGCTCGCCTCGCATTTCTTCACCCCGCTGATCTTTGTCTTGAGCGCGGTCGCGGTGATCTACACCTCGTTGGTGGCGCTCGCGCAGACCGACATGAAAAAGCTGATCGCCTATTCGTCGATCGCCCATATGGGCTTTGTGACGATGGGCACCTTTGCCGTGACCCAGGAGGCGGTGCAGGGTGCGGTCATCCAGATGCTGAGCCACGGCCTCGTGTCGGGTGCGCTGTTCCTGTGCGTCGGCGTCCTTTACGACCGCTTGCACACGCATGAGATCGCGCGGTTCGGCGGGCTTGTCGAGCGCATGCCGGCCTATGCGTTCGTCTTTATGGTGTTCAGTTTGGCCTCGGTCGGGCTGCCCGGCACGAGCGGGTTTGTCGGCGAGTTCCTAATCCTGCTCGGCACCTTCCGGGTCAGCACGCTCGAATGCACGCTCGCCGCGACGGCGCTGTTCTTGGCGCCCGCCTACATGCTCTATCTTTATCGCCGGGTTATCTTTGGCACGCTGACCCGCGCCGACCTGCGCGACATCCTCGACTTGAGCCCGCGCGAAAAGGCGATTTTCGCGCCGCTGCTGCTGCTGGTGTTGTGGATGGGCATCTATCCGACCTCATTCGTGCGGCCGATCCAGGCCTCGGTCAACCATATGGTCGCGCAGGTCAACGCGGCGACCGACGCGGCCGGTCTGCGCCGCGCGAGCCTGCCCTAGGCATGCCGATGGCTCATCTCGCGTTTCCCGGTCTCTCGCCCGCCCTGCCGGAGACGTTGCTCGCCGGGTTGGCGATGGCGCTGCTGGTGTTTGGCACGTTTCGCGGCGAGCGCGCGGCGCGCGAGGTCTCGTGGCTGGCGATCGCGGTGCTGATCCTGGTGCTGGTCGTGGCCCAGCTCGGTGGGGGCGCGCGGCGCGTCGGCTTTTACGGCATGTTCGTGACCGACGCGTTTGCGCTGTTTATGAAGTCGCTGGTGCTTATCGGCTCGGCGCTCGCGATCCTGATGGGGCTGCGCTACAACGAGGAGGAGCGCATCGCCCGTTTCGAGTTCCCGGTGCTCGTCATGCTGTCGACGACCGGGATGATGGTCATGATCTCGGCCAACAACCTGATCACGCTCTATGTCGGGCTCGAGCTGCAAAATCTGGCGCTTTACGTCACCGCGAGCTTCAACCGCGACTCGGCGCGATCGAGCGAGGCCGGGCTCAAATACTTTGTCCTCGGCGGATTGTCGTCGGGGATGCTGCTCTACGGCCTGTCGCTGGTTTACGGCTTTGCCGACACGACCGCCTTTGCCGACCTGGCGCGCCTCTTCGCCGGCAACGCGCCGGTCTCGCCCGGCGTCATCGTCGGGCTCGCGTTTGTCATCGCCGGGCTCGCCTTCAAGATTTCCGCGGTGCCGTTCCACATGTGGACGCCCGACGTCTACGAGGGTGCGCCGACCCCCGTCACCGCATTTTTCGCGGTGGCGCCAAAGCTCGCCGCCTTCGCGCTGTTTGTCCGCGTCATGATCGAGCCGTTCGGGCCGTTGATCGGCGAGTGGCGGCAGATCATCGTGTTCATCTCGGTCGCCTCGATGATCCTCGGCTCGGTCGCCGCGATCGCCCAGCGCAGCATCAAGCGGCTGATGGCGTACAGTTCGATCGGCCATGTCGGCTACGCCCTGATCGGGCTTGCCGCCGGCACCTCCGCCGGGATTCGCGGCGTGCTTGTCTATCTTGCGATCTACCTGGTCATGAATGTCGGCGCCTGGGCGGTCGTTCTGTGCATGCGGCGGCAAGGGCGGGCACTGGAGGAGATCGCCGACCTTTCCGGGCTGTCGCGCACGCATCCGGCACTGGCCTTGGCGCTGGCGGTCTTCATGTTCTCGATGGCCGGGTTGCCGCCGACCGCCGGCTTTTTCGGCAAGCTCTACATCTTTCTCGCGGCAATCGACGCCAAGCTGACCGGGCTTGCGGTGATCGGGGTCGTCACCAGCGTCGTCGGCGCCTTTTATTATTTCCGCGTGATCAAGGTCATGTATTTCGACGAGCCGGTCGCCGCCTATGACGGCCCGTTTGCCGGCGAGCTGAAAAGCGTGCTGGTGGTGACCGCGTTTGTCACGATGTTCTTCTTCCTGCTGCCGGGGCCGGTGATCGGCAGCGCCGAAGCGGCGGCGGCCTCGCTGTTTCTGCATTGACCGTGCCCGACCCTGTGCTCCCCGCGGCCTATCGGCTGATCGCGCGCGACACGCTCGGCAGCACCAATGACGAAGCACGGCGGCTCGCCCGTGAGGGGGCGGCGGACGGCACCCTGGTCTGGGCATTGGAGCAGACCGCCGGGCATGGCCGCCGGGGCCGCTTTTGGTCGTCGCCGCGCGGCAACCTCTATTTGTCGCTGGTCGTGCGGCCCGCCTGCGCCCCGGAATGCGCGGCCCAGCTCGGCTTTGTCGCGGCATTGGCCGTCGAGAGCACGCTCTCGGAGCTGGCGCCGGGCCTGGCCGGGCTCGTCTGCAAATGGCCGAACGACGTGCTGGCGGGCGGCCGCAAGATCGCCGGCATCCTGCTCGAGTCGGAGATGGGCGCCGACGCCAGGCTCGCCTTCCTCGTCGTCGGCGTCGGGATCAATCTCGCCGCGGCGCCGCCCGACGCCGAATTCCCGGCGACCTCGGTCGCGGGCGAAGGCCACGCTGCGCCCACCCCAGAGGCGGCCCTCGAAACCTTCGCGCGCCGTTTTGAGGCGTGGGCGCGGCGGTGGCGGGCGGAGGGGTTTGGCGTGGTCCGCGACGCCTGGCTCGCGCGCGCCGTCGCGTTGGGCGAAGCGATCGAGGTGCGGCTCGACACCGCCACCTTGCACGGGAAATTCGTCGACATAGATCAGCATGGGACGTTGCTGCTCGAGACCGAGGGCGGGCTGCGGCAGGTCTCGGCCGGCGACGTGTTCCCGGCGCGCTAGCGAGGCCCGATGCTGCTCGCCATCGATTCCGGCAACACCAACGTCGTCTTCGCGGTCTACAACGGCGACGCGCTGCGCGCCTCGTGGCGGGCGGCGACCAATCCGAAACGAACCGCCGACGAATACGCGGTGTGGCTGACCCAGCTGATGGCGCTGGCCGGTCTCGGGCAGCGCGACATCGACGCGACGGTCATCGCCAACGTCGTGCCCGAAGCGGCATTCAACCTCGTCGGGCTGTGCCGGCGCTATTTCGCCAGCGAGCCGCTGGTCGTCGGGCGGCCAAACTGCCGGCTCGGGATCGGCATCGATGTCGACATGCCGCCACAGAATGTCGGCGCCGACCGGATCTGCAACGCGGTCGCGGCGCAGGACCGCTATCGGACGCCGCTGATGGTCATCGACTTTGGCACCTCGACCAATTTCGACATCGTCGACAAGGCCGGCAATTACTGCGGCGGGGTCCTGGCGCCGGGCCCGAACCTGTCGATGCTGGCGCTCGAAATGGCCGCGGCGCAGTTGCCGCGCGTGTCGATCGAACGCCCGCCCACAGTGGTCGGCCGCAGCACGGTCCCGGCGATGCAGTCCGGCGTGTTCTGGGGCTATGTCGGGCTGATCGAGGGGTTGGTGCGGCGCATCCGCGAAGAGCGCGGCGAGGCGATGGGGGTCGTCGCGACCGGCGGGCTGGCGCCGTTGTTTGCCAAGGAGACCGAGGTCATCGACACGGTCGACCCGGAATTGACGTTGTGGGGGCTGTACCTGATCCATCAAAGAAACGGCAATAAATGAACGACTTTCCATTCCAGTCGCCGGTGCGTTCCGGGGGCGAAGATCCCGACGCGCTGTTGTTCGTGGCGCTTGGCGGCGCCAACGAGATCGGCATGAACCTGAACCTCTACGGCACCGCCGGACAGTGGCTGATCGTCGACTGCGGGGTCACCTTTGGCGACGATTCGCAGCCCGGCCTCGATGTCGTGATGCCCGACCCGGCGTTTATCGCCGAACGCCGCGACAAGCTCCTCGGGATCGTCGCGACGCACGCCCACGAGGACCATATCGGCGCCATCCCCTATTTGTGGCCGCAGCTGCGTTGCCCGGTGTGGGCGACCCCGTTCACCGCCTCGCTGCTGCGCGCGAAGCTCGTCGAGGTCGGGCTCGCCGACAAGGTGCGCATCAACATCGTGCCGATGTCGGGCCGGTTCACGATCGGGCCGTTCGACCTCGAGTTCGTGACCCTGACCCACTCGATCCCGGAGCCCAACGCCGTCGTGCTGCGCACCGCGGCGGGAACGGTGTGGCATACCGGCGACTGGAAGCTCGACCCCGATCCGCTGATCGGCTTGCCGACCGACGAGGAGGCGCTGCGCCGCCTCGGCGACGAGGGCGTCTTGGCGATGATCTGCGATTCGACCAATGCGCTGCGCCCCGGCACCTCCGGCTCCGAGGCCGACCTGCGCCGGTCCTTGACCGATCTCGTCGGGCATTATGACGCGCGCGTCGCGGTCGCCTGCTTTGCCTCGAATGTGGCGCGCCTCGAAACCATCGCACATGCCGCCGCGGTCCACGGCCGCGACGTGGCGCTGGTCGGCCGCTCGTTGTGGCGGATCGACAAGGCGGCGCGGGAAAACGGCTATCTCGCCGAGGTGCCGCGGTTCCTGACCGAGGACGAGGCGGCCTACATCCCGCGCGACCGCATCTTGATGATCTGCACCGGCAGCCAGGGCGAGCCGCGCTCGGCGTTGGCCCGCATCGCCCGCGACGACCATCCGAGCGTCGAGCTCGAGCCCGGCGACGCGGTCATTTTTTCGTCGCGGATCATCCCCGGCAACGAAAAGTCCATCGGGCGGCTGCAGAACGCGCTGGCCCGGCTCGGGGTCGAGATCGTCACCGAGCAGGACCATTTTGTCCACGTCTCGGGCCATCCGGCGCGCGACGAGCTGATCCGCATGTACCAGATGATCCGGCCGCGGGTGGCGATCCCGGTGCACGGCGAAGCCCGCCACCTGATCGCCAACGCCGAGATTGCCGGCGAATGCCAGGTGCCCGAGACGCTGGTCATCGAAAACGGCGACCTTGTCAGGTTCGGCTTGTCGGGGGTTGCGGTCATCGACGAGGTCGCGGTCGGGCGGCTGGCGAGCGACGGCAAGACCTTGCTGCCGCTCGGGGGTGAGGCGCTGAAAGACCGGCGGCGCATCGTGTTCAACGGCAGCGTCGTCGGGACGCTGGTGTTCGACGCCCGCGGCAATCTTGCGGCTCCGCCGGCTATCACCTTGCTCGGCCTCGTCGAGCCGGAGGCGGCCGAAGAGGCCGTGCCGTTCCTGCGCACCGCGGTCGAGCGGGCGCTCGCCGAGCTGCCGGCCGGGGCGCGGCGCGACGACGATGTCGTCGGCGAGGCGGCGCGGCGGGCATTGCGGCGCGCGCTCAACGAGCGCTTTGGCAAGCGGCCGCTGACCGAGATCCAGGTGGTGCGGCTTTGAGCGGGAAGGGGGCGGCATCGCGGTGATCGGCCGGCTCAACCATGTCGCGGTCGTCGTGCCCGACCTCGCCGTGGCAAGCGCGCTTTACCGCGAGGCGCTCGGCGCCCGGGTCTCGGCGCCGCGGGCGTTGCCGGCGCACGGGGTGACGGTCGTCTTTGTCGAATTGCCCAACACCCGGATCGAGCTCCTCGAGCCGCTCGGCGAGGATTCGCCGGTGCGCGGCTTTCTCGAACGCAACCCGGCGGGCGGGATGCATCACCTCTGCTACGAGGTCGACGACGTCATCGCCGCGCGCGACCGGCTGCGCGCCGCGGGCGCGCGGGTGCTCGGGGACGGCGAGCCCCGCCTCGGCGCGCACGACAAGCCGGTGCTGTTCCTGCATCCAAAGGATTTTTGCGGCACCCTGATCGAATTGGAGCAGGTCTAGGCGCCTGGTCGCCTGCTTGGCTGGTGACCGTCCCAGGCGTAACCCCGGGGGGTATGACGCGATCCATGACAATGTCGCCACGAAGGCCGATCCGCGAGAACTGGAGCAACGGCTCGAACTGCGGTTTGAAAAGCTTGAACTTCAGATCGACCGGATGGTGAGCCGGCTCGCCGCGCTGGCCGCCGCATTGACTTCGCATGCGGGGCGCGGTTCAGAGTTCTCGTCATGAACTGGTTTACCGGGCTTGTCGTCTACGTGCTGGTGTGGTGGGTGACGTTGTTCGCGATCCTGCCGTTATGGGTCGTGCCGGCCGAGCCCGGCGATGTCGGCCATACCGCCGGTGCGCCAAAGCAGCCGCGGCTTCTGCGCAAGGCGCTGGTGACGACCCTCGTCGCGGCGGCGATCTGGCTCGCGATCTACGCGGTCGTGCGCTCGCCGTGGCTCAGCTTTCGCGGGTCCTGAGCGACTGCCTGTGACGTCAAGCGGGTAGCCATGATGTGACGTCCCGCAGGATGGCGCTGAGGATGACGACGAGCGTGCGCAGGCAGGCGGTGAGGGCCTGCTTGCCGATTTCGCCGGCGCGCCATGGGCTCGCCGAGCGCCCGCGCTTGCGCGTCGGCAACGGGCGGCGCCGGTGGGCGGACCGCCGCGGCAAAATGAGCGGTCACCGCGGCGTCGATCCGATCGGTCTTGGCCAGCTGGCGGTGGCGGCGGGCTGGTCGGCATGGCCTGCCGAGCGCACGCCGTGATGACGCTGTGCCGCGACTGCAGCCGGCTCTATCCCCGCCCGCCGCCCAGCGGTCGATGCGCGGGATGCGCCTCGCCGCGGCTCGTCAGCCACCCGATGCTGGCCGAACTCGCGATCGCGCATGTCGACTGCGACGCGTTCTATGCCACGGTCGAAAAGCGTGAGCGGCCGGAGCTCGCCGACCGGCCGGTGATTGTCGGCGGCGGCCGGCGCGGCGTCGTGCTCGCCTGCTGCTATGTGGCGCGGCTTTACGGCGTGCGCTCGGCAATGCCGATGTTCAAGGCATTGGCCGCGTGCCCGGACGCCGAAGTGATCCGGCCCGACATGGCAAAATATCGCGAGGTCGGCCGCGCGGTGCGCGACGAAATGCGCCGCCTGACGCCGCTCGTCGAGCCGGTGTCGATCGACGAGGCGTTTCTCGACCTCTCCGGCACCGAGCGGTTGCACGGCGCCGCACCGGCGCAGCTGCTCGCGACCCTCGCCGGGCGGATCGAAAGCGAGCTTGGCATCACCCTGTCGATCGGGCTCAGCGACGGCAAGCTCCTCGCCAAGATCGCCTCCGACCTCGAGAAGCCGCGCGGCTTTGCCGTGCTCGCCCGCAGCGACGCCGCGGGGTTTTTTGCCGACAAACCGGTGTCGCTGCTGTGGGGTGTCGGCGCCGCGATGCAGCGCCGGCTCGCAGCCGACGGGATTGTCCTGATCGGCCAGCTCGCGGCACTCGGCGAGCGCGAGCTGGCGGCGCGCTACGGCCGGTTCGGCGCGCACCTCGCCCGCCTCGCCGCCGGCGTCGACGAGCGGGCCGTGCTCGCCCATTCGCCGGCGCGGTCGATCTCCGCGGAAACCACCCTGCCCGAGGACGAGGCCGACACGGCGGCTCTCGCGCGGATCCTGTGGCCGCTGTGCGAGCGCGTGTCGGCGCAGCTGAAGGAGGCGTCGCTCGCCGCCGGCACGGTTGGCTTAAAGCTCAAAACCGGCGATTTCCAGCTGCGCACCCGCTCCCGCCGCCTCGCCGACCCGACCCAGCTCGCCGAGACGATGTTTCGCGTCGCCGCACCGCTGCTCGCCGCCGAAGCCGACGGCACGACCCGCTTTCGGTTGATCGGGATCGGCGCCGACATGCTTGTCGACGCAAGCGCCGCCGACATGCCGACGTTGTTCGACGGCGAGCTCGGCCGGCCGCGCCGGCTCGAACGGGCAGTCGATGCGATTCGCGACCGGCTGGGCGCCGACGCGCTGCGCCGCGGCGGCGGGCTGGGCGCCAGCGCGGTTCCGGTGCACAGCGTCTCGCGCACCGGGCGCGGCAACCGCGATTAGCGCGCCCCTTTCGAGACCGGCGCCGGGGTCAGCAGGGGGGCTTGCCGAGCGCCTCGATGTCGTCGAGCTTGGCGCGGATCGTGTAGTCGCCGTAGTCGATGTCCATGTCGCGCGAGACGCCGTCGTCGAGCAGGTCCATGCCAAGCTCGTAATCCGGCTCTTCGGCTTTCACGTCTACCGGGAAAAACGCCAGCCGGATGTGCCAGCCGGGCCGTTCCAGCAGCGGGCTCGACGGCTTTGCCGAAACCTTGTCGACCGCGACCTTGGTCCCGATCACCGCCGACACCTGAACCGCATTCTCGTCGGTCGAGCCGTCGAACACCTGGCGCGTGACAAAGCTGACGCCGGCCTTGGCCTTGTCGATCAGCAAAATCGTGTGCGCGCTCGGGAACAGCACGCCCGGCGCCAGCTTCAAGGTTTGCGCGCGCGGCTTGGTGAAAATCGCCACCCCGCCCTTGCCGGGCCCGTCGAGCCGGGCCTCGCCGCGGATCTCCTGGTCAAGCTCGCCGTTGCGGGTCTGCCGTTGGTTGAAGCGGTAGCGCAACCCGTCCTTCGACTCCCACGTCACAAACGTCGAGGTGACGTTGACGTCCTCGCTTTCGGCGTAGTGCATTCGCAGCCGATAGCGCTGCTCGATCGTCCACCCGTTGCAAGTCTCGCCCCACTCGTAATCCATCGCACCGGTCGCGCCCACCACCCCCGAATCGCCGCGCGTCGAGCCGAGGGTCATCGTATAGAGCGCGCGGTGCGGGGCGATTTCCGCGGCCCCCGACGGCAGCCCCGTCAACAGGGCAAGCCCGATCGCCAACCCGGCGAGGCGAACAGCGCGGGCGATCATCGGCGCCATGCTCCGCCGGCCGCCCGACAACGCGGCGCCGGCCAATCTTCGGTCATTCAGTGCCCCCGTGGCGAATGCGCGGATTGTAGCCGCCGGCCCGAAACGGCGCGACCCCGGTGACGACCGAGGCCGCCGCCGGCATATCAGGACCGCGGCCCCTTTTCCGATGGCGGGACCACCCGCAAATGCAGCTCGCGCAGCCGCTCGGACGGGATCGGCGCCGGCGCCTGCATCATCAGGTCGCGCGCCTGCTGGTTCATCGGAAAGGCGATGACCTCGCGAATGTTCGGCGTGTCGGCCAACAGCCTGACGATGCGGTCGATGCCGGGGGCGAGCCCGCCATGCGGCGGCGCGCCATAGCGGAATGCGTTCAACACGGCGCGAAACCGGCTCTCGACATCGGCCGCTGTATAGCCGGCGATCGCAAACGCCTTGTACATGATGTCGGGGCGGTGGTTGCGGATCGCCCCCGAGGCGAGCTCCACGCCGTTGCAGACGATGTCGTATTGATGCGCGAGGATCGTCAGCGGGTCCGCCTGCTCGAGCGCGGCGAGCCCCCCTTGCGGCATCGAGAACGGGTTGTGGCTGAAGTCGATCTTGCCGGTTTCCTCGTTCCGCTCGTACATCGGGAAATCGGTGATCCAGCAAAAGCGGAACGCGCCGTCCTCGACGAGGCCGAGCTCGTAACCGAGCTTCATTCGCGCCGCGCTCGCAAATTGCACAAAGTTGCCCGGCACGCCGCCGACAAAGAAGACCGCGTCGCCGTCGCCGAGGCCCAGCTCCTCGCGAATGAGGGCGGTGCGCTCTTCGCCCAGATTGCGCGCGACGGGGCCGGCGCCCTCGCCGTCGCGAAACAGGATGTAGGCAAGGCCGGGCTGGCCTTCGGATTGCGCCCAGGCGTTGAGGCGGTCGCAAAACGCGCGGCTGCCGCCCTTCGGCGCCGGCAACGCCCAGACGCGCGCGCCGGGGTCGGCGGCAAGAAGGTCGGCGAACACCTTGAACCCCGAGCCGCGGAAGTGCGCCGACACGTCGCGCATCTTGACCGGGTTGCGCAGGTCGGGCTTGTCGGTGCCGTATTGCCGCATCGCGTCGGAATAGGCGATGCGCGGAAATGGCGCCGGAGTCACGACGCGGCCATTACCAAATTCCTCGAATACACCTTGTAACACCGGCTCAACCGCGACAAACACGTCCTCCGCTGTCACGAAGGACATTTCGAGATCGAGTTGATAGAACTCGCCCGGCGCGCGGTCGGCGCGGCTCGCCTCGTCGCGAAAGCACGGGGCGATCTGGAAATAGCGGTCGAACCCGGCGACCATCAGGATCTGCTTGAACTGTTGGGGCGCCTGCGGCAGCGCGTAGAATTCGCCGGGATGCAGCCGGCTTGGCACGTAGTAGGGCCGCGCGCCCTCCGGCGAGTCGGCGGTCAGGATCGGGGTCTGGAACTCGGTGAAGCCCTCTTCCACCATGCGTCGACGGATCGAGGCGATAACCCGCGCGCGCAGCATGATGTTGGCATGCATGCGCTCGCGCCGCAGGTCGAGAAACCGGTAGGTCAGCCGCAGGTCCTCCGGTGTCTCGGCCTCGCTGTTGACCGGGAACGGCAGCGGCTCGGCCGTCGACTGCACCGTGAGCTCGGCGATCACGACCTCGACCGCACCGGTCGGGAGGTTCGGGTTGACCGTGTCGGGCGAGCGCTCGACGACCCGCCCCGTCACGGTGACGACGCTTTCGAGACGCAAGGCCTCGGCCGCCGGGAACAGCTCGGACGAGGCGTCGATCACGCATTGCGTCAGGCCGTAATGGTCGCGCAGGTCGACGAACAACAGGTGGCCGTGGTCGCGCTTGCGGTGAACCCAGCCGGACAGCCGGGCCGGCCGGCCGGCGTCGGCAAGGCGCAGCTCTCCGCAGGTATGGCTCCGATAAGCGTGCATTGGCGACGGACAGTCCGGTCGGAATGAAAGACAACAAGGAGTACACGGCACGGAATGAGAACCTTGTCAAGGCGGGCTCCGGCCGGCTCGTGACCGATATGGGCCGGGGCGCGGCGGCGGCGTCGCCCGGTGCGATTTGTCTCCCCTCGGCGGCGTGGATATGCTAGCCGCTGTGCACCGAGGGCCGGCCGAGGCTAGCGCGTGAGCGAAATCTTCCGCGAGATCGACGAGGAGCTGCGGCGCGACAACCTGCTGAAGCTGTGGTCGCGCTATGGGCGCTATGTCGTGGCTGCGGCGGTGTTGGCGCTGGCCGTCGCCGGCGGGATCGCCGCCTGGCGCGCCCACCAGCTGTCGGAGCGCCAGGCCCAGTCGGCGCGCTTTGCGAGCGGCCTGGCGCTCGCCCGCGCCGGCAAGAACGCCGATGCGGCGGCGGTGTTCGCGACGATCGACAAGGAGGGCGGCGGGTACTCCGTTCTCGCTTCCTTCGAGAACGCGGCGTTGCTGGCCAAGGCCGGCAAGCACAACGAGGCGGCGGCGGCCTACGACCGAATCGCCGAGGCGAGCGGGCTCGGCCCGACCTTTCGGCAGTTGGCTGTCCTGTTGTCGGTCATGCAGGGGACCCTCGAATCCGACCCAAAGGCGGCGATCGCCCGGCTGGCGCCGCTGACCGCGGCCGGCACGCCGTGGCGGCCGACCGCGCTCGAGCTGACCGCGGCGGCAGACCTCAAGCTCGGCGACAAAAAAGCCGCGCTCGCGATCTTCAAGGGTCTTGCCGACGATCTCGCGGCGCCGCGCAGCCTGCGCGCTCGTGCCGCCGAAATGGCAGCGGCGCTGGCCTCCTAGCCCGCCCCCGGCCCGCCCCCCGCGCACCGATGTTCCGAACCGCCGCTGTCGCATTGCTGCTCCTCGCCGCGACCCTCGCCGGCTGCAGCTGGTTTGCCAGCAAGAAGCAACCGTTGCCCGGTGAGCGCATCTCGGTGCTGAGCCTCGACCGCCGGCTCGAGCCCGACCCGGCCGTCGTGAAGGTCCCGGTAAGCCTGCCAAAGCCGGTGGTCAACCCCGACTGGCCGCAGCCCGGCGGCTATCCCAACCATGCGATGCAGCATCTGGCGCTGCCGGCCACCTTGAACGAGGTCTGGAAAGCCAGCGTCGGCGAGGGATCCTCGCGCTATACTCAGGTGCTGGCCCAGCCGATCGTCGCCGACGGCCGGGTTTACGCGATGGACGGCGGCTCGCAGGTCAGCGCGTTCGACGCGGCGACCGGCAACCTGATCTGGCGGGTCGACGTGAAGCCCTCGGACGACCACGGCAACGGGTTCGGCGGCGGGATCGCCTTTTGGAAAGGGCGGCTTTTCGTGGCGTCCGGCTACGCCCGGGTCGTGGCCCTCGACCCGAAGAACGGCAAGATCGTCTGGAAGACCGGCGTCGGGGCGCCGGTGCGCAGCGGCCCGACCGTGTCGGACGGCCGGGTTTATGCGGTGACGGTCGAAAACGAGCTGGTCGCGCTTGCCGCCGACGACGGGCGCCGGCTGTGGGGCCAAAACGGCATCCCGGAAACCGCGGGGCTGGTCGGCAGCGCCAGCCCGGCGGTTGCGGGCGAAGTGGTCGTGGTCGGCTATTCGTCGGGCGAGATCTTTGCGTTGACGGTCGAGAACGGGCGCCCGTTGTGGTCCGACAGCCTGGCCTCGGCGAGCCCCGCCGACGCGGTTTCGGCGCTCGCCGACATTCGCGGGCGGCCCGTCATCGACCGCGGCCGCGTCTTTGCCGTCAGCCACAGCGGGCGCATGGTGGCGATCGACCTGCGCACCGGCGAGCGGGTGTGGGAGCAGGATATCGGCTCGAGCCACGGCCCCTGGGTGGCTGGCGACTACGTCTATATCCTGTCGAACGACAACGAGCTGGTGTGCCTGACGCGCGACGAAGGCAAGGTGCGCTGGCTGCGTCAGCTGCCGAGCTACGAGGACGAAAAGAAAAAGGAGGACCCGATCTCGTGGGCCGGCCCGGTCTTGGGGGGCGACCGGCTGATCGTCCTGTCCTCCGACGGATCGGCGTTGTCGGTCTCGCCCTATACCGGCGCGCCGCTGGGGCGCGAAGAAATGCCGGGCAACGCCTTTGTCGACCCGGTCATCGCCAACAACACGCTCTATATATTGACCGACAACGGTGAGCTGTCCGCCTATCGCTGACCGTTGATCCCTGGGGCGCCGCCTCTTCGATGAGCTTTTCCGTCGCCATCCTCGGCCGCCCCAACGTCGGCAAGTCGACCTTGTTCAACCGGCTTGTCGGCAGCCGTGCCGCACTCGTCGACGACACCCCCGGGCTGACCCGCGACCGCCGCGAGGGCGAGGCCCATATCGCCGATCTCGGCTTCCGCGCGATCGACACGGCCGGGCTCGAGGAGGCGGCCCCAGCCTCGCTCGCCGGCCGCATGCAGGCGCAGACCGAGCGCGCGCTCGCCGACGCCGACGTGGCGCTGCTCGTCATCGACGCCCGCGCCGGCGTCACCGAATCGGACCGCCATTTCGCCGACTGGCTGCGGCGCGCCGGCAAGCCGGTGGTGCTGGTCGCCAACAAGACCGAAGGCCGCGCGGTCCTCGCCGGGGTCGGTGAAGCCTACCGGCTCGGCCTCGGCGACCCGGTGCCGATCTCGGCCGAGCACGGCGAGGGGCTGGCCGGGCTCTACGAGCGGCTGGTGCCGTATTGCCGCGACCGCGGAGCGGCGCTGGATACGATCGGGGGCGCCCCGGCAAAGCCACTGCATCTCGCCGTCGTCGGCCGGCCGAATGTCGGCAAGTCGACCCTTGTCAACCGGCTGCTCGGCGACGAGCGGATGTTGAGCGGCCCCGAGGCCGGGATCACCCGCGATGCGGTCGCGGTCGACTGGGCGTGGCGGGGCCGTCCGATCCGCCTTGTCGACACCGCCGGCATGCGCCGCCGGCCGCGGGTCGAAGGCAAGATCGAGCAGCTTTCGGTCGCGGATGCGCTGCGCGCGATCCGCTTTGCCGAGACCGTGGTTCTGGTCCTCGACGCGCTGCAGCCGCTCGAGCGCCAGGACCTGACGATCGCGCGGCTCGTCGCCGAGGAAGGCCGCGCGCTGGTGCTCGCGGCAACCAAATGGGACGCGGTCGCCGATCGCGCGGCCGCGCTCCGGACCCTGCGCGAGCGGGCTGCGGTGTCGCTGCCGCAGCTTCAGGGCGTCGCGGTGGTGCCGGTCTCGGGCCTCAGCGGCTATGGTCTCGACGCGCTGATGGGCGCGGTCGACGCCGCCGACGCGATCTGGAACCGGCGCATCTCTACGGGTGAGCTCAACCGCTGGCTGGCGGGCGTCCAGCAGCGCCATTCGCCGCCGCTCGCCGCCGGACGCCGGCTGCGGTTGCGCTACATGACCCAGGTCAACACGCGGCCGCCGAGCTTTGCGTTGTTCGCGTCGAAGCCGGCGGAATTGCCGGATTCCTATCGTCGCTATCTCGTCAACGCGCTGCGCGAGGCGTTCGAGCTGCCCGGGACCCCGATCCGGCTGATGCTGCGCCAGGGCAAGAACCCTTACGACCGCGGGTGACGGTGCGGCCCCCGACGCGGCCGAGTCGGGGTGTCGCGCCCGCGCGGGGGTTGCGCCGCGACGATCGCGGTGTAGCCGGGGTCTTGGCCGAAGTCGGGGTGTCGCGCCCGCGCGGGGGTTGCGCCGGTGGCGGCCGCGGTATTTGTATGGGGCGGGCGATCCGTTCAGGAGGGCGAAAAATGCAGGAGGGGAGAAAAATGCCGAAAGCGAGAAAAATTCCGAAAGCGATCATGGTTCTTGTGTTTCTGGCGTCGGCGGCGGCAATGCCGGCCTGGGGCCAAACCGCACCCTCTCGCCCCGCTTCGCGCGCCGCCGCGGCGGCCGCCGCCGGGCCCGCCAGCGGCGGATTTTCGTCCGAACAGGCGGCAAAGGCGCATTGTCCAGGCGACGCGATCGTCTGGGCCAATCTCGGCGGCTCCAAGGCCTACCATCTGAGCGGCGACCGCTATTACGGCAAGACCAGGCACGGCAGCTACATGTGCCGGAAGGAGGCCGACCAAGCGGGCTTTCACGCCGCCGGCCGTCGCCCCGCCAAGGCCGCCGCCACGGGCGCGAGCCCCAAGACGACCCACTGATGCGGCCCGGCATGGGCGATGATCGCCTCGTGCTGCCAACTTAGCAAACGACTCCGCTCGCCTCCTATCCGTCGCCCCCGCGCAGGCGGGGGTCCAGGGCCTGCCCCTGGCTAGAACAGGGGGCAAGCGCTCGCTGGCCGCCCTGGGTTCCCGCTTTCGCGGGAATGACGAAGAGGTATGGGGATAGCCGCAGCGCTTGTCGCCGACGGCGACAGCCGCCCGGCAAATCCACGATCCGCAAACCTAGGGCTACGGCGGTCGCCAAGACCGGCGGGAACGCGGCGGCGCTTGCCCGCGTACAACTCGAAGGCGACAACTCGCCGGCGCCGTCCAAAGCTCGGGTTGAAAGAGGGGCGCGAAATGCGGCAGGCGGTCAAAGCCACCGGGATCGTTGCGCACGTCCTCGCCGCGCTGTGGGCGACCGGCGCCGCGGCTGCCGATACGAGCATGGGGCTGCCTGAGGTCACGGTGACCGCGCCGCCGATCACGCCGCAATACAAGAAATGGAGCCCCTATCTCGGCAACATGCGGGTCGAAGAGAAGAAATGGCCGGCCATCCCGTGCGCGAGCTCCCGGATCGCGTCGGCGGCACCCGGCACTTGCCAGACCGGGCCGCAGATGAGCCCGGCCGCGCTCGGCACATCGCAAGGAGCGTCGTCGGTCCAAATCTCGAACTGCACGATCGCGCACGACCTCGTCATGACCGCGACCGCTGATTTGAAGATCGAAGCCGACGTCATGACGTTCGACCCGGATTACGTCAGCGGTATCGGCTTTCAGCACCGCGCCTGTTATGTCGAGGCCGGCTACAGCGACCTGCGCGAAGACTTTCCCGACATGAACCAGATGACGCGCAGCGGGCTTTCGTGGCGCGATTTTCGCGAAAGCGGCGACGTCAGCATCATGGACTTTTCGCAAGGGCCGGCCGACTGCCGGGCTTTCGAAAAGCGCGGCCCGCGCTGGAGCGGCGGCTATGTCTGGGTGATCCACGCGAGCTTTTGCCGCGCCGACGGGCACCCGGTCGACCCAGCCGACCTCGACCGAGTGCTCGGTTTGCTGCAGGTCCGGCAATATGAGTCGCGCGGCAATCTGCGGCCGGCGCCGCGCTAGTGTTAAGACCCATTGAGAAGATTCCCTTGGCGTCCGCGGCCAATGTTCAGATCAAACATCCTGCCACACCTGCGAGGGCCGGTGCCCATGTCAGGTATGGGTCCGGCCTCCGCCGGGAAGGCCAGGGAAGGTGCACCGCGCTGAATCATCCGAATACCTCTAAGCGCTGGCGGGCATTCGGTCAGGCGGCGGTCCGCCGGGCCGGCGGCCATGACTCGGCGCGGGACGACCGCCACCGCAAAAAAATCGTGAGAGCCGCATCCGCTTCGGGCGCCGCCGCGTAGGGGCTGGCAGGGGCATGACGGCGGCAAATCCTGCCGCAGCCGTCCCAACCCCGAGGAGGCTTCTCATGAATATCAGGCTAGTCGGCGCAACCGCCGTGATCGCGCTGAGCTTGGGTGCGGGCGCGGTGGCGGCAATGGACCCGATGGTCGGCGGCGCCGCGATGTACCCGAGCAAGAACATCGTGCAAAACGCGGTCAACTCGCCGGACCACACGACCCTGGTCGCCGCGGTCAAGGCGGCGGGGCTCGTCCCGACTCTCGAAGGCCCGGGCCCGTTCACGGTCTTTGCCCCGACCAACGAGGCGTTCGCCGCATTGCCGGCCGGCACCGTCCAAACTCTGCTGCAGCCCGACAACAAGGCCGAGCTCGCCAAGGTCCTGACCTACCACGTGGTTCCCGGCCGCTATGACGCGGCGAGCCTGGAGCACGACGTGCGGACGACCCCCGGCGGGCGAGTTTCGCTGACGACTGCCGAAGGCGAGCCGCTGATCGTGTCGTGGGGCGACAACAGCCTGTGGATCACCGACCAGAAGGGCGACACCGCCCGCGTCACGATCCCCGACGTCTACCAGTCGAACGGCGTGATCATGGTCGTCGACAAGGTGCTGATGCCGTAGCCCGGCGGCTGTCGGTCTCAGGCAACCTGCTGGAATGGGGCAACCTGCGGGTGGGCTGCCTCTTAATACCGAAAAACCCGCGCGTATTACCGGCGGCAAAAACCATGTTACTGTTTAACAAGCGGTTTAACAGTTAACGTAGAAAAATTGCGGTATTGCGTGAACCGATTACCCGCGAGCGCGTTTGATGGCCTGGAATGCAAGCTTGACCGTACTTGGGAAAAACGACGACGCGAGGACATCTCGATCGATCGCTCAGTAATCCATGGTAAAGAAAAGGAGACAACTGTGTCAAAGCTGACCCGACGCTCGTTTCTGCAGCAAACCCCGGTAGGTGCGGCAACCCTCAGCGTGCTGCCGGCGATGCCGGCTTTGGCAGCCTTTGGCCACTCGCCGCAAGCGGTGGCGCCCCCATTGTCCGCTGCCTCTCCCGGCTCGATGGTCATCCATGTCAACGATGTCGCGACCGGCGAGATGAGCGTCCTTGTGGGTGCGCGGGAGGTCGTGCTGCGCGATCCCCGGCTTGTTGCGTACTTCATTGAAGCTGCCCGCTAGAGCGGGGCCAAACACAGCCCTATCCAACATAAAGCACCCGTCGCTTTTAGGATTGAGAGGAGGTGACATGTCATCCCATCGTGAAGCCCCCGAGATTTCCAAGGACCCGGTGGCCGACAACACCGATGTCTACGCCTTTGTGAGCCCGAACAACCCGAACACGGTCACCCTGATCGCCAATTACATTCCGTTGGAGTGGCCGCCCGGTGGGCCGAACTTTTACGAGTTCGGCGACGATGTGCTTTACGAGATCAACATCGACAATGACGGCGATGGGCGCGCCGACATCACCTATCAATTCAACTTCCGGACCTCGGTGCAAAATCGTGACACCTTTCTATACAATACCGGACCGATCAGCTCGTTGACGGATCCGAATTGGAATGTGCGCCAGTTGTATTCAGTGACCCGAGTGAAGAATGGCCGAGAGACCGTCCTCGGCGACGCGCTCGCCTCGCCGCCGTGCAACATCGGGCCTTTTTCCACACCGGACTACGACACGCTGGCGCAGGAAGCGATCCACGTCTTGCCGAGTGGCGAAACGGTGTTCGCCGGGCAGCGCGCCGAGGGGTTCTATGTCGATTTGGGTTCGGTCTTCGACCTTCTCGATCTGCGGCCGTTCCAGAATCTGCATATCAATCCGATGGCCGCCGCCCCGGGCGTCGATGGGACCAACCGGCTCAACGTCCACACCATGGCGATCCAGCTGCCCAAAAGCATGCTGACCCGCGACGGCTCCAATCCCACGAATCCAGCCGACCCGCGCTCGGTCATCGGCGTCTATGCGTCGGCCAGTCGGCGCAAGGCGATTATCTTTGGGTCTAACGGCGAGGTCGAAGAATACGGACCATGGGTACAAGTTTCGCGGCTCGGCAACCCCTTGTTCAACGAAGTCATAATCCCGCTTGGGCTCAAGGACTTCTGGAACTCGCAGTCGCCCAATAAAGACAGGCAGTTCGTCAAATATGTCGAATACCCGGAGGTCCCACAGCGGCTGGTGGAGGTCTATCCCGGAGTTTTCCCCGATTTGGCCGCTTATAAAAAAGCTCGAGCCGACCTGGTGGCGATTCTGCTTACCGGCATCCCGACGGGCATCATCGCCGGTTTCCAGAACTCCACCGGGTCAACACCCGCGGATCTGCTGCGACTGAACATGGCCATTCCACCGACGGCAGCTCCGAACATCCTCGGGATCCTGGGGGGCGACCTCGCCGGGTTCCCCAATGGGCGCCGGGTAATGGACGATGTCTTTACGATCGAGTTGCGTGCCCTCGCCGGCCTTACGATCCCGCTGGTCGACCCTTCTTACACCCCGGACGCTGCTGCATCCGCGGTCACGGACGGCCTTGACCCGAGCGACATCGCCTCCCCGTTCCTGACGAGTTTTCCCTATCTGGGAATACCATATTCCGGTTTCTACAACCCGAGTTGATAAGGACGACCACCCGCTTGGTGATTACTCGGAGGAGCCCGGCGGAGTGCCGGCTCCCGGCCTCCTCCGCTGTTTCAGGGCTTATTTGCGGGTGAGCAAGATCCGGATGGGCTGGTGTCGAACACGAGGTTCAAGAACAACGGCCGAGAGGAGGCCAGGACAATGGCTGAGCAACACATTGACCGTGTCCATCCCGAAAGCATTGTGCTGGATATCGGCCGGGACGTCGGGGCACTCGTCATCTATACCGAGGCTGCATTGCATGGTAGGGAAATCGAGGTCAGCCCGCGGGGGAGTGCGGCGCGCGTCCATGTCGAGGTGCTGGAGCGGCGGATAAACGGCAGGCCGGTCTTTGCCGCGGTGTTTCCCGGGCTGCGCGCCGGCGACTACGACATTTGGGAAGACGCCGCCCAATCCAGCGGCACCGTGACGATTGTCGGGGGCGAGGTCGCGACCGTCGACTGGCGACAAAATTCGCCGTGAGGCTGCGGTCGGAGCCCGGTCTGACCGACGTGGTCGGCCCGGTCGGTCGAACCCGGCGGCGGGCGAGCGCCTTGCGGCGGCGGATCGCCGGGATTTACGCTCTGCTGACCCTCGCCAACCTCGGCGCGTGGGTATTGGCGGCGCTGGTGTTTCGGGGCCAGCCGGTCCTGCTCGGCACCGCGCTCCTTGCTTATGGGTTTGGCCTGCGTCACGCGGTCGACGCCGATCACATCGCGGCGATCGACAACGCGACGCGCAAGCTGATGCAGCAAGGCAAGCGGCCGGTCGGGGTCGGCCTGTTCTTTGCGATGGGCCACTCGACCGTCGTGATGCTGGCGGTGGCCGGTGTCGCCGGCGCGGCGACGGCGCTCAACGGGTCCTTCGGCTGGTTCAAGGCGGTCGGCAGCGTCGTCGGCGCCGGCGTCTCCGCAGCGTTCCTGTTCGCGATCGCCGCCGTCAATGTGGTCGTCCTGCACGGTGTGTGGCGGGCCTTCCGGCGCGTCCGCAAGGGGGGCCGCTATGTCGACGAGGATCTCGACCTGCTGCTCAACAGCCGCGGCCTGCTCGCGCGCTTGTTCCGGCCGCTCTTCCGGCTCGTCGGCGAAAGCTGGCACATGTACCCGCTCGGCTTCCTGTTCGGGCTCGGGTTCGACACCGCGACCGAAATCGCGCTGCTCGCGGTCTCGGCGGCCGCGGTCGCCAAAGGCGCCTCGATCTGGGCCATCCTGCTGTTCCCCGCCCTGTTTGCTGCTGGGATGTCGCTGATCGACACGACCGACGGGGTCCTGATGCTTGGCGCCTACCGCTGGGCGTTCATCAACCCGATACGCAAGCTATACTACAATTTGGTTATCACCTTTGTGTCGGTGATGGTCGCGGTGGTGATCGGCGCCGTCGAAACGCTGGGGCTGATGGGTGGCCGGTTCGCGCTGAAAGGCGGCTTCTGGGACGGCGTCGCCGCGCTGAACGGCAATTTCACCGCGCTCGGCTTTGCCGTCGTCGGCCTCTTCGTCGCGGCGTGGGCCGGCGCGGCCGTCGTCTACCGCTACCGGCGCCTCGACGAAATTCCGGCGGCCTCCGCCGAGTGACGACCCGCTGGGAATACGAGCGTCTGCCGCGCCCTCATTGCGGGTGGGCCGAAATCGGCCCGAGCACCTTCTCGAGGTGGCTCGGCAGCCGGCTCGGCACCTCGCTGGCACGGCACCGCAAGCCGACATACCCGTCGGGCCGGATCAGATAGGCGGCCGGCGTCGACCCATAGCGCCGGGCGACCTCGCCGGCGCGGTCGACCAGGTCGGCGCCGGCATCGCCGCCGGACGAAGCGATACGCCGGACAACCAGCGACGGCCGCCACATCTCGGGCAGCTCCGGCAACGGCTCGGCGGCCCCCCCGACCAGCAGGAGTGTATGGCGGTGCCGGGCGAAAATGTCGTAGAGCCGCGTCGCGACGCCGCGCTGTCGGTCGTCGACCAATGCGTCCGGGGCGCGGTCGCCGGCATGCGGGCCGTTGCCGCCGACCGGCCAATCGTCGACAATCGGGCTGCGCCGATAGCTGACGCCGAGCCCGGATATCTGCTCGCCGAGCTTTTCCGCGACCGCCGGGATTTGCGTCGCCAGCGACATCAGGTGGTCGCGTAAAAAGCGGGCGACCGACCCGTGCACCGCGACGAGCCGCGTCGCCCGGTCGGTCTGCCGGATCACCCGCTCGTCGACCGGCTGGCGCTCGGCTTCGTAGCTGTCGAGCAAGGCCGGGCTCGCCCCGTCGCGGATCACGAGGCCGAGCTTCCAGGCGAGGTTGCACGCGTCCTCGATCCCGATGTTCATGCCCTGGCCGCCGACCGGGCTGTGGATGTGTGCTGCGTCGCCGAGCAGAAAGGCGCGGTCGCGGCGGAACTGCCCGGCCTCTCGGCGGTGGATCCGGAATACGGCAATCCACCGCGGGTCGGTCAGCTTGAGGTTGCCGGGCCGGCGCGCGTCGACCAGCTCCTGACATTGCGCGAGGCTCGGCGCGCCCGGCCAGTTAGGAGGCGAATTCGCGATAATCAGCCGCCAGCGGTTGTCGGGCAGCGGAAAAAACGCGAGCGCGCCGTCGCCGGTCAGCCACACCTGAGCGGCACCATGGTCGAGGTCGCTTGTGAGCTTGATGTCGGCCAGCACGAAATGCTCGGGATAGGTCGCGCCTGAAAACGACACGGAGAGCTGGTCGCGAACGGTGCTGTGTGCCCCGTCGCACCCAAGGACCCAGTCGGCCTCGACCTCCTCGACCCCGTTGCCGCGGCGCAGCCGGGCCGAAACGCCGGCCCGGTCGAGCGTCAGGCCGCCAAGCTCGGTGTTGCGCTCGACCCTGACCCCGAGCTTCGCGACGTGCTCCTCGAGGATGCGCTCGGTTTCGTCTTGCGGCACGCCCAGCACATAGGGATACCGGGTGTCGAGCGAGCTGAACTCGACATGGGCGATCGGTCCGTCGGCGCCGTGAATGTCGACGGCGTCGATGCGCTGGCCGGCGGCGAGGAACTCGTCGGCGAGCCCCATCAGCTCGAAGCTCTCGAGGGTCCGCGAATGGATCGCGATCGCCCGCGACTGCGTCGCGCGGTGCGCGTTTTTGTCGACGAGCCGGCATTGGACGCCGGCGCGTGCGAGCTCGTGCGCCATGACCAGCCCAGTTGGACCCGCGCCGACGATCAGCACGCTTTGCTTTTCGGTCATGCCCGTCTCCATATGTTGACTGTCCACTCAGCCAAGATAAGCCAAGGCGCGATTTGTTCAAGCCGGGCCGCAGTGGCAAACTGCCGTCATGGTCAAAAACACGCCACAGTCCGATCCAACGACCGACGCCTCGGGACCGGAGCCGGTGCCGCGCCGCCGCGCGCGGGAAACCCGCGAAAGCGAGATCCTCGAAGCGGCGTTCGAGGAATTCGCCGCGGCGGGCTATGCCGCAACCCGGCTCGAAGACGTGGCGCGGCGCGCCGGCGTCGCCAAAGGCCTCCCGAGCTTTTACTTCGAAAGCAAGGAAGCGCTGTTCAAAGCCGTGCTGCGGCGCGTGGTCCTGCCCGACTGGGACATGCTTGAGGCGCGGTTCGAGCAATCGGACGAGCGAACGGCGGAGGCGCTGCGCCGCCTGATCGCGGCAGTCTACGAGCGCCTGGTCGAGAACCCGCGGGCGCGCCGCCTGCTTCGGCTGCTGATCGCCGAGGGGCCGCGATTTCCCGAATTGACCGAGTTCTATCATGCCGAGCTGGTCGCGCGCGCGTTGGCGCTGCTGCGCCGGCTGCTGGCGCGCGGCGTCGAACGCGGCGAGGTCAGGCCCGGCCCGGCGCTCGAATACCCGCAGACAATCATGGCGCCGGCATTGATGGCGGCCCTCTGGCAATTGCTGTTCGCCGAGCACCACCCGCTCGACCTCGCGCGGTTTTTCGAGGCGCATCTCGACCTCGTGGCGAACGGGTGGGCGCCGGGGTAAATCGGGGACGCGAGGCGCGCCGCTCCAAGGGCTCGGGCTTCGCTGCATGGACGCCGCCCAGATCCGGCGCATAATGGCCGATGGGTTTGGCTGACCGCCGATGGCTCGCCGATAGGAGGAGCAGATGAAAAAGGTCGAAATCACCGATTACGGGACCCCCGAGAACGTCGCCCGTTGCGTCGAGGCGCCCGATGTCGGGGCACCGGGGCCGGGCGAGATCGTCTTTGACGTGCTGGCGTTCCCGATCAACCCCGCCGACATCTCGTTTTGCCGCGGCAACTACCGGCTGCACCCGCCCTTGCCGGCGACCCCCGGCGCGGAATGCGTCGGCCGGGTCGCGGCGGTCGGCGCCGGGGTCGGCGACATCCGGCCGGGCGACCTCGTCGTCAACATGCAGCGCGAGAACTGGGTGCAGCGCCGCCGCGTCCGCGCCGACGACGCGATCCCGCTGCCATCGGGGCTCGACCTGGCGCAGGCGGCGATGCTGCGCATCAACCCGGCGACGGCGCTGCTGCTGCTCGATGACCATGTGGCGTTGAAGCCCGGCGACTGGGTGATCCAGGATGTCGCGAACTCGGCGGTCGGCCGGCACTTGATCGTGCTCGCCAAGGCAAAGGGCGTGCGCACCCTCAACGTCGTTCGCCGCGACGACGTGTCTGACGAATTGAAGGCGCTCGGCGCCGATGTCGTGCTGACCGACGGGCCTGACCTCGCGCAGCGCGCACAGCAGGCGACCGGCGGCGCACCGATCCGGCTCGGTATCGACGCGGTCTCGGGGGAGGCATGCAAGCGCATCGCTGACAGCGTCGCCGACGGCGGGGTCGTGGTCAGCTATGGCTCGATGAGCGGCGCCGACCTCGTCATCAGCCGCGCGGCCTTGGGGCGAGGGATCACTCTAAAGGCCTTTATGCTCGGCGACGGGCTCGCCAAGCGCCCCCGCGAGCAGGTGCGGGCGATCTATGCCGAGCTCGCCGCGAAGCTGCGCGATGGCGTGCTAAAGGCGCCGGTCGACGCCACCTACCCGATCGACGACATCAAAGCTGCACTCGCCCACGCGCAGCGCGGCCACCGCAACGGTAAGGTGCTGGTGCTGCCCAACGGCCCGCTGTAGGCGAGACGGTGCCGGCGGGTGGCACCCCTTAGCCCGATCTTGCAGATGTAGCATGATTATACCCGCTTTCCACAAGATGTGGACCGGAATAAAGCAGGAACCTAAAAAAATGCTGGTATATGGGAGACCGCTTCTCTTGCGGAGACGGTCGTCCGATGGAGTTCTTAAAAAATGTATCTGTCAAGCTGCGCGCAACGGGAGTGCCAGCGGTAGCAGTTGTATGGGTCATTGCGGTGGCAGCAGTAGCAATTTTCGGTCAGGCCCAACTCGGGTGGGGGGCGTTTGGGCTCCTCAGCGGCGGAATTTTGCTGATCAGGTTCCTCGCGGCCCGGTGACAACGCTCGATCTTTCGCAGAGCAGGTGGCGATGAGTGTGTCCGCCTTTGGCCCGATCCTCGAAGCGGCGCGCGCCCGCCACGGCGCGGCGGCGCTCGAGGCGCGCGTGGCGCAGCCGCTCGGCGCGGCCGAGCTCGCCGCCGTCGGCGACGACCGTTATCTGTCGCGGATGTCGCTGCGGATCTTTCGCGCCGGGCTCAAGCACAGCCTTGTCGACGCCAAATGGCCGGCCTTCGAGGAGGTGTTTTTCGGGTTCGCGCCGCGCCGGGTGCGGGCGATGCCCGACGAGGCGCTCGAAGCCTTGCTCGGCGACCGCCGGCTGATCCGCCATTGGGGCAAGCTCAAGTCGGTGCGCGACAACGCGGCGGCGATGATCGCGCTCGCCGACGAGCACGGCAGCTTTGGCGCATGGCTCGCGGGCTGGCCCGCCGCCGACATCGTCGGGTTGTGGGAGGCGCTCGCCAAGCGTTTCAGCCAGATGGGCGGCAATTCCGGCCCGACCTTTTTGCGCATGGTCGGCAAGGACACGTTCATCCTGACGGGCTCGGTCGCGGTGGCGTTGCAGCGCTGGGGCGTGGTGTCGGCAGCGCCCAAAAACCGCAAGGACCGCGAGGCCGTCCAGGCCTGCTTCAACGCCTGGGCCGTCGAAACCGGGCGGCCGCTGTGCCAGTTGAGCCTGATCCTCGCCGCCTCGACCGACGAATGAGGCGCGGCGCGGCCGCGGCCCTGCTAGTGGCCGAGCAATTTCGCCACGCCGAACATCGCGGCTACGACGGCGACGACGTTGACGACGACGGCGCCCAGGATCAAGCCGAAGATCCGATTGAGGATGTCGGCCTTGAGAGCTTCGAGCTTGGCCTCGAAGCGCAGCTCGAGCGCCCGCATTTCCGCACGCACCGCCGCGATTTCGGCTCTCAACTCAACGCGAAGCTCAGCAAGCTCGGCCTTCAGCTCGGCGCGAAGCTCGGCGAGGTCGAACTTGATCTCGGAACGGAGCTCGGCGAGGTCCGATCGCGTGGCGAGATCCGCCCCTTCCGCGGCCTCCTGGACGGTCGCGACGACGGCTTCCGCTTGCGGATCGCTGAACCCAGCCTCGCGCAGCCGCTTTGCAACCTTTAGCGTGTCGATCGCCAACGCAGCCAAACGCGGCTCCTGCCCTTCCGATCCTATCCCGCCCAAACCCCCGTCGCGACGCCAATTCTGCCACAGTGGTCGACCGGCGGACAGACGCCGCGCCCCGCGGCCTGACTTCAGCCTCCCCGATCTCGCCGCCAGCCCAGCAACGCGTCGGCGACCTCGACAAAACCGGCGCCGCCGCCGCCCTTCGTGACCCATCGCGGCGGCGTCGCCATTTGGTCGAGGTAATTTCGCACGGTGGCGACACCGACCGAATTCGGGAAATGCCCGAACATCGGCTCGTCGTTCAGCGAGTCGCCGACGTATAGGACCGCGTCGCGGTCGCGGTCGATGTCGATGTCGAACAGCTGGGCCATGATCCGGCGCGCCATCGCCAGCTTGTCGAAATCGGCGAACCACCCGAGCACCCACAGCGAATTCGTCACGCTTCGGGCACCGGCCGCGGCGAGCTCGGCGGCAATCCGGTCGGCAACTGGCGGGCCCGGGTTCTGGAACGCGAGCGTCGTCTCGCGCCACGGCTGGTCGGCGGCGGGCTCGCTCCCCGGAACAACCACCCGCACCTGCGCGCCGAGCACGGCGAGCCGCTCGCCGTCGCGGCGGCGCTCGGCCAGGGGCAGCCAATAGCGGCGTTCGGTGGCCCCGTTCCTCGGGTCGTGTCGGAAGCACAGCCCGCCGTTTTCGCCGATCACGGCCGCCACCGGCCACATCCGGCACATCATGTCGCACCAGCCGGCGGGTGCGGCGGTAACCGGAACGACGAGACAGCCGGCGGTGCTCAGCCGTTCGACCGCGGCGTAGGCGGCGGCCGGGAGCCGGGCACCCTCGGTCAGGGTGTCGTCGACATCGGTCAGAACGGCACGGATGGACGCCAGCCGGTCGGCCGAGAATTGCGCGAAGGGTTGCATGTGCCGCTGGCCCGCCACAGGGAAAACCTTTCCTTGGATATGCCCTCTGTGCTAGCGCACGCCCATATGCAAGCTGCTAATCAGGCGGCGTGGCGAGCGGTGCGGAGGGTTGATGCAATGCAGAGCCAAAGCCGGTTTTTCGACGACCTCGCCCGGGTTGCCGCGGGTGCCGTCGGAACCTTGTCCGGGGTCAGGAGCGAGGTCGAGTCGCGGTTGCGCGAGCAGCTCGAACGCGTGCTCGCCGGGATGGATCTGGTGACTCACGAGGAATTCGAGGCGGTCAAGGCGATGGCGGCCAACGCGCGCGCCGAGCAGGAGGACCTGGCGCGGCGGGTGGCCGAGCTCGAGGGTGTCGTCGCCGCGCTGCGCGAACGCGAGAGCCCGCCGGGGCCGCCTCAATCCGGCCCGCCTCAATTCGGTCAGCCTTAATTTGGTCAGCGGTAATTTTTGCGAACCCATTTGTCGCGCCGCGCAAAGGAGCGCCCGATGACGACCCTTGCAGCTTCCGAACCGACCCCGTTTTTTGGCAATCCGATCGATCTCGTCGAGGAGATCGTCAGCGCCAACGAGTGGGCTCACGACCGCGCCAGCGAGGAGGAGCTGGTGGTCGAGATCACCGGCCGCTGGTGCGACTACCGGCTGTATTTCGTGTGGCAGGAGGAAATCTGCGCGGTTCATTTCTCCTGCGGCATTGACATGAAGGTGCCAAAGGGGCGCCGGACCGCGGTTTACGAGCTGTTGGCGCTCGCCAACGAGAAGCTGTGGCTCGGCCATTTCGACCTGTCGACCGAGGACAACTCGCCGTCGTTTCGCCATGCGCTGCTGCTGCGTGGCGTCGGCGCCGGCAGCGCCGAGCAAATCGAGGATCTCGTCGACATCGCGCTCTCGGAATGCGAACGCTTCTATCCGGCGTTCCAGCTCGTGCTGTGGGGCGGCAAGCGGCCCGCCGAGGCGATCGCCGCGGCGATGATCGACCCCGTCGGTGAAGCCTGAGGGCTATGGGGAGAACGGGCGATGGCCGAGGAAGACCACGACGCGTCGCCGGAGCGCACGCTGGTCCTGGTCGGCTGCGGCAAGATGGGTTCGGCATTGCTGCGTGGCTGGATCGCGGCGCGCGCCGCGGCGCGCTATTGCGTGGTCGAGCCGGAGGGGCCGCCGCCCGGGTTGGCGGATGCGCCCGGCGTCTCCTGGCACCGCTCGCCCGAGGAGCCGGCTAGCCGGCTGGCTCCGGACGCGGTCATTTTCGCGGTCAAGCCGCAGGTCCTGGACGGCGTCGTGCCGGGCTACCGCCGCTGGGCGGGGCCGCCGACGCTGTTCGTGTCGATTGTCGCCGGCAAGACCATCGCCGGCATCGCCCGCGGTCTCGGCCCGGCCGCGGTGGTCCGCACGATGCCCAATACCCCGGCGGCGATCGGGCGCGGCATTACCGTCGCCTGCGCCAACGAGCGGGTGACGGCGGAGCAGCGCCGGCTGTGCGAGCGGCTGCTCGCCGCCGCCGGCGAGAGCGCCTGGGTCGAGGACGAGGCGCTGCTCGACGCGGTCACCGCGGTCTCGGGCAGCGGCCCCGCCTATGTCTTCCTGCTGATCGAGGCATTGGCCGCCGCCGCCGAAGCAGCGGGTCTGCCGTCCGCGCTGGCGCTGCGGCTCGCGCGCGCCACCGTCGCGGGCTCGGGGGAGCTCGCGCGCCTCGCCGGCGAAAGCCCGGCGCAGCTGCGCGAGGCGGTGACGAGCCCCGGCGGCACGACGCGCGCCGCACTCGACGTGCTGATGGCAAGGGACGGGCTCGTGCCGCTGATCGAGCGTGCGGTGGCCGCGGCGGCAGCGCGCTCGCGCGAATTGGCGAGCTGAGCGATGGCCAGAAGCCCCCGCAGGAGCGGCGGCGTCGGGCGCGCTCCCGATCAATCGCCGGCCGCCGCCGACGACGCCGCGCGGATCATCGACGCGGCGATGGCGCAAATCCCGCTCGCGGGCTGGCGGCGGTTGTCGCTCGCAGCGATCGCGGCCGCCGCCGGCCTGCCGATCCTGCGCGTCTACCGCAGCTTCTCGTCGAAGCACGCCATTCTGCGCGGGTTTTTTCGCCGCATCGACGAGGCGGTGCTGACCGATCCGCCGGCAGCGGAAGATGGCGAGCATCCGCGCGACCGGCTGTTCGATCTGATGATGCGGCGATTCGACGCGCTGCGCCCCTATAAGCCGGCGCTTGAAGTGCTGCGCCGCGAGCTGCCCGCCGACCCGCCGTCGATGCTGGTTGCCGGCGGCACGTTGCTGCGCTCGGTGCGGTGGATGCTCGAGGCGGCCGGCATCGCATCGGGTGGCGTCCGCGGCGCGGTCGCGGTCAAGTTAACCGCTGCCGCCTATGTCGCGGCCGCGCGGGTGTGGTACCGCGACGAGTCGCCCGACCTCGGCCAGACGATGGCGGCGCTCGATGCGCGGCTGCGCCGGGTGGAACGCTGGCTGACGCCGATGCAGCCGCCCCGCTCCGGCGGCGAAGCTGCAGCCGCCTAGATTTGCTGCACTGCAAAAACTTTGCTTGACGACACTCGGGCAACAGCCGATATTTTGGGCGTTGTGCACCGCACAATAACAGACCCCCTGAACGGAACCCAACCATGGCAGAAGCCCGCCCCAGCTTTTTCGATTTTGACGTGACCAAGATGATGACCGACTTCCGCTTCCGGCCGTTCGACGTCGAGGCGCTGATGGCGTGCCAGCGGCGCAACATCGAGGCGTTCAGCCAGGCCAACCAGCTCGCGGTCGAAGGCGTGCAGGCGGTCGCGCGGCGCCAGATCGAAATCGCCCGCCAGGCGCTCGAGGACGTCTCGATGCTGTTCCGCGAGCTGGCGCAGCCGACCTCGACCGAGGACCGCATCGCCAAGAACACCGAATATGCGAAGCAGATGCTGGAAAAGAGCGTCAACCACGGCCGCGAGATCACCGAGCTCGCAGCGAAGGCGGGCACCGAGGCCGCCGATGTTTTGCGCCGGCGCGCGACCGAAAGCCTCGACGAGCTGCGCGACATGACAAAGCAGCACGCGGCGCGCTGATCGCGCTGATCCGTCTCGCACAGGCGCCGCGCGACCCGGCGCCTTGTTTTTGACGGCTCGGGCGCCAGCCCTCGCTTACCGCGGCAGATGCAGGCGTGCCCGCAGACCGCCTTGCGGGGCGGTTTCAAGGCTCACCTCGCCGCCATGGCTGCGCGCCACGTCGCGCGCGATGGTCAGGCCGAGGCCGACGCCGCCGGTCAACGGGTTGCGCGACGCGTCGAGCCGGACAAACGCGCGGAACACGCGGTCGCGGTCGGCCGCCGCTATCCCCGGCCCGTCATCGTCAACCAGAATGTCGATCCCGTCCTCGCCCGGCGCCGCCGTCAGCCAAACCCGGTCGCCGTGGCGGCGGGCATTGCCGACCAGATTGACGAGACAGCGCTTTAGCGCATTCGGCCGCACCAGCAGCAGGTATTCGTTGGGCGCCGCGAGCGTCAGCTCGGTACCTTCGCGCCGCATCGCCGCCGCGACCTCCTCCAGCAGCAAAGCGAGGTCGGTTTCGACCGGCGCCTCGGTCCCCTCGCCGCGGGCAAAGTCGAGATAGCCGAGCACCATGTGCTCCATCTCGGCGACATCCGATTTCAGCTCGTCGACCGCCGGGTCGTCGCCGAGGATCTCGAGCGCGAGCTTCATGCGCGTCAGCGGCGTGCGCAAATCGTGCGACACCCCGGCCAGCATCTGAGTGCGCTGGCGGATCTGACGCTGGATGCGGTCGCGCATCGTCATGAACGCGACCGCGGCCCGCCGGATTTCGACGGCGCCCTCGATCTTGAAGAACGGCACGTGGTGGCCCTTGCCGAAACTGTCGGCGGCCACCGCCAAGCGCCGCAACGACTTGACTTGGTTGCGCAAAAACAACGTTGCAACGGCGAGCAGCACGAGCGAAGAGCCGACCATCCACATGACGAACAGGTAGTTTGTAAAGCTGTGCAACCGGTTCCACGGCACCTTCGCGACGAGGACGCCGCGCGCCAGCTGCACCTCGATGCGCAGCCCGTCCGGGTCGTCGACCCCGTAGAGATGCCATGGCGCCTTGACCTTTCCCTGCATCGCCTGGGTCAGCTGGTCTTCGAGCAGGGTGCCGGTCGGTGGCGCCGGGGGCGGCAGGCGCTTGCCATAGGCAAGGCTGAACCGCAAGTCGGTCAGCGCGCCGGCCTGCGCCAGCAGCCGGGCCACGGCGGCTTCCGGCCCGGCATGCTCGACCGCCTCGGTCATCAACCCGACGTCGCCGGCGACGCCGGTCGACAGCCGCCACGAAATCGCCGCCCAATGCCGATCGTAAAAGATCCAGGTAGCGATCGCCTGAAGCAGGATCAGCGGGGTCACGACGATCAGCAGCGAGCGGCCGAACATCGTGCGCGGCAGCACGCGCTTGATCCAGCCGCGCGGCTGGATTTCGCGCCGGCGCCAGATCTCGGCGTCCGCCTCCTCGGGCGGCTCGGGGCCCGCTACCGGAGGCGGTTCGAGGGCGGGCGCCGACAGCGGCCCGTCAATCCGGCTTGAGGACATATCCGGTGCCGCGCACGGTCTGCAGGTATCGCGGAAAGCGCGGGTCGCGCTCGATCTTGCGGCGCAGCCGCGTCATCTGGACGTCGACGTTGCGCACGTTGCCGCGGAATGGCGCCGAGAGCGACAGCTCCTCGCGGGTCACCGGCTCGCCCGGGTGCTGTGCCAGGCTCGCCAGCAGCCCAGCCTCGGCCGCGGTCAGGTGAACCGGCTCGCCGCCGCGGAACAGCTCGCTGCGCGCGAGGTCGAAGCGGCAGCCGCCAAACCGCACTTCCCGCGCCGGCGCATCCGCCGAGGGCCGGCGCAGCAGCAGGTTGCGGATCCGCAGCACCAGCTCGCGCGGCTCGAACGGTTTTGAAAGATAGTCGTCGGCCCCCTGCTCGAGCCCGTTGACGCGATCTTCGGGCTCGGCCATCGCGGTCAACAGCAGCACTGGCAGCTGGCCTTCGCGCCGCAGGTCGCGCGTAAGCTCGAGCCCGTTTTCTCCCGGCATCATCACGTCGAGGACGACAAGGTCGAAGGCAAATCCGGCAAGCTTGGCCCGCGCCTCGCCGGCGTCGGCGGCGGTGGTGATGCGGAACCCGCTCTCCGTCAGGTAGCGGCGCAGCAATTCGCGCAGCCGCGCATCGTCGTCGACGACGAGGAGATGAGGTTCGAGGTCGCTCATGCCGCCCGAATTATACGCGCTCTCGTCGCCGAGTGGTCCGATCGAAAAGCTTGGTTCCCAAGCGTTCCGTGAATCGGCCCACCCGATCAACAGGCTGGTGGTGCGCTTCGGCTAACGGATGGGCATCATCCGTTGGCATCGCACCACTAGCGCTGCCCGCCCGGCGGATCCTCGAAGCGGCGGCGGTCTACCCCGTCGGCGATGATCGCCAGCAGCACCTTGCGAAAGCCTTCGACCGCGCCGGCGCCGGCCTCGCGATAGGCCGCGGCGACGCGGGCGCGCTGCGGCGCCGAAACCTCGCGCTCGAGCGCCTGCCCCTCGGCGGTCAGCTCGAGCAGCCGCTGGCGGCGGTCATGCGGGCCTGGCCGCTGGGCGATAAAGCCCTGCTGCACCAATTCGCCCAAAACCCGGCTGAGGCTTTGCTTGGTGATGCGCAGGATGCCGAGCAGGTCGCTGACCGTCATCTGCGGGTGGCGGCCGACAAAATGGATCACCCGGTGGTGCGCCCGGCCAAAGCCGTAGCGGGCCAGCACCGCATCGGGCTCGGCGGTGAAGTCGCGATAGGCGAAGAACAAGAGCTCGATCGCGTCCCTGACCGCGTCGGCGTTCGCGGGTGGCGGCCCGGCGCGCGATTTTACGTCAGACATATTGACTTATCTCGCAACCTTGCTTACGGTTTAGGCGTCCTCTGGATATAACGTTCTAGGCCTTTGGCCCGGCTTTGTCTGCGACCGGGCCGGCTGCGAGATGAGGTGCGAGGAAACACCGATGTCCATGGTCCCGTTTGACGACCGCGACGGCTTCATCTGGTACGACGGCCGTCTTGTTCCGTGGCGCGATGCCAAGCTGCACGTGCTGACCCACGGGTTGCATTACGCAAGCTGCGTCTTTGAAGGCGAGCGCGTCTACAACGGCGCGGTCTTTCGGCTCGACGACCACAACGAGCGGCTGATCAACTCGGCCAGGATCATGGGCTTCGAGGTCCCCGCCAGCATGGACGACCTGGCGCTCGCGACGCGGCAGGTGATCGCCTCGAACAACATCGCCGACGGCTATGTGCGGCCGATCGCTTGGCGCGGCGCCGAGCAGATGGGGGTTTCTGCGCAGGCGACAAAGATCCACCTCGCGATGGCCGCCTGGGACTGGCCGGCCTATTTCTCGCCCGAGGCGCGCGCCAAGGGCATCCGCATGAAATGGGCGCCGTGGGCGCGCCCGGCGCCGCACACCGCCCCGACCCAGGCCAAGGCGGCCGGGCTCTACATGATTTGCACGATGTCGAAGCACGACGCCGAGGCCGCCGGCTGCGACGACGCGCTGATGCTCGACTGGCGCGGCCGGCTCGCCGAGGGCACCGGTGCCAACCTCTTTCTCGTGATCAACGGCGAGTTGCACACGCCGACACCCGACTGCTTCCTGAACGGGCTGACCCGCCAGACCGTGATCGAGCTTGCCCACAAGCGCGGGATCAAGGTCGTCGAGCGGGCGATCATGCCCGAGGAATTGGCGACCGCCGAAGAGATGTTCCTGACCGGCTCGGCCGCCGAGGTCACGCCGGTCGGCGAGGTCATCGGCGAGCGCGGCCACTACCGCTTCACCCCCGGCGCCATCTGCCGGGTGATGTGGGAAGACTACGACCGCGCCGTCGGCAAGACGGTCGCCGCAACCGCCGCCTGACGCGCGCCACCTGCCGACGCGCGCCGCCGACCGACGCGCCGTCGGCGGCCGTGGTCAATGGGCCATTGCGGCGCCGCCGCCCAGCTCGACCTTGCGCAGTGTCAGTGTCAGTGTCAGTGTCAGTGCCAGCGGCACGGCAGCGAGCGAGATCAGCATCAGAAGCCAGAACGCGTCCAAATAGCCCGGGAACGACGCCTGCACCTGCTGCCCAATCCATCCGTCGGCTGAATCGCAACCACCGACCCATTAATCTGGTGGGCCGATTCACGAAACGCTTGGGAACCAAGCGTTTCGATCGGACCACCAGCCGAATGAAATCGAGATGGTTGCGGGGGCTCGCGACTGCGTTGACTTGCTGTCGTCCGCGTTCCTCAATGAGCCCTCCGGTGCCCGGCTGCTGCGTCGCAGCGCCGCCCACAGTGCGGATATGCTATTCCTTTCGGATGCCGAGTGGCCGGCAGGCCGCCGCACAAGCACGCAGCGGGAGGGCGACGTGACGGACCTCTTCACGCCGGCGCTGGAGCTTCGCGAGGTCGCGGGCGAGGTCGCGACCCGGGCGCCCGCGCTTTTGACGGCCTCGGGGATCGCCGTGTTTTTCGCCAAGCCCAGCCGTTGGTCGAAAGACTGGCGCAGCAAAGTTGAAGCACTTCTTTCAACTGCCGAGAACGAACGAGCTATGCGCTTCCGCGACGCGGCAGATCGAGCCACGTGGAAAGCCGCCCATGGCCTGACGCGGCTGACCCTTACAGCGTGCGAGGCCGCTGTGGACCCCCGCTCCTGGATTTTCCTTGCGGGCCCGAACGGCAAGCCAGAGATCGCCCGGCCGAAGTGCCGTCTGCATTTTAACCTGTCCCACACGCGCGATTTCGCCGGCTGCGCCGTCACCAAAGCTGGGTCAATTGGTTTCGACGTGGAGGATGTATCGCGCTCAATCGACCCTGCCGTAGCCGAACAGAATTTCCGCCGCGAAGAGATTGAGTTTCTCGGTCGCCCGAATGACGCGTCGTGGCAAGACCGCTTCTATGAGGTCTGGACGCTAAAGGAATCCTACCTGAAGGCCCGGGGTTCTGGCCTGTTGGTCCCCCTGACGGGTTTCGCCTTTGTCAAGGACCACAGGGGTCAGTGGCGTGTCCGCGAACGCGGCACCGAATCTGGTCAGGGATGCCGATGGCGTTTCTTCTCCTTTTGGATCGCCCCGGGCTACCGTGCTGCCGTCAGTTTTCTCGTCGAACCTGCTTGACAAGGCAGCCTGTTGAAAAATCGCCAAGAAGTCGGCTTGGTCGATTACCGGCGGGTTTGCTGGAACGCCCGTCTGGAGCGCTTGTTGCAACATCGGCTCTTGGGCTGCGATGACGGCGTCATCTTCATTTATGGAAGAAAGGAAAGCTTTTCCCACGGAAGGGACGAAAAGCTTTTCCAACAGCCTGCTGGTGGTGAGAACCAATCATGTGATTCCCATCGCGGGGGCGCTGTCACGAGATTGCTTCGTCGCTCCGCTGCTCGCAATGAGGATGACTTACGCGCTGCTCCACGCGTCGTTGCGAGCCCACGGGTCGGCCGCGTCAAGGGGGTTCAGCCCGCCGCTTGTCCATGACGTCCGGCCGGCGCCAGATGACGAGACGCGCCGCAGGGTCAGGCGTCGCATCCGGCGCCAGGAGAGGCGCCGGCAGCCCTCTCAATGTCTTGTCGAAAAATTGCACCAGGTAGTCGCCGATAATGCGCGAGGCGCGAACCCGATCCAAGGGCCCGGCGCCTGCCAGCTTGGCCACGGGTGATGCGAAGGCTTGGTCCGAAAAATTGAAGTGGTCCGTCCCCGCTATAGTCAAATAATAACCGCCCCAACGGGTGAACCCGGCACGTGTCTGCCGCTCGCTGCGGGCGTCAAGCAGTGCGCTGTAACGGTTCCAGGCGGTCTGTGCAGTGCGTCGGTCGTGGTAAGGCGGCGAGTCGACCGCCGGTCCGTCGCTCATGATCAGCATCGGCTGCTCGATCCAAGTGTTGGCGGCGTCGCCAAATAGCCAGCCGTCGAGGTTGGCGACTGCCTTGAACCGAGTATCCAGCGAGGCCGCCTCCTGCGCGACCGCGCCACCGAACGAGAATCCGAGTATGCCCACGTGTTTAAGGTCCAACCTGTGGAAAAGGCGTCCCTCCGGATCGGAGGTGTCCAGCAGACAAAGAAAGTCGAGGACGGCGATCGCAACCTCGGCTTCCCGCCTCGCCTTATCATCGCCCCAAGCAAGGGTTTTTTGGAAAGACCGTTCTGTCGAGAGGTCGAGTGGCGGCTCGGGATACGGGTCTCCCATCGCTGCGACGACGTAACCATTACTTGCAAGACCTTGCGCCTGCACGGTGTTGTCGTAGCGTGTCCCGCCCCAACCAGAGGTAAGAAGGAGGAGCGGTCGCCGACGGGAGTCAGGAAAGAACTTGGCATCGAGCAAGGCCGCGGTGCTAACCAAGCGCCGCCGACCAAGTTGCGCACGGATACCCGTCGTAGCGCCTCCAACCACATAGGGCGCTCTTTTGAGACCTGTTTCAGATACCGCCGGATACCACACTTGAATCGTCAGCGGGGCACCCGGTGGGGTCGCGTGCGCAGCTTTGAGCATCGTGGCCGGCACGTCGAGGAGCACGGTTCCTACGGGATAGGGTCCCGTTGGTTTTGGAAGCGTATAAACAGGATAGATGACTCCAAGAAAAAATCCGACCACGATCATCCCCGCTGCCGCAAGATGAAACCCGTCTTGTACACGTCCGGTCGCGGTTCCGGTGGCGCCCAAAATTATAGCCGCGACATAAGCCGGCAGCATTTGCCAGCGGGCGCCTTCCCCGGCGATTTGCACAACCGCCGCGCATAAGATAAGCGGATACAACAATTTCCTCGAATTCACAAACCATCGAGGTGCTTTCCACCCCAAGAAAACAAAAATAACCTCAAGTATAATCAGAAAAAATTCTAAAAACCGCATGTTTCAGATTCGATCCCGTCTGCGGAATTTGGCTTAGTAGGCCACTTCCCTAGTAAGCGCCGGCAACCCGTTCGCGATTGGGGATTTCCCGAAAGACACGACCCGAGGAGCTTTCCGGTGCGCGATTATCGCGCCGGGTCCTGGAAAAGGGGAAGCCGTTTTGCCGCATCTGCTCCTACGTCGTGAGCCTTTGCGAAGCCACCCTTTGCAAGTGCCTTTTCAGCGTCGCAGAGCGGCAGGCAATCCGTTGCGGGCGGTTCGGCGTCGTTTCGATCGAATTCGGTCAATCGAGTTCGCCGATAAACCAGGAGTCCCCACGCCATTGAGATTGCTGTACGCCTCGCTGGCGCGGGTGCCCGCCCCGAGGCCGATCGGGGCAGAAGCTGATAAATGTTAAACTCTGGTGTATATAGCAAGTACATTAATTTTAATTCTTTACTCGGCCATAAATCTGATTTTTCTTGCTTGGCGTGCCCGCCCGATTTAAATGTATCCGATACGACAGAACTCGTCTTGCACACCCGCGGCGTGCAAGTGGGCGCGTGTAAGTGGGAAAGATGCAAAAGCACAATTTTTCGATGCCACCCGAACCCCGATCAGTGGTCGACCGCTGCGCGCGCATGGCTTGGTGTCAGCACTTCGTTGCCGCGGCCAAACTAAAAGACCTGCCGCTGCGCAACAGGCAAATCCGTCGCGATTTGGATTGTGCTGCAAACCAAATCGGCGGTCACACGAGACCTCGGATCGTCTCGGGCAGTCGGGGGCATGATCTCGACAGGTGATGAAACCGTAAATCGAGTAACGGCGATGGATGGTCTGCAAACCCTCGCAAGGGGGCCCGCTGACGTATTGAGCCGCCCGACGACAAATGCCGGTTCCATTTGCAGCCGGTTTGCAACCAGCGTAAGCGAGCATGCCGACCGTCCGGCCTTGGTATGCGAGAGCCGCCGCGTCACCTATCGCGAATTGGACGACGCGACGGCCCGCATCGCCAACTGCTTGCGCCAGAACGGGGTCGGCAAAGGGGAGATTGTGGGAGTAGCCGCCCATCGGTCGATCGAAGCGATCGCGGCGATCTTGGGCATCCTCAAAGCCGGCGGGGCCTTTCTGCCGTTCGACATTTCCTATCCCGCCAACCTGCTGCGACACATCTATAACGACGGCGCGCCGCGGGTCACGATTGTCCAGCGGACGCCGACCACAGCCGCAGCCATCCCACGGTTCTGGGGCGACGATGCGTTCTACCTGGACGGCGATTTTAATCTGGACCGATGTTTAACGGTCGGCCGGCCGCGCTCGAATGGGGACAGTAGGCGGCACTCAGCGGCTGGCGCCGAGGCGCCGATCGATCCGGAAGACTTGGCGTATGTCATGTATACTTCGGGCTCGACCGGACAGCCCAAGGGGGTCATGGTCCCGCACCGCGGGGTGACCCGGCTCGTGTCCGATTGCGAGTTTGTCGACCTCGGCCCAAACGAGGTCATTCTCCATCTCGCGCCGCTTTCGTTTGACGCTTCGACATTCGAGATTTGGGGTGCGCTGCTGAACGGCGGCCGCTTAGCGGTGATGGCGGCGGCGCACCCGTCGCTTGACGAAATCGCCGAGGCGATCCGTGCCTATCAGGTGACGACATTGTGGCTGACGGCGGGCTTGTTCAACCTGATCGTCGAACGGCGTCTGGACGGCCTCAAGCCGTTGCGTCAGCTGATCGTCGGCGGCGATGCGCTGTCCCGGCCGCATATCGAGAAGGCTTTGGCGGGGTTGCCCGGCTGTCGGATCGTCAACGGCTACGGTCCGACCGAGAACACGACCTTCACCTGCTGCTACACTATTCCGCATGACGGCGCGGGCCGGGGATCGATCCCGATCGGCCGGGCGATCCGCGGAACAACCGTCCACGTGCTCGACGAGGCGATGCGTCCCGTTGCGGACGGCGAGGAGGGCGAGCTTTACACAGGCGGCGACGGCCTGGCGCAAGGCTACCTTAACCGGCCGCAATTGACCGCCGAAAAATTCCTTCCCGACCCGTTTGACCCGACACCCGGGGCGCGCCTCTACCGCACCGGCGATCGGGTGCGGCGCCGGCCGGACGGCAATCTCGAATTCCTCGGACGCGTCGACCGGCAGGTCAAAGTCAACGGCAAGCGGGTCGAACTCGACGGGATCGAAGCCTGCCTGCGCCGCGCGCCAGGGGTTCGCGACGCCGCCGTCGTCAGCGATGTCGAAGCGGGCGGTCGCCGCTCCATCCTCGCGTTTGTCACGGCGGCGGACGGCGATGACCCCACCCCGGCCGGACTGCGCGCCTTTTTGCGTTTGGAATTGCCGGACTTTATGATCCCGGCCGAGATCGCCGTGCTCGACGCGTTGCCGCTGTCGCCGACCGGCAAGGTCGACCGGTCGAGGCTGCCGCGCGCGCGCCCGGCGGCGGCATTGACCCTGCCATCGGCACCGGCGGGCCGAACGCAGGAGGTTTTGCAGCGGATCTGGCGCGGCATCCTCGGTGTCGCCGCAATCGACCCGGGCAACAATTTCTTCGATCTTGGCGGGACCTCGCTGCAGCTGCTCGCGGTCCAGGCCGAGATCGCCGCCGCTTTCGGGAGCGCGGTGTCGCTGGTCGACTTGCTCGAGCATCCGAACCTGCGGGAGCTGGCCGCGAAACTCGACGGCTTCGAGGCCTCCAAACCGTCGCTGTTCGCCACCGCGGAGCGGGCGCGCAAGCGCAATGTGGCGTTGGCGCGAGCGCGGCCGCCGGCGAGCCGAAAGGGGACGGTGTGAGCGCCCAGACAGAGCTCGAAGGCAAGGTCGCCATCATCGGGGTAGCGGGGCGTTTTCCGGGGGCCGATACCGTCGCCGAATTCTGGCGCAACCTTTGTGAGGGCGGCGAAAAGATCACCTTTTTCCGGGACGACCAGCTCGACGACTGGTTCGACCGCGACGTGCGGGGAGCGCCGAACTACGTCAAGGCGCGACCTGTCCTCGACGGCGTCGACCAATTCGACGCCGGGTTTTTCGGCATGCCTGCGAGGGAGGCCGAACTTACCGACCCGCAGCACCGGCTGTTTCTCGAATGCGCCTGGCAGGCGCTCGAGGACGCCGGCTACGACCCCGTCGCCTGTGACGGCGCGATTGGTGTCTTTGCCGGTTGCAGCATGAACACCTATTTTCTCAGCAATATCTGCCGCGACCGGGGCGTCGTCGAGGAATTCACCAGCAACTTCCAAATCGGCACCTACCAGAAACTGCTCGGCGCCGGCCGCGAGTTCCTCGCGACCCGGGTCTCCTACAAGCTCGACCTGAGGGGGCCAAGCCTGACCGTGCAGACGGCCTGCTCGACCTCGCTCGTCGCGGTCGCGCAGGCGTGCCAAAGCCTCCTGCTGTACCAGGCGGATATGGCGCTCGCCGGCGGTGTGTCGATCACCTTCCCCCAACAGCGCGGCTATCTCCATCAGGAAGGCGGAATGGCATCGGCCGACGGCCATTGCCGCCCGTTCGACGCGGCGGCGAGCGGCACGATTTTCGGCAGCGGCGCCGGTGTCGTGCTGTTGAAGCGGCTCGACGAGGCGGTTGCCGACCGCGACCACATCTATGCCGTCATCCTCGGCTGCGGCGTCAACAACGACGGCGCATCCAAGGTCGGCTTCACGGCGCCGAGCGTCGAGGGCCAGGCCGCGGCGGTCGAGCAGGCACTGGCGCAATCGGCGGTCGTCGCGCGCAGCATCGGCTACGTCGAGTGCCACGGCACCGCAACCCCGCTCGGCGACCCGATCGAAATCGCCGCCTTGACCAAGGCCTTTCGCAAGATGACCGCCGATCGACAATTCTGCGCGATTGGCTCGTTAAAGGGGAATATCGGGCATCTCGACGCCGCCGCCGGCGTCGCCGGCCTGATAAAGGCGGCGTTGATGCTGAAACACTCTCGGCTGGTGCCGAGCCTGCATTTCGAGCGACCCAACCCGCAGATCGATTTTTCCGCCAGTCCGTTTTATGTCGTGACCGATGCCGGCGAGTGGCCCGCCGGACCCAACCCTCGGCGCGCCGGTGTCAGCTCGCTTGGTGTCGGCGGCACGAACGCGCACGTCGTCCTCGAAGAGCCGCCGCCGCTCGCTGTCCTTCGCGAGCAGGAGGAGCGGCCGGAATTGCTGGTTTTGTCGGCCCGGTCGCCAAGCGCGTTGACGGCGACGCGATTGCGGCTCGCCGGTCACCTGCGCGCGGCCAACGACCAGCGGCTCGCCGATATCGCCTTTACGCTGCAGCAAGGGCGACGACATTTCCCATATCGCTGCAGTCTCGTCTGCCAGGGTCGAGACGACGCGGCGGCGGCGCTGTCGACCGCGGGAGCGCCCAATTGTCATAATGGCGCGGGCACCGGGCAAGCCCCGGCGGTCGTCTACATGTTTCCAGGGCAGGGCGTGCAATACCCCGATATGGCCGCCGGTCTCTATCGCCGGTTTGCAGTGTTCCGGCGCGAGCTCGACAGCTGCGCCGAGATCCTTCGGGCATCCGGGCTCGACCTGATCGAAGCGCTCTACGGCGGCGGCGATGCGGCGCGCGCCGATCGGCTGGCGCAGACCGGAACCGCGCAACCCGCCATCTTCTCGGTCGAATATGCGCTGTCTGTGCTGTGGCGGAGCTGGGGGATCGAGGCCCAGGCATTGGTCGGCCACAGCGTCGGCGAATTCGTCGCGGCCTGCCTTGCCGGCGTGTTTTCGCTGGCGGATGCGCTCGGCCTCGTCGCTGCGCGCGGACGGCTGATGGAAGAGCTGCCGCGCGGCGGCATGATCGGGGTCCGGCTCGGCCAGGACGCGGTCGCGCCGTTCGTCGGGCCTGCGGTCTCGCTGGCAGCGGTTAACGGCCCGGCGCATTGCGTCCTCGCCGGCGACCACAACGCCCTTGCAGAAATCGAGCGGCGCCTCGACGCACACGGCATTGCCCACCGTCGCCTGCACACCTCCCACGCCTTCCACTCGGCGATGATGGACCCGATGATCGGGCCGTTTGCCGAGCAGGTGGCGGACGTTGCGCTCGCCGTGCCGAAAACGCCCTACGTCTCCACTGTCACCGGCGACTGGATCCGGCCGGAAGAGGCGACTTCGCCCGAATACTGGGCCCGGCATGCGCGCGAGCCCGTCCGCTTTGCCGCCGCAGTCAGAACAGTGACCGCAGCGGCCTCGCCTGTGCTGCTGGAGGTCGGGCCCGGCAACACGCTCGCCGCTTTGGCAGCACTGACGGCGCGAAACTATGCCGGGTTGATTATCGCCTCGCTGCCCGATGCGGCCCGTCAGCCGGGGGATGAAGAGAGCTTATTGGCGGCATTGGGCCGGCTGTGGGTTGGGGGCGTCGTTCCCGACTGGCGCGCGGTCGGCGACGGGCCGCGCTCGCGCGTGCCTCTGCCGACCTATCCGTTCGAGCGCCAGCGCTATTGGATCGCCCCCCCGACGCGAACGCAGGCGGTTTCGTCGCAAGGCGAGACCGCCGGGGCTGGCGCCGCTGACCCTGCAACCGACGAGTCTTCGATGAACGCAGCCCCAGCCGCCGCCGGCCCAGAGCTTTCCATCGCAGCCGCGCGCGACGGGATTCACGAGGCGGTCTTGGGTGTCCTTGAAGAGGTCTCGGGTGAGAGCATCGCCGGGGAAGCAGCGTCGTCGACATTTCTCGAATTGGGGTTCGACTCGCTGTTGCTGAGCCAGGTCGCGCAACGATTGCAGAGCCGGTTCGGGATCAAAATCGCGTTTCGCCAGTTGCTCGGCGAATTGTCGACGATACCGGCGGTGGCAAGCTTCATCCGCGAGCAGATGCCAGCACCGCAGCTTAGCGCGGCGCCAATAGCCGCGGCGGCGCCAGCGGCTATTCCGGCGGCTCCTCTGACCCCGGCGCCGGTGCCGAGCGATGCTGGGGTCGACGGCGTGGCGGCCGACGGCGTCGCGGCGGTAATGCGCGCACAGATCGAGGCGATGTCGAAGCTGATCCAGCAGCAGCTCGACGCTCTCCAACGCATCAGCCTGGCGGCTGCCGTCCCTGCCGACGGGAAACCGACCCGCGCGGCATCGCAGGAAACCGCCGCCCAGCCCCCGACACCTTCCGAGCGCCCGTCGCGCTTCCAAGCCTATCGGCCGGCACAGCAGCTCGGCGACAACAGCCTGACACCGGCCCAGAGGCGGCACATCGACGAGCTGACCGCGCGGTTCACCACGAAGACCGCAGGATCGAAGCGACTGGCGCAGACCTATCGCCGGGTGCTGGCCGATCCACGCGCGGCAGCGGGCTTTCGCCCCGAATGGAAGGAGCTGGTTTACCCGATCGTGTGCACGCGGGCCCGCGGGTCAAGGATCTGGGACATCGACGGCAACGAATATATCGACCTCGTCAACGGTTATGGCCCGACCGCGTTCGGGCATTCTGCGGATTTTATCGTCGAAGCGGTCAAGGAGCAGCTGGACAAGGGATTTGCGACCGGACCGCAGGCGGAATTCGCCGGCGAGATCGCGGCTATGTTCACCGAGATGACCGGCAACGAGCGGATGACTTTTTGCAATACCGGCTCGGAGGCGGTGATGGCGGCGCTGCGCGTCGCCCGCGCCGTGACCGGACGCACCAAGGTCGTGCTGTTCGGCGGCGCCTATCATGGTCAGTTCGACGAGGTCCTCGTCAGGGGCGCGAAGCGGGCGGACGGCACCCTGCGTTCGGTGCCGATCGCCGCCGGGATCCCCGCCGCGGCCGTCGAAAACGTCGTCGTGCTCGACTACGCGACCGCGGAATCGATGCAATGGGTCAGGGACCATGCCAGCGACCTCGCCGCGGTCGTCGTCGAGCCGGTGCAGAGCCGGCATCCGGATCTGCAGCCCTTCGACTTCTTGCGCGAGCTGCGCGACGTGACCGACGCCGCGGGCGTCGCCTTTGTCATGGACGAGATCGTCACGGGTTTCCGCGTTCATCCCGGTGGCATGCAGGCGCTCACCGGGATTCGGGCGGATCTCGCGACTTACGGCAAGGTCGTCGGCGGGGGTTTCCCGATCGGCATCCTCGCCGGCAAGGCCAGGTTCATGGACGCGCTAGACGGCGGCATGTGGAGCTATGGCGACGACTCGGCGCCGGAAGTCGCCGTCACCTTTTTCGCCGGGACTTTTGTCCGCCATCCGGTGGCGCTCGCCGCAGTCCGGGCGGTGCTGACGCATTTGCGGGCGCACGGGCCGGAACTGCAAGAAAGAGTCGCGCGACGCGCGGCGACGCTTGCCGATACGCTCAACCGCCTGTTCCGCCAATTTGGCCTCGCGGCGAGGGTCGAGCACTGCTCGAGCTTTCTCTATTTCGGCCTTCACGCCGAGCATCCGCTGGCGCCGCTATTGTTCCACCATTTGCGGGATCGCGGGGTGCACGTCCAGGACGGCTTTCCGCTTTTTCTAACGACCACGCATACTGATGACGATATCGCCGAGATTGCGGCAGCTTTTCGCGACAGCCTCGACGACATGGCGCGCGCCGGCATTTTCGCCGCAGCCGACAGCATGCCCGAGCCCGCGACGGTGCCGGAGGCCGCGTCCAGCATACCGCCGACCGAAAGCCAGACTGAGATTTGGCTGGCGGCGCAAATGGGCGACGACGCCTCCTGCGCCTTCAACGAGGGAGTGACACTGCGGCTGGCGGGGCCGCTCGACGAGAATGCCCTTGCCGCTGCGCTGACGCGGGTGGTCGCTCGCCATGACGCGCTGCGGCTCTGTTTCAGCGCGACCGGCGAGGAGATGTCGGCCGCCGCGGCGAACGCCTTTCCCTGTTCCACCACTTCCGACTTGACGGCGCTCGCCGTCGGCGCGGCAGAGGAAGCGCTCGCCGCACATATCGCGCAGGAAGCGCGCACTCCGTTCGACCTCGTCGCGGGGCCACTGGTCCGCGCACGCTTGTTCAAGCTGTCGCCCGATTTGCACGCCCTGGTGCTGACCGCGCATCACCTCGTCTGCGACGGTTGGTCAATGAACGTCGTCATCTCCGAGCTCGCCGAGATTTATGCGGCGTCGCGCGAGGGCCGACCACCCGATCTTCCGCAGGCGCTGCCGTACAGCGCTTACGCATGCGCGCAGGCGCTGCGCGCGCCGGGTGAACGCGAAGCAGTCGAGACCTATTGGCTCGATCAGTTCAAAGCACCACCGCCCCCGGTCGACCTGCCGACCGACCGGCCGCGTCCGGCGCTCAAGACCTATGTCGGGGCCACCGGCTGCCACCGGATCGAAGCCCCGCTCTACCGCGCCGTCAAGGCGGCGGGTGTACGCCAGGGCTGCACCTTGTTCGTCACGTTGCTGGCCGCGTTCGAGGCGTTGATGGGACGTCTGGCAGGCGTGGAGGAGCTGGTCGTCGGGGTGCCGACAGCCGGTCAGTCTCTCGTTGAGGACAACGTGCTGGTCGGCCACTGCGTGAATTTCCTGCCCATTCGCGGGGGCTGGGATCGGACCACGACCTTCGCCGAGCACCTGCGCGAGGTCGGCAAGCGGGTGCTCGACGCCTACGAGCACCAGGACTACACGTTGGGGACCCTGGTCCGAAAATTGGCCCTGCAACGCGAGGCAAATCGGCTGCCGTTGACCGAGCTTCAGTTCAATCTCGAGCGGTTGGCCGACAATTTGCCCGTCGCCGGTCTCGACATCGCAGTCGAGCCTAACCCAAAGGCATATGTCAATTTCGACATTTTCTGGAACGTCATCGAGTCGGAGGAGGGGCTCCGGATCGATTGCGACTACAACACCGATCTGTTCGACGCGGCGACAATCGAGCGGTGGTTCGAATGCTACCAGGCACTGCTTGAAGCGATAGTCGAGGATGCGACTTGTCCGGTGACCCGCGTGCCATACCTGCCGAGGGCTGAGCGACATCGCCGCGTCATCGAGCTGAATGCCACCGCCACCGACTACCCGCGCGATCGCCGCGTCGACGAGCTGATCGAGGAGCGGGCGGCGGCGCGGCCCGAGGCGCAGGCAGTGATCTCAGGCCGGACGGTGCTGAGCTATCGCGAGCTCGACGAACAGGCGAACCGGCTTGCGCATCTTCTGTTGAACAGGATCGACGGCGCCCGAGCGAGGGTCGGCGTTTTCGTCGAGCGCTCGCCGGCGATGCTAGTCGCGCTGCTCGCGGTGTGGAAAGCCGGCTGCACCTATGTGCCGCTCGATCCAGGACACCCAATCGAACGCTTGCGCTACATCCTGTCCGATGCCGACGTGTCGGCGCTTCTCACGGACGGCGAGCAGCCAGAATTGCCTGTCGGCGCCGATGTCGTGGTCGTCGACCTCGCCGAGGAGTGGGGAGCGATCCAAGCGCGGCCCGCAACCCCGCCAGCGCCGCCAAAGACCGGGGAGGCCCTTGCCTACTTGATCTTTACATCGGGCTCGACCGGGCGACCAAAGGGGGTTGAGGTCCCCCACCGCGCGCTCGTCAACCTTTTATGCAGTATGGCGCAGCGGCCCGGCATCGAGGAGAAGGACGTTTTTCTGGCGATTACGACGATCGCCTTCGACATCGCGGTTCTCGAACTGTTCCTGCCGCTGATTGTCGGTGCGACGGTGGTCATTGCTGAGCGAGCGGAGGTGGTCGACGGGCATCGCCTGCTCGCGCGGCTCGAAAAAGCGACGGTCATGCAGGGGACACCGGCCTCGTGGCGGCTGCTGCTCGAAGCGGGGTTCCGTTCGTGGCCCGGGCTCAAGATGCTGTGCGGCGGCGAAGCCTTGCCGCGCGACCTGGCCAACCGCCTTATCGATGGCGGCGGAGCTTTGTGGAACATGTACGGCCCGACTGAGACCACGGTGTGGTCGTCCTGCGCGGAGATCCGTGCCGATGACGGCCCGATCACGATCGGTCGGCCGATCGCCAACACGCAATTGCACATTCTCGACCAGTATGACGAACCGGTGGCGGTCGGCGTACCAGGAGAGCTTCATATCGGCGGCGACGGCGTCGCCAACGGCTATTTTCGGAGGCACGACCTGACCTCCGAGAAATTCATCGTCGATCCGTTCGGGGGTGGCTCGCGGCTGTACCGCACCGGCGACATCGCGCGACGCCTTCCGGATGGCGACATCCAGGTCCTCGGACGCGCCGATTTGCAGGTCAAATTTCGCGGCTTCCGTATCGAGCCCGGCGAGATCGAGGCGGCGTTGTCGCGCAAGGCCGAGGTTGTGGCGGCGGCCGTCCAATTGCGGGAGGACACGCCCGGTAAGCCGCTCTTGGTCGGCTATGTCGTCGAGCGTCCCGGTGCGCCGTGCTCCGACGCCGATTTACGGGCGAGCCTCGCCACCGAGTTGCCGGACTACATGATCCCCGCCCAGTGGGTTCGGCTGGGCGGGCTGCCGATGTCGCCGAACGGGAAGCTCGACCGCGCCGCACTGCCTGCACCCGACGCGTCGCACAGCGCGCCGGTGGCGTTCGCTCCGCCGCAGACCGAAGTCGAGACGGCGCTTGCGGCAATCTGGGCTGAAGTTCTCCGGGTCGAACGCGTCGGCCGACACGACGAGTTGTTTGCCTTGGGAGCGGATTCGATCCATCTCTTTCAAATTGCCGCGCGCGCCAACCGGGAGGGCATGCGCCTCAGTGCGCGGCAGCTGCTCGATAACCGAACCGTGGCCGAGGTGGCGAAAGCTTTGGAGCGCGCCGGCGCCGTCCTGGAGGACAAACGGCGACCAATGGCGCCGCTACGCCAGTTTCAAGGATCGCGCTATGCACCCGCCTCGGGGCAAGCCCGGGTTTGATCCGGCACCAGCGAGGGGTGCGAAGGAGGATGGTGGCAACATCTGAGGTTGCCGCGAGCTCCGCGGTTTCCGCGGTCGGTGCGACTCCCGCTCCGCAGCGCGAGGTGCGTTACCCCGCTTCCCTTGCCCAACAGCGGTTTTGGGTCCTCGATCGGCTCGACCCCGGCAACCCGTCGCTTAATGTCGCGGTGCGGTGGCGGGTCGAAGGGGAACTCGCCGTATCGGCGATCGAGAAAGCGTTCCAACTAATCCTCGCCCGGCATGAGGTGCTGCGAACCTTTTTTATCGAGGAAGACGGCGAACCCATACAGGCTGTGCAGGCATCCGCCCCCTTGCACCTGGCCAGCATAGACTTGACGGCGTTGCCCCAAGCCGACGCCCTCGTCGAGTGCGACCGCATCGCGCAAGCCGAAGCGCAAACACCGTTCAACCTGGCGATCGCGCCACTGATCCGGGTGACGCATGTGCGCGTCGGGAGCGACGTGGCGATCCTGATGGTAACGACCCATCACACCGTCTGCGACGGCTGGTCGATCGGTCTGCTGGCCGCCGAGATGGGCGAAATCTGCGCAGCATTGCAATCGGGCCGTCCTCCGACATTGCCGGAATTGCCGGTAACCTACGGGGAATATGCTTGTTGGCAACGGCAGCTCATTGCTGAGGACGGGCTGTCCGAGGATGTCGAGTACTGGTCGAAGACGCTTGACGGCATGGGGTATTTCGAGCTGCCGACCGATTTCCGGCACAAAGCCGGGCAGGCGCCGGTAAGCTCCATTCGATCGGTGCTGCTCGATCGTCCGCTGACCGACGAGTTCGCCGCGGTCGCCCGTCATCACGGCTGCACGATGTTCATGGCGGCGCTCGCCGCGTTGTTGACGTTATTGCACCGCTATACCGGGGCTACAGATGTTGCCCTCGGCACCCAGGTCGCCGGCCGCAGCCATGTCGAGATCGAAAACCTTGTCGGCCTGTTCATCAACACGCTCGTTCTGCGCACCAAGCTAGCCGACGATCCCGAATTTAGGGCGCTGTTAGGACAAATCCGCGAGGTCGTCGCCGATGCCCTCGAGCACAACACCATGCCGCTCGAAAAGGTTATCGAAACCTTGCGGCCAAAGCGTTATCCGGGCCACAATGCCGTTTTCTCGGTGAATTTTATTTTTCAACGCTCCTTCGTAAATAATGCAGATTACGGAAAGTTTCGGCTTGTCGACTTGCCGTCCTATTCGGCCGGGGCAATGTACGACCTCAATTTCTTTATGGTCGAGCGGCCGGAAGGCTGGCGCGCTTCGTGCGAGTTCAACGCCGGGCTTTACGAGGAGAAAACGATCGACCGGCTACTCCGGCACTTCGTCAATATCCTCCGGGCTGCCGCAGCGAGACCTTCGCTCAGGATCTCGGAGATCCCGATCATCGACGAGGCGGAGCGTCATCACCTTGTGTTCGAATGCAACCGGACCGCAGCAAGCTACCCGCAGCATCTGAGCCTTCCACAACTGTTCGACCAGCAGGCGGCGCGCACGCCTGCCTCGATCGCGGTCGTCGCCGGCGGCCAAGCGCTCAGCTACGAGCAAGTCGGACGGCGGTCGGACGCGCTGGCGGCGGAGCTCCTGAGGCGCGGAATCGGCCCCGGCGCGAGGGTCGGGGTGCTGGTAGAGCGATCGGCGGACCTCGTGATCGCCCCGCTGGCGATCATGAAGGCGGGTAGCGCCTATGTCCCGCTCGATCCGGTTTATCCAATCGGCCGGCTGACCCAGATCGTCGCGCAGTCGAGCCTGGCGGCGATCGTCGCGCAGACCGCGGTGCTGCCGTCGCCGCTGTCGGAAATGGCACCTTTTATTATCGCCGACAAAATTCCGGTGGTTGACGAAATACCCGGCGCAGCAGCGCTACCGGCGGTATCCGCCGACGACACGGCATACCTCATCTTCACTTCGGGCTCGACTGGCCAGCCCAAGGGGGTGCAGATCCCCCATCGGGCGCTGACCAACTTTCTGTGGTCGATGCAGGCGAAGCCCGGGTTCACCGCGCGCGATACGATCGTCGCCGTCACGACGATCTGCTTCGACATAGCCGTGCTGGAACTGTTTCTTCCACTGACCGTAGGCGCCACGACGGTTATTGCGACCGATCGGGAGGCCCGCGACGGCCGGCTGCTGCTGGAATTGCTGCGGCGCGCGCGGGCGGGGGTCTTGCAAGCGACCCCGACCACTTGGCGGATGCTGATCGAAGCGGGCTGGCACGGCGACCCGCCACTGCGGATGCTGTGCGGCGGCGAGGCGATCCCGCGCGACCTTGCAGACCAGCTGCTGGCCCGAAATCGCGAATTGTGGAACATGTACGGGCCGACCGAGACCACGATCTGGTCGTCGGCGCAGCGGGTCACGGCCGAGGACGCGGCCGTCCCGATCGGCCCGCCGATCGCCAACACCCAGTTCTATGTTGTCGACCCTCATGACGAGCCGGTGCCTCAGGGAGCGGTGGGAGAATTGTTGATCGGCGGCGATGGTGTTGCGCTTGGTTATTGGGGCATGCCGGGCGCGACGCGCGAGCGATTTGTTCCCGACAAGTTTCGAAACTTGCCAGGCAAACGTCTGTACCGCACGGGCGACATGGTCAGAATGCGGCGGGATGAAGAATGGGAGTTCCTCGGCCGTGCCGACGACCAGGTCAAACTTCGCGGGTTCCGCATCGAGCTCGGTGAAATCGAGGCCGCGCTGCTGCGCCACCCGCAAGTGCGAAACGCCGTGGCGGTTGCCGGCGAAGGCGCGGCCCACGAGCCGGCCATATTCGCCTATGTCGAACCGGTCGACGGTGAGGCGACCGAAGCCGATCAGATCGTCGGCGAATTGTACCTCCAGCTGATGCAGACGTTGCCGGGCTACATGCGCCCGGCCGCCATCGCCGTCATCGATCGCGTGCCGCGGCTGCCAAACGGCAAAATCGATCGACAGGCGCTGCCGCGGTCGGTTCCGAGCGGCCCTCTCGACGGGGCGCGTTCGCGGCCTTTGAACGAGATTGAAACGCGGCTCCAGGAGATATGGTGCGCGGTGCTCGGTCTCGAGACCATCGACGAATCCGCGGATTTTTTCGATCTCGGCGGCCATTCGTTGCTTGCCGCGCGGCTCCTGGCGCGGGTCGAGGCGGTGTTCGGGCGTCGGATCAGCCTGTCGGCGTTGTTCGACGCGCCGAGCTTCGCCGGCTTTGCGAAATTGCTGCAGTCATCCGATCATCGCGAGTTCGATTTTCGCCAGATCGCCCGGTTGCAGCCGCGCAGCACAGAACCCGGCATATTCGCGATCAACAACACAGGCATCTATTTGACGCTGTCGCGCCGGTTGGGAGAACGCCTGCCAGTGACGGCGCTTCAGTTGTTCGACCCGTCATTCCCGACCGGGCCCATGCCGGCCTCGATTGAAGCCATTGCCGCGCGATATGTCGAGCTCGTTCGGCACCTGCAGAAAAACGGGCCCTATGCGTTTCTTGGCTGGTGCAACGGAGGTGCGCTGGCCTTCGAAATCGCCCGCCAACTCAGCGAGGCGGGAGAGCGCGTTTGCCAGGTGATCGTCATCGACAGTTGGGTACCGGGGTATCTGGCGAGCCTCGGATGGCCGCGCTCCAAGCTCGCCGACTTGTCGTACCGTTGGAAGCAAATCGCGGCGGACTGGGCGGAGGTGCGCGGCGGACAGAAGACTGTGCGCGATTTCCTGGCCGGCCGAAAGCTTGTAAACCGGCTGTTGCGCCGCCGTAAGGAGGCAAACCCGGTGACGGACGCTGAATATGTCGCGGCGGAACGTTACGACCGCTGGCTCGTCGAATATTTGGATCGGCTGCTGCGGTCGTATCAGCCAGGGCGGTTTGGCGGACGCATGACGGTCATGCGCAGCTCGCGCGAGCCCGCCGGACGCTTTCTCGACCCAAAGCTCGGATGGGGCGGGTTCGCCGCCGCGGGTGTTGAATTGGTCACGATTCCCGGCGACCATTATTCGGTTTTCCAAGAACCCGGTGTCTCGATCATGGCGCAATCCATTGAGGCGGCGCTCGGCGATGCGCTTGTCTCACCGGAGTACCGGAGCGCATGGCATCAATACGGCCCGACCTTGGTCGCGCCTGACGATCTTGCCTGGCAACCGATGCCGACGACTGACGCAAATCCTCCCCACTAGCATCGTGAATCGTAAGATGAACAAATCGCGGCTTCGCGTTCGCGTTGGCCACAGCTATAACGCACGTTTCAATAGCCAACACGGTCAGAGCAACGCGGAGCTGGTTGCCGGCCCGCTGACCCCGCTCGCGCGCTTTGCGAAGCGGTTTGATAGCTTCGCTTTGTTGGAGCCCGGTTATGACTTGATTCACAGCTACAACGCGATACCGATTCTGACCAGATGCCCATTCATTCTGACATTTGAGGACTATCTACCCCGCATGCCGGAGGACCGCCCGATCCCATGGCTCGAGGAGTACCTTGTCGGCCGCCTGCTCCGGCCGCAGTGCATCGCCATACTCGCAATGTCTGAATATGCAATGCGCCAGATGAAGTATCAACATCGCGACCGGCCCGAGCTCATCCACTTGCTTGGCAAATGCGAGGTTCTTTATCCCAGTATACGACCGAGCAGGTCCGATCCTAAACCGCCGGAAAATGAACTCACTTTACTGTTCGTCGGTGGCGACTTCTACCGCAAGGGCGGCCCAGCGCTCGTCCGTGCTCACAAGTCATTGCGTGCCATGGGAATACCGGTGCGGACGATCATCGTCTCATCACTCCGTTGGTCAAACGGTGATTACGTCGGGCCGCCGGACGTCAAGGGCGTCAAGGCAGCGGAACGGGAACTGTCAGCCGAACGAATCTCGCTATATCGAACGCTGCCGAACGATGAAGTTCGCCGGCTTATGACAAAGGTCGATTTCCTTGTCTTGCCGACCTTTCATGATACGTTTGGTTACGTATCGTTAGAAGCAATGGCCGCTGGAACCCCGGTTATTGCCACCGCGACCTGCGCTCAACCCGAGATTGTCGAGCCGGGACGCTCGGGGTTCCTGCTGGACTTCGACAACGACTCTGAGGTCGGCAAGTGGAGTTGGATCTATGGACAGAAACGACGTGGCTATATCGAGGCGTATTGGTCGACTGTCGATAGTTTAGCGTCGGCTTTAACCGAGCGCCTTGGGCAGTGTTGGGAGACGCGATCCGAATATGAAGCGCTGAGCGCCGGCGCCATAGCACGAATTGACGCTAAATTTCATGCTGGGCGGGCGGGAAATCGATTGGAAGAAATATATGAAAGGGCCCGGTGTTACCAGACCAAGATGCCTGCCTGAGGGCAGTGCGACCACGTCTCACTGTATGCATCATCAATAACGGGCCGGCCTCGATCGCCCCGGGCGGTGGTGTCTTGTCACAAGCGCAAGCGCGTGGCAGCCGCGTCGACCTTCAGTCGCGGGGTCCGGCTCCGCGGTAGAACTGGCGCGCCTTGTAGGCCGCAGCACCCAATGGCCGTTTCAATGCATCCGCGATCGGCGACTCGAATGGCGGGCGCGGCCTCAAGCCGAATTTGCGCAAATAATAGTTGGCGCGGTAAATATCGGCGCGAACGCCGTCACGGAATTGAAAATTGAAGCTCGCCGTCACCGATATATTGTCGCCGTTTTTCAGCCAGTGAGGGGCATTGATCGGGATATGGACGCCGTTCCCCGGCTCGAGCATCAAGACGTCGGCCCGGTGCTGCAGCTGTCGGCGATAAGCGGGAGCATTGTTGTCGACCGTCCAGAAGCGTTCGATCTCCACCTCCGGCAAGACTTCTCGGTCCTCGCGCGGGAAGATGCTGATCTCCTTGCTGCCGTTGATTTGAAGAAGGAAGTTGCACTCGCGGTCGATGTGGTAGGTGGTAACACGGTTCGGCGAGGTGACAAAGAGAATGATTTCCTTTTTCTTGATATCCCTTTCGATCTCGACCCCGGTCATCGCCAGAATGTCGGACATTGCTGCCGTCAACAGCCGAGAATAGACGGGGTCAAGGTCGGCTCGCCACAACACGATCCAGGCGCCCTGGGTTTCGATGCGCCGTATCGTCTCGTCGACCGGCAGCGATCCCCGAGCGACCGTTTCCCAGCGTTGCCCGATGTCGACCTCACCGACGTCGTAATAGAGATCCTTGGGCCGAGTCTCCGCCGTGGCCTTCGCCAACTCGATTAGCCGCGGCAGCGAAAATTCCGGAAAGCTCGCCAATTCGTGCTGCAACACGAAATGTGTGCGGTTGAACTTGGCTTGGGATTCTCGATCGAACCGTAACATCAATCCTCACCGCCCAATTGAAGGGGTGAACGCCTCAGCAAAACGCCGGCGCGCCGTACAGTCTTCCCGATCTGTTTGCGCACCGGGATTGCTGCCGCCATCGCCGCCGCTTTCAGAGCGTCACGATTCGGGCTCGCGCCCAGCTGGGCCGGGGCGATGTGCAGCCGCCGTAAATAATGATTGAACGAGCGCACGCGAGCCCGCGTCCGCCCCTCTCGTGTCTCGTAAACGAAGGTATAGGAGATGGATCTCGACGCTTGCGTTACGACCCAGTGCGGCGAGTCCTGGGGCTGATGGACGCCGGTTCCGGGCCGCAATGTCAAGATTTTCTCAGCCGACGGATCGCGACGGTCAAGATCGACTTGGCCGATATCGACGGTTGCACGGACATAGAGCGGTTCGAGCTCGTCCTCTCCGAGCGCGTCCGGTGCGTACAGGTGATAGATCTTCTCGCCTTCGATCTGACTGAAAAAATTCACTTCCGGATCAAAGTGAAACGGCGTAGTGGTCCAGGGAGCACTAATAAAAATCGATGATTCCAGGCGTATCACCTCGTCGCAATAACTATAATGCTGCAGCTGGTCGTTTACCTGATCGAACAATTGATGAAGGAGTTGGTGAAAGCGGACGTCGTGATCTTCAAGTCGTTTCAACAAGATCTTATATGATCCGGGCGCCAATTGGTCGAACGCTTGATGCGGGCGAAGGTCGGCGCGCGGGACAGAATAAAACACCGCGCCCGGTTGCGGCGCACTTTCCGATACGAAATAGTCTTGCGGATGGTCGGCATAGGCGCGGCACAACGCCCGCAGGGACACGTCGCTGAACAACTCGAGCTGGTGCAGGTTATGACGGAAGCCGAACGGCATCCGGTTATAATGCGCGCCGAAGTCGGCGGGCTCGAACGCGAGGCGCGGCGCTGATTGGCTGGAGATCATCAAGCGATCCGATGTGCGTTTGACCCGAACAACCTTGGCAAAACTGACACCGACGATAGTCGCAAGCTTACAAAAATACGGCGAACCCCGCAATGCCGCAGTTCCATCGGGTCACAATTCCTGCGGATATTACCGCCGAACAAAATAGAAGCCGCTGTAGTGGGCCACCGGAAATTCCGGATAGAAAGGGATATGGCAGCTCAGTTCAGGAATTTGCCATTCATCCTTTAGCGAATAGCCAATTTCCGCGAAGGACCGGATAAGAGTGGCGCGCTCAAACAAGCGATAGGCACAAAAGCTGATGCCGTTGTTTAGTAAAGTAACGGCGCTTGGCTGGGTGTAGGCCGGTGTTTTATTAATCAAGACATGGAGCGGAAGGTTGCCGAGGTCGCGCAGCGGCGCAAACGGATCTTCGATCACCTGCAGCGAGCCGGCTGCCAGCATAATTTCGCAGGCCCCCAGCGATGCCAGCGAAGTGGTAAAGCTGAGTCCCGCCGCGTCCCGCCCGCGTTTCAGCTCTTCTCCAAGGGCTACAACGCTCGGGACGTCGTTGACGATCCATTCGGCTAAACACTGCCGATCGAGGTACGGCAGGTAGGCGTAAAAGCTGACGCCGGTATTCCCACCCCAATCGAAAATCCGCGCTCCCGCATGCAGTATCTTCGAAAGCCAAAACAGGATTGGGTAATCGCTTGGCAACGGCCGGCCAGGGGAGTGGAAAACCCCACGAGCGTAGGCTGGGTGATTATGACCTAACGGCGAATGCGGCGGGGCCGAGGCAGTGGCCCCGGCGAAATCCGTGTAAATCCCGCGAAACAGACGTTCCCCGCCGGATCGACGTGCAAAACGACGTGCATACGCCATATCCGCCAGCGGCCGCAGCAATCGAAGCGACCCGGCGTATTCGAACATCTCGTGCTTAACAGACATCCTGGCAACGTTGGGCAGTAAGTTATCCACGCTTCGGCATTTCGCCGGCAGTGCTGCCCAAGACGACGAAGACCGCTTGCATCTGCTCGCGAACGAGCCTTGGCGCCAGCACGGTGATGGCGGCAGCGTACACCACCGCGCCCGAGGCCACGAGGAGCAAAAGGAACACGATTCCAGAAAAGTTCGCTCGAAGCTCGCCCGCAATCAGCCACACGGCCGCACCCATCGTCAGCGCCGCCGCAAGTGTCGGCAGCTGAGCGCCGACGACTGTGCCAAATGCGATCCCGCATCGGCGCTTGAGCAAGATCATGGGAACCGGCAGCAATCCGAGCAAGGCGGTTGAGATCGCCCCCGCTACGGCGTTTAGCCCAAAATGCGCCGCAATCAGAACCGCCACCGCAACGGTTAGCGCCTGCAGCGTCGCTGTCAACACGTCGGCACCGCGCTCGTTTAGTGCTAGCAGCAAGGCGGTCGTGCAGTAATAGGTGACATAAGGTATGCAGGACAGCAGCAGTAGCTGAACGGCGAAAATGCCGCCCTGCCAGCGCGCGTCGAGCCAGACGCGGAACAATGTCGGCGCAATCGCTGCGCCGCCGATACAAAGTGGGAAACAGAGCGCGCTGGCGTTTGTAAAAAGCCGCCGAGCGCTCTCGTCAAGACCCGCTCGCTCCCCCGCGAACCGCCGAAATGAGATGCGCGCCACGACGGCTTTCGGCTCGATGGCCAGTTTGACGAGAATGTCGGTGAAACGCGCCCCCAGGCTGTACAAGCCCAAATCGACGGTGCCGAGATAGAAGCCGAGAATAAATCGGGGGATTTGACCGGATGCCCAAGACATGCACCGGGCCGCCAGCAAGGGGGTTCCGATCCGGCGCAGTTCCTCGAAATGCCGTCGCGAAAATGTCACGCGAAAACGCAGCGGTACGACCGACCACAAGGCAACAGCCCCGATCGAGCGGTGCACGAGCGCCTGGGCGACAAGCGCCCACACCCCGGCACCGAGAAAAGAGAGGGCAATGCCAACGAGTCCGCTTATGCCGAGACTAGCCATCGCACGGGTGACGGTCGGCTTGAAATTCAGGTCCCGCTTGGTCTTTGCGTTCGGCGCCACCCATAGGGCGGAGATCGCCGGCAACACTGCCATCCACTGCAGCACGGGTGAGAGCGTGGGGTCGCCAAATAGCCGACCGATGACAGGCGCCGAACAGAACATTAAGACGCCGAGTAAAACCGACAGGGCGAGCGTCACCGCCGTCGCGGTCGCGAAATGCAGATCCTCTATGTCCTTGACTGAGATCAACGCATCCGTCGCCACCGACGTTACCACCGACTCGCAAAAGCCGACCACGACCATGACCAGAGCGATCAAGCCAAATGCCCGCGGGCCCAGCAGCGGCGCCTGCACAGCGAACACCAGGACCGTGAATGTCTGAACAAACACAACTTGGAAGGTGACCAGAAAGGTCGGTTTTTGGATCAATCGGCGGAACAAATCACCTCCGGATCTGGGATTGCGGCACTCGGCGAGCAGGTTTGCCTTCGCCGCGTAGCGTTCTTGGGCAAGGGCTTCCAGCTATGGCAAAAATCGGCGCCGCGTGCGATACTAGCGACGAAATTTTGAGGCTGACCCGATGCGCATTTCCGCCGGTCACCGACCCAGCATCCCGGGTCTGACGCCGCCCGAGATATTGATCTTTTTCCGGATACCGAAGACCGGCGGTAACACGATGGACGGCGTGTTCGAGCATTGCCTACCGGGGCAGTTTTTTCATGCCCATACCGGCAATGCCGGATCCGCACTTCTCATGCGGTCGACCGAGAGTATTCGCCAGAAATTCGCCACGCTCGCTCCGAGCACGCAGCGAGCGATCCGCTGCGTGATCGGGACGCACGTCGCGATGGACATCGAGACAATCTTCGAGCGTCCGGTTAAATTCTTCACCATCGTGCGCGAGCCGGTGGACCGCGTCATCTCGAATTTTTATCACATCCGCTCGGCGACCCATCTGACGAGCTATCCCTTTATCAAGGATATGTCGATCGACCAGTATCTCGACAGCGGGATCGGCATCGATATCGACAACCATCAGGTTCGCTTGCTCAGCGGCTGCCCGGAGCTCGACGCGCCGTGGGACCCCGAAGGCCGACCGATTTCTACGCCGCCGGTGGAACGGCGCCATCTCGACCTGGCGAAGCGCAACATCGAAGAGCGCTTCATCGTCGCGGCGCCACTCGAAGCGTTTACCGCTTTGGTTTGGTTTTTGAAATGCCTGTACGGCTGGCCGCTGCATCGCATGTTTTTCCAGATCCGCAACGAAACACCCGATCGACCGCGCACCGAGGCGGTCCCGGAAACCACGCGACAGCGATTGGTGGTGCTAAACAAATACGATACCGAACTGTATACGTGGGTCAAGACGCGCTTCGCCGAGCAGATCCGCCAGCTTGAGCCGCAATTCTCGCGGCAGGTTCGCCGGTTCGAGCAGATGAACGGTTATGCCCAACAACTCGGCCGGCTATCGCCGCGAGGCGTTCAGAAGATCGGACCGCGGCTGCTGTTTTCCCCTCGTTCCGTTCGACTGGCCGAGGCCATCGTGACTCGGGCGATAAACCATTGACCAACCGATCGTCCGTCAAATCTGTCATCGTCAAGTGGCCGAAGGGATCCAGCCGGCGGGAGCGCGCGCGGGCCTGGAGTTGCGTGACCGATGCCGCAGGGTGCTGATTATCGTCGCGGCGGTCAGCTTGGCTCGGTCCCGCCATGACGAGGCGCCCGGCGGCGTCGGGCTGATGCCGAGCCGGCGCAGGCGGTGGTTGAACGAATAGATGCGCCCGGCTCGCTGCACCGAGCGCAAATCGTAATTGAGGCTGAGCGCAACCGAGACGGTGTCGCGATTCTGCGCCCAGTGCGGCGCCGTGCTCGGGATGTGGACGGCAAGCCCGGCGCAGAGGTCGTAGGTTCTCGCCTCGTTTTGTCGCGCGGTTTTAAAGGCGGCGGCGCTCGGGTCGCCGGTGTGATAGCGCTCCAATTCGGGCTCTGTGAGGAGTGTGCGGTCGGTCTGGTCGAATACGCTGATGCTCTTGTCGCCGGCCAATTGAAACAGAAAGTTCGTGTCCGCATCGAGGTGGTATGTCGTGATCCGGCGCGGCGATGCGATCAGTATTGTCGCGCGGCCGGCGCTCACATCGTTGCGCATCCGATCGCCCGAGAGTTCGGCCATCCGGGACAGGAGCTTGGTCAGCATGGGTCCCAAGATCGGATCCTGCTCGGCATGCTTCAGCATGACGAGCGAGTCGTTCCCGGCGATCCCGGCGATCGTGTCGAGCAGCGGCCGATGCTTGTCTGCCCCCTTCTCCCAGCGGTCGGCCACGTCGACGGTGCCGTTCGACCAGTACGCAAACCCCGGCCGATCGCCCTGGCGCCGCGCCAGGTCGATCAGGCTGCGCAGTTGAAAGAGCGGATGTCCGCTCAAATCATGCCGGAACATGAAGCTGCGGCGGTTATAGAAACAGGCAAATTCTGGCGCCGGGTTCCCCGCCGGCGACGGCGCGTCGGCGATTGGCAAGCCATGGTCCTCGCCGTCGCCTTGAACAAATCGTGTGGTGATCGCCGTGCCGGACATGTGCATCGATCCGCGCTGTTTTCTGCCGACCGCGCCCAGCCTGCAAAGCAGCAAGGCGGGACACGATCAAAGAAGGAGGCTCTTAGCCGCGTGTAGCGGGTGGTCTCGTCCTATTCCGCAGCGATTGCCGTCAGCGTGGAGCGGGTTGGCTGCGGGAGGTTTGACCGCGTCTGCCGCTCGATCCACGCATAGGTCGCCCGGAGCCCGATTTCCAGCGGCTGGGCCGGTGCCCAACCAAGCATTTTGCGGACCAGGTGATTGTCGGAATTTCTGCCGCGCACGCCAAGCGGGCCGGGGACGTGACGCTTTTCAAGGTTTTTTTTGGCGATCGCCATAATGACATCGGCGAGCTCGTCGATCGTTACCATCTCTTCGGAGCCGATATTGACCGGCCCGGCGAAATCCGATCGCATGAGCCGCAAGGTTCCCTCGAGGCACTCGGAGACATAGAGAAACGACCGCGTTTGGCGACCGTCGCCCCAAATCTCGATGGCGCCGCCATCCGCTGCGAGCGCGATTTTGCGGCACAGCGCCGCCGGCGCCTTTTCTCGCCCGCCATGCCATGCTCCCTGCGGGCCAAAAATATTGTGATAGCGCGCAATCCGGACCTGAACCCCGTGGCAGCGGGCATAGGACATGTAGAGCCGCTCGCTGAACAACTTCTCCCACCCATACTCGCTATCGGGAGCCGCGGGATAGGCCGACGCCTCCTCGCAGTTGGGGGATTGCGGATCCCGCTGATTGTAGGCGGGATACATGCACGCCGAAGAAGAATAAAATATGCGGTTGGCCAGCCGGCGACGACAAGCGTCGAGGACGTTGAGATTGATGGTTGCCGAATTGTGCATGATCTCAGCGTCGTTTTCACCGGTAAAGATGAACCCGGCCCCGCCCATGTCCGCCGCCAACTGGTATACCTCGTCGAGCCGCCGATCGATCACGTGGCGACAAAAATACTGGTCGCGCAGATCGCCGATCACGAAATCGTCAGCTTCGGTATCGCCATACTCAGGACGCTTCAAGTCGACCCCGCGGACCCAGCAGCCTTCTTCCTTTAGGCGCTTCACCAAATGGCCGCCGATAAAGCCACCGGCTCCGCAAACCAGCACCGCTTTCATCAAACCGCTCCTAAACGAAGGCAGCCATCTCGTGTGGCTCGGTCTCCAAAAAGCAAAACCGCGACCTTTGGTCGGCTTTTTGGCATTGATCTGCTTGCATCTGCGCTTCAATACGCATCGGTCCGCGCGATCAAAATCCCGACGGTCATCAGCAGGATTTTCAAATCAAGCCACAACGACCAATGCGCGATATAAAACAAGTCGTATTCCACCCGGCGTCGCGCCTTGTCCAGGGTGTCGACTTCGCCGCGCAGCCCGTTGACTTGCGCCCAGCCGGTGATCCCCGGCTTGACACGATGACGGTGCGGGTAGCTCGACACCGCCTGGTGATAGAGGCGGTCTCCCGCCTTCATCGCGACGGCGTGCGGCCGCGGGCCGACCAGCGACATGTCGCCCCGCAGCACATTGATCAGTTGGGGGAGCTCGTCGAGGCTTAGGGACCGGAGGATGCGTCCGACACGCGTCACTCGGGGATCGCGTTGAACGGTCCGCTGCGCCCCCGAATAGTCACAGCTGTCCTCGTACATGGTCCGGAATTTGAGGACCCGAATGACGTTGTTGTTAAACCCGAACCGTTGCTGGGAAAACAAGACGGGGCCGCGGCTGTCGAGTTTGATCAACATGGCGATCACGGCCAGCAACGGACCCACGAAAGCAAGAACGAGCACCGCAAGCAGCTTGTCTTCCACCCACTTGCACAGCCCGTGGCCATGCTTGAGCGGGCGATCGACAATTTCCAGCACCGGCGCCCCGGCGAGGTCGCCAATGCCGCGTACCGGCAACCGTTCGGCGATACCATCGACGCTCAAGCAAAGATCGGCCGGAATGGCCGTCAACTTTTCGAATATTGCGGTCAGGCGGTCGACGGCAGAAAGCGGCAGCGCCACCACGATCTGATCAATTCTCTCGCGACGTGCAAGGCGCAACAGGTCATCTGTCGTCCCGAGCAACCGCGTATCGTCAAACCGGCCGGAGCGCGGCGATCGCCGATCGTCGAAAATGCCGCGCACGGTAAAACTGCCGTCACCCGCCTTATCCAAGCGTCCAAGCACTCGCTGACCATCCTCCCCGGCCCCGACAATCACGATGTTGCGCGCCAGTGACGCGTGTCCGAGCCGCCGGACAAATGTTGCATGCTCGACATGGCGCGCCGCGATCAATGCCAGTGGGCTGGTCAACAGCCACAGCAGGACCCAGCCGCGGGAATAATCTCCCGAAATTCGGCCTACAAAGGCAGTCAGCAGCAAGATCGACAACGTAATCGACCATACCAGCAAAATGCGCGACACCTGCCATGTCAGGGCGCGCAGTCGTTGCACCGAATAACCGCCAATTCGCTCGAATACGCCGACAAACAAGATCGCGGCGATCAAGGCTGTCGCCAAATAGAGCGACGGTTGCGAGACACCTCGGTGCGGCTTAAAATACAGAATAAAAATAATTCCCGACGTCATCAACAGAAGCAAAAGATCGATCGTGGCACTTGCTACGGAGACAAGCTCGGCGGCGGGTTTCGGTGGTCGAAGCAAAAGAGAAGCTTGAGCGGGGCAGGGGTCGGCGTCACGATCACCAGCAAGAGCAGCCTGGCTCTCCGCTGCCGACGGCCCGGGTCGCGGAGCGAGATCTGCAGACGGCATCTCACGTACGACGTTATCCATGCAGCTCGACCGCGTGGCTTGCTATTTTCGGGAAGATCTTGATTGCGAAACCAATAAGTGCATCTACCGAAGCCTTCAAGTGCCCGGATGCTGATAAAAGTACGGTAATACAATGATTATCTATAATTTGCCGCCCGACACAAAGTTATCGATGAATGCTGATTATCATAACATATATTGAAGAGTCTAAAGGGTGATACCCAGATTACCCGCCGGCCGCCGGCTATCCGCGCCACCGACACGTCATGTTTGGGTGCGATAAAATCGCCGCATGACCAGCACGGGTGCGTTGTCGCTTGTCGAAAATTGCTTGATCTGTTAAAGAGACCCTGGCGATTAGGATTAGTCTTGCAGATGCGCGGCGGTGACGGCAATCACACCTTGCCCGTCGGGCCGCGCCGATGATGGAGTCCAGGTTTGCTATCGGATAGCACTGTGTTGCGATAAATGAGCCCGGCCGCATCGACGCCAGAAGACCAAATTGAAGACGCGCCGGTAGATTTGCGCACGGTGCTCGGCCGACTGGCCCGGCGTTGGAAGTTATTCGCGGCAATTCCGCCGCTCTGCCTTGTCGCGACTTTCGCGATATTCCGGAGCATTCCAGTCGCGTACCAATCTGAAGTCCAGCTTCTTATCTTTGATCCGCAGGGACAAATGGAGGTGGCGAACGGGCAGCCCCAGGAGTCGGCGCGCGACTTCGATACCGCCACCATCAATACCGAGATCCAAGTGATTAAGTCGACGGCGCTGCTGCGGCGGGTCGCGCAAAAACTCCGATTAGACGAATACCCAGAGTTCGAGCGGCGTGGCGGGGTCAACGGGCCGCTCGACCGGCTCGGGCTTTCCCGGATCGTGAACGGCCTCCAAAGGCTGGTCGAACCGCCTAACGCCGCCGAACCCCACTCGACGGCTCATCTCAAAACCGCCCGTAACCCGGCAAAGGCCGCGGCCGAGCGCATCGACACGGCAACCAAAATCCTGGGCGAACGCCTTCGAGTCGACCCGGTGCCTTTTTCCTATGTGTTCGTGGTGTCGGTCACGTTGCACAGCCCTGAGCTGGCCCAGCTCGTCGCGGCCAAGGTCGTGGACGAATATTTGGTCGACCAGCGAGAGGCGCGGCAGAGCGCCCTTCAGCAAACTGCGCTGTGGCTGAAGGCCAGACTCTCCGATCTAAAATCCCGTGTGGTGGAGAGCGAAACCGCAATGGAGAAGCTCAAAGCACAGAGCGGTCTCAGCGACACCGGCAAAGGGAGTGTGAACGAGCAGCAGATCACCGATCTCAATGCACAGCTGATGGTGGCGCGGGCCGAGGTTGCCGAGAAGCGCGCTCAGCTGCAACAGGCCCAACAAGCCTCCGCCAGCAATGGTGCTCTCGAGGGCGTTGCGGAGGGGGTGAGTTCGCCACTGATGAGCCAACTGCGTCTTCAGGAATCGGAGTTGGAGCGTCGCGCGGCGATGCTGCAGAGCAAGCTCGGCGAGCGCCACGCGGAGGTCTTGGCCGCCGACGCCCAGCTGGCGGGGATCAACAAGGCGATGCGCGACGAGGCCGGGCACATCCTAGCCGACCTGCAAAACGGTTTCGACATCGCCGAGCGGCGGGAGCAATCGCTAGAGACCAGCCTGCAGCGGCTGACCGCGGCGCAGGGCGAGTCCGGCGATTATGTCAAATTGCAACAACTGCACCGCGTCGCCGAAGCCGACAGCAAGCTGTACGAGACTTACCTTTCACAATACAATGAAATTAACACTCGCGCTTCGCTGCAAATTGTCGGTGCGCGGATAATCAGCCCGGCAGGGCTTCCGGCCGCCCCGAGTTTCCCACGCCACATACTTCTCTTTTATCTCGGAGCCGGCGGGTTGGGGCTAGTCATCGCAGCGATGACGGCGCTTCTCGCCGAGTATTTTTGGCCGACCGTCGCTTCCGGCGTCGACGCAGAGCAGATGTTTGGAGTTCCCGTTTTGGGAGCCCTGCCGGTCGCGCCGCAGCGTGGTCCCGGGCGCGGCAATGAACGCGAGAATATGGTTCAAACCGTCGTGAGGACCCCGCTGTCTCCGTTCAGCGAGGCGGTACGCACGATCCGCGTAGGCCTCCGCCTTTCAGGTTGGCACGACGGCCCGATGGTGATCCTAGTTACATCCTGTCTGCCCGGAGAAGGAAAGTCGGCGCTCGCCATGCTCCTTGCGGCGTCGGCCGCCGGCGCCCATCAACGGAGCTTGCTCGTCGACTGTGATTTGCGCGGCCGCACCGTGTCGCAATATTTTGGCGAACACGGACCCGGTCTCGCAGAGCTCTTGGCCGGAAGCGCCGATCTCGCGGGCGCAACAATTCGGGACGCTGCCACGGGCTGCTTTGTAATGCCCGCCGGAATTAGCAGAGACGGCCCGGGCGACCTGCTTTCCTCCAGCAGGATGGGTGAGATTATCAGCCGCGTGAAAAGCGATTTCGATTATGTCGTACTCGACTCGCCGCCACTGCTCTCGGTCGTCGACGCACTGGCGTTGGCGATGATCGCCGACAAGATCCTGTTGACGATCGACAGC
>Ga0210390_10000074_pt1 | contig 98823 bp, 94 predicted proteins | sample IncBWH11OmetaG_FD_161050 | JGI IMG/M metagenome (GOLD analysis project Ga0210390, IMG submission 161050) | Forest soil microbial communities from Barre Woods Harvard Forest LTER site, Petersham, Massachusetts, United States - Inc-BW-H-11-O ...
GACGCAATAACGTTGGATGCAAACTATGTACGGCGCACGGACGCCGAAATGAAGTGGAAGGACCGCTAGCCGCCCGCATGATTCGAGCGCTGGAATCTCGCGACATTGAGTGGGTGCTGGCGATTCAAGCTGTGTGCCCTGAAATTGCGCAGTGGACTGTGTGGGATTACGACCGCGTCGCGAGGGGCGAGATGGCCGGCTGGGTGGCGGAAGAAAACGGTGAAGTAATCGGATTTCTGGTTGGGCGGCGAGTGACAAGCGATCTGGAGATTTTGAATTTCGCCGTACGGGCCGATGACCGCCGTCGTGGAATTGGCGCGGAGCTTCTGCGCGGCGCACTCGATTGGGCGCACGCCTTCCAAGCGGCGCACGCTATTCTCGAGGTGCGCGCGTCGAATCTAGCCGCGTTGCATTTCTACGAGAGGCACAGATTTGAAGTCGTGGGACGGCGCGCGCGTTACTACACGGCCCCCATCGAAGACGCGCTGCTGCTGACAGCGACGCTCGGGTAAGTCCGTGCGTGCAATCCATTGCCTTGTGTTAATCCCCGGCGACCCAAAACACGCAGTCAATCTGATACTGTAAGCGGCGAACGACATGAACGAGGGCAATGTGCATCTGGAAGAAACTAGCCTGCAACTTGTAAGAGACGCCCTGAAAAAGCTGGACGACAGGTTCGCATCGTTGCCGGCGATTTCCAATGATTTCGCGCAGGATTCACGATTGGCAGCGGTAATGACCGAAGTCGCGGCGAAAATGCAGGACAATTACCCATATTTCCATCCTTTGTATGCAGGACAGATGCTGAAGCCTCCGCATCCGATCGCGCGCGCGGCCTATGCGCTGGCCACTTGGATCAATCCAAACAATCACGCTCTCGATGGCGGTCGCGCCAGTTCCGCCATGGAGAAAGAGGCCGTTGCGCAGATCGCGGAGATGTTCGGCTGGAAGGAATTTCTAGGCCATCTTTGCGGAGGCGGCACCATGGCCAATCTGGAGGCGCTTTGGGTCGCGGGACAGCTTCAGCCTGGAAAGAAAATCCTGGCATCGGACCAAGCGCATTACACGCATCAGCGCATTTCCTCCGTTCTGCAATTGCCGTTTGCAGAAGTGCCTTCGGACCGTCACGGCCGCATGAACGTGAAGGCTCTGAAAAGGATGCTCGAAACCGGTGACGTCGGCTGTGTCGTCGCGACTCTGGGAACTACCGGGACGGGTTCCGTTGATCCGTTGCCAGAAATTCTTTATCTGTGCGACCGCTACGGATTTCGCGTGCACGTGGACTCAGCTTATGGCGGGTATTTCAAGCTGGCCGCGAATCTCACTGCCGAAACTCGCGCTAGCTACGATTTGATCGGCCACGCGGATTCGGTCGTCATTGACCCGCACAAGCATGGGCTGCAGCCGTATGGTTGCGGCTGCGTTCTTTTTCGCGATCCCAGCGTAGGAGCCATCTACAAGCACGAATCCCCGTACACGTATTTCACTTCTTCCGACCTGCATCTGGGAGAAATTAGCCTGGAATGTTCCCGTCCGGGGGCTTCGGCCGTCGCACTATGGGCCACCCAACGCTTGCTGCCATTGGTTCGGGGCGGGGAATTCGCCGCCATGCTCGAGGCAAACCGAGATGCCGCAGCGCAGTTTTGGCAGCGACTCGTGAGCGACACGCGATGGCTGGCGCCTTTGGCCCCGGAACTCGACATCGTGGTTTGGGCACCTCGCGCGAATTCCGCCACTGAAATTTCAGAATTGTCGCAACGCGTCTTCGACGCGGCCGCGAAGCAAGATCTGCATCTTGCGCTGATTCACTTGCCAGCACGATTTTTCGCGTCCCTCCAAAGCGTCGCCGCCCGCTCCGGCCGCGAAACGGTCCTGTGCCTGCGTTCGGTGTTGATGAAGCCGGAGCACCGCGACTGGCTCGATCGCATTTGGGCAATTCTGTCGAGCGTTGCGGACGAAGTCTTGACGCAATGATCGCCCCGGAACTTCGTCGAAGATGAGTAGATCGTGCCTTCAAAGACTGTGTTCCACGTTGAATCCCGACTAGCAAATCTTGCCTATTGGCTTCCACAGGCCAACTGTGCTAATTGTTACGATTATGTGAACGCCAATCCAACCTGGAGGGAACGAATGCCGATTACGACGCACGATATCCGGCAGGCCCTGATGGAATCGAACCAGGAGTACCGCAAGCTCTTCGAAGAACACTCCCGCTGTGAATCCCAGCTTCAGCAACTCGTCGGACAATCCTACTGGAACGTGGAAGACCTCGAAATGGAAGTATCGCTCAAGAAAATGAAACTGCACCTCAAGGACATGATGGAGCTGATTGTGGCCAGTTACCACAGTCAAATGGTCCATCACTGACCAGTTTCATCGTTTAACCCTCCAACCGTCCGCGAACTTCTGTCGTACAATACTGGTGCATTCATTTATCATCTGAACCGCAATCGTTCGCGAAGCGGAAGCTTGCGCATCCGGTGTGCTTCTGCGAACCAAGGAACCGACTCAATTCATGGTTAAGGACGCATACCGATTTGCACTGCCGCCGCTGATTGTGGGCGCGCTGTGCCTTATCCCCGGCTGGAAATGGCCCGGAGGAATTCTGATTTTTCTCGGGCTTTTCATTTTCTATTTTTTCCGTGATCCGCAGCGCAGCATTCCGTCCGATGCCGGTTTGATCGTATCTCCGGCGGATGGTCGCGTCGTCGAGATCGTGGATGAGATGCTCGATTCCGTCGTCGGTCATCGCATCAGCATATTTCTTTCGATCTGGGATGTGCACGTCCAGCGCGCACCGGCAGGTGGACGCGTCGCCGACTTGGTTTATCGCCCAGGGCGCTTCTACGCGGCCCTGCGCTCGGCGGCGTCCCGCGAAAATGAACAGAACATTATCTACATTCATACTCCCGCAGGCCCGTTGGTCTTCAAACAAATCGCCGGAGCAATCGCGCGGCGCGTGATATGCTGGAAACGCGAAGGCGAAGAAGTTGCGATGGGCGAGCGCGTTGGCCTGATTCGCTTCGGCTCGCGTGTGGATGTCTGGTTGCCTCTCGCAACAGACGTGATTGTGAGGCGTGGGCAGAAAGTCAAAGGGGGCGAAAGCATACTGGCGAAATGGAATTTAACGGCATAGATCCCATCGGACACGAAGAAAGTGCGCGCCGCCCTTTCCGCAATCATCGTCTCCGGCGCGGCGTTTATATCCTCCCCAGCGCGTTTACCGTTGCCAACATGCTTTGCGGGTATTACGCCATCCTCGCGACCCTCGACGGAAAAATCACTGATTTCGACAACGCGGCCATGGCCATCGGCCTGGCCTGGCTTTTCGATTCGCTCGATGGACGAATCGCTCGCGCCATGAAGACCGAGAGCGAGTTCGGCAAGGAATTCGATTCGCTTGCGGACATCGTCAGCTTCGGCGTCGCGCCCGCATTTCTGGCGTACGCTTGGGGAATTCGCGCTGCAGCGGCCGCAAACGCCCCCGAAGCGCTCCATCTCACGCAACTCGGATGGCTTATCGGTTTTGTCTTTGTCGCCTGCTGCGCGTGGCGTCTGGCCCGATTCAATATTCATGGCATGGCGCCGGGGGGCAATCGTTACTTCGCCGGAATGCCCACACCGGCCGCCGCAGGAATGATTGCGGCTACTGTTCATTTTGCGCACGGACATCCCCTGGAGGATGTTCGAGTTTCGTTCCTATGGCTCGCACTGGTCGTGGGGCTGGGTGTATTGATGTCCAGCACGATCCGCTATTTCAGCTTTAAGGATTTGCCGTTGACGCGTCGCCAGCCGTCGCTCGCCGTGGTTTTGCTGGCTCTTCTCGTTGGCGCTGTCGTTTATTTCTCCCATCAGACTCTTCTGCTCGTCACTGCTGTTTATACTGCTCACGGTCCAGTCATGCAGCTTGTGCGCACGGTGCGGCACCGGCTTGCTTCGCGGCCCGCTTAGAACATGCCCTCCGGGCACGAACTATCGAATCGCGGTGCCATCGTGGGCGCGTCTTCCTTGCGTGGCAAGGAACTGAAGCTCGTTCTCGAAGAGCGCAATTTTCCCGCGAGCGATATTGTGTTGCTTGACGAGCCGGTGGTGGCCGGCACGCTTACAGAGGCCGGCGGCGAACCTACCTTCATTCGTGCGCTGGACGAGGAGAGCTTCGAGGGCGCGCGCTTCGCGTTTTTTGCGGGATCACAGATGGACGCGGAACAGAATTGGAAAGCCGCGCAGCGCTGCGGCGCGACAGTCATCGATCTCACAGGAACTCTCGCGGCCAGTGGCCAATCTACGTCGTGGATTCCCGCGCTTTCGACGGTATTGCTGCCGCATCCCGGGTCGCATGCGACTGAAGGCGCTGCGCCCGGTTCGCACGCCGCGAACCGAGCGACATCAAACTCTTACTCCTCGCCCGGCTCTGGCGTAATTGTCGCGTGCACAGTTGCGGCAGCGCTCTCAAAATTGTCGCCGATGCGAACAGTCTTGCTCTTGTTCCCACCGGTTTCTGAGCGCGATCAGGCGGGCGTCGACGAACTGGAGAGTCAAACCGCCAACTTGCTTTCCTTCCGTCCAATCGCGCAGCCAGTTTTTGATGCGCAGGTAGCGTTCAACCTGCTTGCGGGATACGGAGAGGAAAGCAAGCCGACACTCGCAGAGCTGCGCGCTGCAATCGCGCGCGACACATCTGCATACCTCGCCAGTCGCGTGGCAGTTCCCGCCTTGCAATTGGTGCAGGCGCCGGTATTTTACGGATATGCCGTCGCTGCTTACGCGGAATTTGAGTCGCCTCCGCACCGCGAGCAACTCGAAGCTGCTTTTGCGAGTCTAGGTGTGAAGGTCGGCGTGGCAGGAGATCCCGGGCCGACCAACGTCAGTGTGGCCGGCGAGAACGAAATCCATATCGCGCGCGTTGAGCCTGACCCCAGCGTTGCCGGCGGCGTATGGATTTGGGGCGTCGCCGATAACCTGCGTCTAGCGGCCGTGAACGCCGCGCGCATCGCGGAGGAATTGGTTGCGAAACCGGCTGTGCAATAGGAGTTTGATCGCGATCGTTGCGCTGGCTACGGCATTGATTCCGGTTGGCTGTGGCTATCATGTTGCGGGCCGCTCAAGTGCGTTGCCATCCGAGTGGAAGACAGTTGCGATTCCCGCATTCAAGAACGATACGACGCGGTACCGCATCGAACAGCGCTTTACGGCGGCGGTGATCCGGCAATTTCTCCAACGCACGAAATATCGCATCGTTCAGGATCCCACCTCCGCCGACGCTGTTCTTCACGGCGAAGTGCTCTCGATCGAAACGAATCCGATGCTATTTAATGCCACCACTGGACAAGTGACGACCATGCTGGTTACCGTGCACACCAAGGTCGAACTCATCGACAACCAATCGCAAAAGACCGTGTACCAGAACAACGACATGGTTTTTCGCGACGAATACCAGATTTCTTCCGACGTGCAGAGCTTCTTCGAAGAGCAGGATCCGGCGCTCGAGCGCATGTCCCGCGATTTCGCGGCGCAACTTGTTTCCAACGTGACGGAGAATTTCTGATGCCCGAACTTTCGCCGGATAAATTGATCGAGCGGCTGGCCAAAGGCAAGACGGTCCCGGCGATTGTTTTGGAAGGTACCGACCCGTATCTGCGCGAAATGTGCCGCAACAAAATTATTGATTCCTACGTGCCAGAAGCGGTGCGCGACTGGGCGCTCGGTCGCATCACCGTGCGCGGTGGCGAGTGGAGCGAATTATTTCAACGCGCCGAAACGATGCCGATGCTGGCCTCGTGCCAGGTGGTGCTGGTTGATGGCGCAGAGTCCATTCAATCGCGCGCCAAGGATGGCGATGACGCGGATGATGAGGACGACGATAGCGACGATCCGCGCAAAGACACGCTGAAGGCCCTCGCGGAATATCTCGCGAAGCCTGCGCCGTTCACGGTGCTGGTATTCGAAGTGCCGAAGCTCGATCACCGGCAGCGGCTTTACAAAGTGCTCGCCGAAAGCGCGGTGATCGTCGAATTGACGCTGGGCAACGAGTCTGCCGCGGCGTTCGCCGAACAAATGGCCAAAGAATTGGACGTGGAAATCGAACGTGCGGCCGCCAACTTGCTCGCGGAAATTGTAAATAGTGAGCCGGCACGCATTCGTGTCGAGGTGCAAAAGCTTGCGGCGTATGTTCAGGGCCGCCGCGGTCGCATCACCTCTGCGGACGTCGAGGAACTGGTGCCCAAGGCGCGCAAGAACACCGTTTGGCAGCTCGCCGATATGCTGGCGACTCGCCGCCGCGCCGATGCTTTCGAATTTCTGGACAATTTGCTGCGCGAGGGAGAGGCACCGATCGGTTTGGTGGGTGTGCTGGCCTGGATGTACCGTAAGCTGATTGAAGCCCGCGATCTACCCGCGGGCATGAACGGTTTTCAGGCGGCACGCCCGCTGGGAATGCGTCCGGATGCCGCTGAAGCTGCAGTCCGCAATGCGCGTCGCATCCCAAAGAAGGATTTGCTGGCAGGCTTGTTGGCTCTTGCGGAAACCGATAGTCAACTGAAATCTTCGAATCCCAATCCTCGCGCGCTGATGGAATTTTTGATTGCGCGCCTTACCTCATCTGCATCTTCAGCGGCTGCTGCGCCCTGATCGCGCCCACCGACCTACAGATTCGTTATGAGATTATTAGGTCAGCGGAATCGCGTTCGCCCACAGTTTCTCGCACGGCGCATTGCACGAGGTTCTACGCAGACGCCCCTGCTGCTCCCTGCGTCGGCTCAGTGCCTTGCTTTTGGTAAAGCGTGTAGAGAGCTTGGATATACTCCGCCTCGATGCGCACCAGTTCCGCGAAGGTTTGCGTGGCGTCGCGGGATCCATTCTTATGCAGCGCGAACGCCTCGTGCCGCCGCTCGGTGAATCTATCTTCCAGTATTTGCCAGGCTTCTTCGTTCATTCTGTCTCCTCTCGAGTGCACCACGTGCGCCGATTCAACACCAGTCCGGCCAATGCTATACCACGACGGATCGCCTTCCGAAACTATTTCTCGGTTCCGACGGAACCTAGTTTTTCGAGTTTCAACCTGGCTTGATTTCAGGGACTATTTCGCTCGGCTTGAACAACGTTTTCGCGGTGGCGCCAGTTGCGCGCGCGACTTCCGCGGCGATCTTCTCGAGATCGCGCTTGGCAAACCCCTCCGAAGTCACTTGGATTTTGCCATCGGGAGAGATCAGAAAAATCGAAGGAACGGAGGTGATACCGTATTGATTCGAAACGGGGTAGCCAGCGGAGTCGATCAGAGTAGGAAACTCGACATCGAATTCCTTGAAGAAGTCGCGTGTATCTCGAGCATCGTCCTGCGAAATACCCCACAGCGTGAATTTAGGACCAGCGTATGTTTCGTGCAGCCGCTCAAGGAACGGCGCCGTGAATTGGCAGGTCGGGCAGCTGACCTTGAAAAACACGGCAACGACCGGCCCTTTCTTGAGCGCCTCTGCGAGTGTCACCCTGTCTCCGTTCGTGCTTGGCAGCGAAATCGCCGGCGCCTTAGCTCCTACAAGTAGAGCAGCCATTTGGACCCTCCAAGATTTAACGAATGTACCGCTTCAGGCTCATCGGGGCAGCAGGCAACTATCGGATGTCGTGAAACACGCCGGGACGCTCCCGTGAATCACCAAAAGACCGGGGCATTAATGAATATTGCGGGTCTTCTTGCCGACGTAATCCATCAGCAGGTATTGCCCGAGCGTGTAGGGAGTCGTGAAGTAGGCCTTGCCGCGGCAGAGCTCGGTAATCTTCTGAACGAAATGGACCAGGCTGTAATCGCTCGAAAGCATGAAAGTATTGATCAAGATTCCGGCGCGCTTGCATTTCGCCACTTCTTCCATCGTTTGCGTGACGACCAGCGGGTCCAGGCCGAATGCGTTCTTGTAGATCCGTCCATCTTCGAGCGTCAAGGCGGAAGGTTTGCCATCGGTAATCATCACAATTTGGCGCATGTCCTTTTTCTGCCGCGAGAGGATCCGCTGCGCCAGGCGCAGCCCTTCGCGCGTATTGGTGTAGTAAGGACCAACCTGCACGCGAGCCAACTTGCCGAGCGGAATTTCCTCCGCGCTATCGTGGAACAGTACGCAGTGCAGCGAATCGCCCGGATATTGCGTCCGAATCAGGTGTGACAGGGCGAGCGCCACGCGCTTCGCCGGCGTGAAGCGATCTTCGCCATACAGAATCATGCTGTGGCTGCAATCCAGCATCAAAACCGTGGCGCAGGAACTTTGGTATTCGCACTGATGAACCATCAGGTCGGGATAATCGAGCTCAATTGGAATTTGCGCGCCGTTGCGCTGTACGGCGTTGAAAAGCGTTCCGCTAATGTCCATATTCAACGTGTCGCCGAATTCATAAAGCTTTGAGGTACCTCCAGATTCGACGCCGGTCGCGAGGTCGCGTGTATCATGCCGTCCAAAGCTGCTCTTGCCGAGCGACGCGAGCAAATCTTTGAGCGTCTTGAATCCCAGGAAATCCAATGCCTTATCGGTAATTTCAAAACGCGCTTCGATGTTCGGCTGAGCCTCGCCCACCTGACCGCCGGGAGTCTGCGAAGGAGGCGGCGTGACCTGCGCGGGCCGGTCCGGGCGGGAAATAAATCCTTCCTCTTCCATGCGCTGCATAATTTGATTCACGATATCGCGCAATTCCTGATTCTGCGAAAGATCGGGATTCTGCAGCATCTGCTCCATCAGTTCCGGCGGAAGCAAATCGCCCTCCTGCAGGGCGCGGAGGATGGCTTCGCGAAGTTCGTCCATCATCTGTTCGCGGGAGCGCTCGGAATCCATCTCGTAGATTCCGAACTGGGATTCGAAGCCGCTTTGCAGCAGAAAATCCGAAAGTCGGCTCATCAGCTCCTGAAGATCGATATCATCAGCAGCGTTGGGCGCGTATTTTGAATAACGTGTAAATTTCATGAGTCCTGCAGCTCTAGCGCTGAATTTCTTCAATTAAATTGCCGGCGCGGCACGCGGCCGGACGGCTCTCGCGGATCCCGGGGCTCTGGAGTCTTGCGCGCATCCGCGAAAAACCCGCGCTCCTCGCTACGATTGATGCGCTTATGCGCCCAAAGACCTTCGAGAATAAATTCTGCCGCGCTGGCCACGATTCCGGCGTCGTCTTTCTGGCTGACTTCGAGAACGCTCAAATTATCGAAGAGACCTTGAATTTTCTTCAGCTCTGCCATTACTTCGGAACTGGAAGCATTCGCGGGGATTTTCAGTTCGCCGCCCAGTTCGAACCACTGAATCACCGGTTGCATATTCGCGCCGGTGAAATACTGCGTGTAAGTCTTTCCGATGGCTGCGCGGATCAGTTCGCGGGCGATATTCTCGGCACCACGAAGTTCGCCTTCATATTCCAGCTCGAATTTTCCGGTCATGGAAGGAATCGCGGCGTAAACGTCTGCGACGCGCGCCACTACCGCGGAATCGCGGCTGCGCACAGCTCGTTGCTCGGCGCTACTCAACACGTTTTCAAGCGCGCTTATGGGTAGACGCTGGCTGACGCCGGAGCGCCGATCTACGCGCTTATCTTCGCGCGCCTGGAAGGCAACTTCTTCAACGATCTCGCGGACATATTGCGGAACTTCGACGCGCTTCCTGTTGTCGCGCTCGGTCCAAGATTCCTGCGAAGTGATCGACATGCCTTCCGCAACCGTGGCCGGATAATGCGTGCGAATTTCCGAGCCGATGCGATCTTTCAGCGGTGTGATTATTTTTCCGCGCGCCGTGTAGTCTTCCGGGTTCGCGGTGAATACCAGCAAGACGTCCAGCGCAAGCCGCACAGGATAACCTTTAATCTGCACGTCGCCTTCCTGCATGATATTGAACAGCCCGACCTGGATTTTTCCAGCGAGGTCCGGCAGCTCGTTGATTGCAAAAATCCCGCGATTGGCGCGCGGCAACAGGCCGTAGTGAATCGTGAGTTCGTCCGAAAGATTTCTTCCGCTGCGCGCGGCTTTGATTGGGTCCACGTCGCCGATCATGTCCGCGATGGTCACGTCCGGCGTCGCGAGCTTTTCCACGTAACGCTGGTCACGCGGCAGCCACGCGATCGGCGTAGCGTCGCCTTCCGCGGCAATGCGTTCGCGGCAGACCCGGCAAAGTGGCGCGTAAGGATGGTCATGAATTTCACAGCCCTCGACCACCGGGATATGCGGGTCCATAAATCCGACGAGCCCGCGAAGAATTCGCGATTTCGCCTGCCCGCGCAGCCCGAGCAAAATGAAATGATGCCGCGACAGGATCGCGTTGATGATTTGCGGCAGCACGGTGTCGTCATAGCCGTGCACTCCGGAAAAGAGCGCTTCGCCCTTTTCCATTTTGCACATCAAATTTTCACGCAATTCCTGTCGGACGGTTCGGCGCGCGATTCTTTCTTCGGACCACTGGCTGCGGTGCAGTTCACCCAGGCTTTTCGGCAGTGAAGTCATGAGGGCCTCAGTTCCACGGAAGCAACGCTCAATTTCGAGCGTCTCCGCTCATTATAGAGGAACGGAGGCTGCGGCGATACTTTCGTTTGGATTGATTCGATAGGCTAATTCACGCTGTGGCCGTTGCCCGCGGCTCTCCGGCGGACTCGGCGCCGCGGCTCCACGCGAGCAAGCAGGTTATTCATCCATTGCATGAGGAATTCCTGGCGCTGCGGCTCCGACCTGATTTCGAGCAGCGCTTGCTTTTCTTCGAGTTCGATCGGCAAACGGCAGGCAAGCTGATAAGAAAGCGGCCACAGCGGCTGTCGGCCGGTCGTCACCCAGAGCTGGCCGTGAATCAACGAATGACATTCCTGAAACAGCCCCACAAGGCCCGCTTCCTCGCAGTCATCTATGGATTCGTGCAGCGGCGCCGCGGGCTCCGGCAGGTATTCGACGATCGCTTCGTGGTACTCCTTTTCCTGCAGCAGTTGCAACGCCCGGAATACGGCGCGCCCTTGGGTCAGGATGTCCATGCGACCGTCCGGATAGTCCTTGATCTTGCGCATGATCGCTGCGGTACACCCGAGCGTGGCAGCGCCTCTCTCGCTGACCAGAATGATTCCAAACTCATGGCTCTTGCGGAGGCAGTGGTCGATCATCACTTTGTAGCGCTGCTCGAAAATGTGAAGCGGGAGAGTGGCGCCTGGAAACAGCACTACGTTCAGGGGGAAAAGCGGAATACGATTGGCTCTCATAACCGTCAGCTGCGACCCGCACTCGTGTGATCTGCGTGAGACTAGCGCATCAACGCCAGCGCGGCTTGCATTTCATCTCGCGCGTGCATGTCTCCTGCCTTCTGAGCCACCAGAATACCATCGGAGAGGAGTTTGCGCGCCTGTTCTAGTTTTCCGATGCGTGATAAATGCTGTCCGAATTGAAAGTAGCCAGCGACGTAGCTGGGGTTTGCGTCCAGCAGCTTTTCGAAATGGTCCGTAGCGGCATCATTGTCGCCGACTTTCATACATTCCAGCGCCAGACCGTAGCGCGCGAATGCGTCGGTTGGTTTTTCAGCCACAAATTGTTCCAAAACTTCGCGTCGCGACTTCTGCGTTTGGGTCATAGGCTCAAAACGCGTATTATAGCGGGCTTGAGCGCCCCCGCCAAGCGCGCACGATAGCGCATGTTTCCGTTTCACGCGGCGATTGGTTCGAGCCAATGGTAAAGAAAACGAAACCGAGCACAAAGGAATCTGCCAAGCCCACCGCTGGCAATGCGTTGCCGGGCAAGCCGGTCAAGGCATCGTCCTCCGAGATCGTCGAAATCGTCCTGCCGAACGACGCCAATTTGCTGGGCAACATGCTGGGTGGGCGGGTGATGCACCTGATTGACATTGCCGGTGCTCTGGCGGCGAATCGCCATTCCAACAGCCACGTGGTCACCGCTTCGGTAGACTATCTCGATTTTCGGTTTCCCATTCGCGTGGGGGAGTGGATTGTCCTGAAGTCGAGCGTGAACCGCGTATTCAACACGTCGATGGAAATTGGCGTGAAAGTATTTGCGGAAAATATCTTGACTGGCGAGCGGCGCCACACCAGCACAGCATATGTCACGTTTGTGGCACTGGATGCGAATCACCAACCTCATCGCGTGCCGCCGCTGATTCTAGAAACCGAGGATGAGCGCCGGCGTTACCGCGAAGCTGGCGAACGCCGCCGCGTGCGATTGCAGATGCGCCACAAGCTTCCGTTGGCGGATGCGTAGAAGCCTGTGAGATTGTCTAAAGTGTGCGCCCGTAACCTCCAGCGCGGTTTCGCCTGACCCCGAGGCTCGCGCGTCCGCATCAAAGCGATTGCAGATATTTTGTGACCGCGTCCGCCGCGTGAAATCCATTCTCGACGCACTTTCCGATCGCGGGGCCTTCCAGATAATTCCCGGCAAAAAATAGTCCCGGCGTCTGACGTTCTATTTCACGAATGGCTTCCACGATATGCCCGTGGCCTAGATTGTACTGCGGCAGTGCGCGCGGATATCCCCAGACCACGGTTTCGATCGGTGGCCCGGTGATCCCTAAGATGCGTGCATTTTCGTCCTGGACGAGTCGCGCAATCTCCTGTTCGGAACGCTTTACGACGTCTACATCGGTAGCGCCGCCGATAAAGCTCGTCATCGTCACGGTGCCTTCACGAGCATGGCCCGGGAAAAGCGACGAATTCCACACCGTGCCGAGCGTCCGTATTTTTTCGCTGCGTGGGACTAGAAATCCGAAACCTTCGAGCGGATCGCCGACCTGCTGGCGATAATAGTTAGCCGCGACAACAGCCACCGGCGCATACGGAATGCCGCAGAGGATGTGCGCGAGATGCGAGGACACGGAAGAAGCGAGCATCGTTCCGGCGGCGTACGCGGGTGCGGCAACGACAACCGCGCTCGCGGACGCGTGTTGCTCGCGGCCCTGCCGACGCGCACGAATTTCATAGGGGCCGCCGTCAGCTCCACGGCGAATTTCGAGCACCGCTGTTCCCGTCTGGAGACGCTCACCAAGGCTGTCAGCCATTGCGCGCGGCAGAGCGGCTACGCCGCGCCGGAACGAGCAAAGCGATGGCGGACCGCCGCCTTTTGCCTTTGGCGGCCGAGATTTCATTACTCCGCGCAGGACGCTGCCGTATTCGCGTTCCCACTCGTCGAGCGAGGGGAACGCAGCCTTCAGGCTCAATTGTTCCGGATCCCCTGCGTACACTCCGGAAACGAACGGCGCGACGAGGTATTCCAGAATTTCGTGTCCAAATTTGCGCCGAACGAAATTTGCTACCGTCTCCTCTTCGCTTGGCGGTTTTGTGCGCTTGAAAGCTTCCGTTGCAATTTTCCAGCGCGATCCGGGGCGGAGCAACGAAGAAGCAAGCAGGGTCTGCGGCGACATCGGGATTTTGCGCAGATGCCCGTGAAGAAAAACGTATCGCGGTGCGCGAGGGTCGGCCTTTTGTAGCTCACCTTCAATGCCGAGCTCGCGGATTAGCTCGAGCAGAGCATCAGTACCCTGAAAACTCTGGGGCCCCGCTTCAAAAACAAGCCCATCCTTCTCGACGGTATCAATCAGACCACCCGGGCGATCGGAAGACTCCAGAAGAGCGACGTCGACACCCGATTGGTGCAAACGGTACGCACAGGCCAATCCGGAAATCCCCGCACCAATCACGGCCACTCTTGTCGGATTTGGCATCTGCGCGGCTCGTCAGAGCGTCTTCGAGAAAAGCGGCCGCTGGTCCATTTGTTGTTCGTGGAGGTAGCGATCGAAGGTCATCGCGATGTTGCGTATAAAAATGCGGCCGAGAGAAGTGACCCTAATTTGACCTGAATCGAGCGCGACCAGTCCTTGGTCACGGGCTTCTTCGAGCCGCGTCAGTTCGGACGCAAAATATTCGTCGAAAGATATCGCGAACTGCCGCTCGACCTCGTGTTTCGGAATCACGGTGTGGCACAGCAGCCTACCGATCACTGCGCGGCGAAGCACGTCGTCCGCCGACAGGCGATAGCCGCGCATGGTGGCGATTCCGCGCGCGCCGACGGTCTCCTGATAAGCCGGAACCTCACGGCGATTTTGCGCGTAAGCTTCGCCGATCGAACTGATGGCGCTCACACCCATGCCGTAGAGGTCCGCGCCCGCCTTCGTCGTATAACCCTGAAAATTCCGGTGTAGCGTGCGATTTTGCTGGGCAATCGCAAGCTCGTCACCAGGCCGCGCAAAATGATCCATCCCGATGTACAAATATCCTGCATCGAGAAACCGTTCGAGGCCTACGCGGAAAATGCGGAACTTCTCCATGCCTTCGGGTAGATACATCTGAAACGAGCCCTGCTGCTTCTTCAACCACGGCACGTGCGCATAACTGAACATCGCGACGCGGTCCGGGACAAGCGTCAGGGTACGGTCAATCGTGTCTTTAAAACTCGCAGCGGTTTGATGCGGGAGACCATAAATTAGGTCAACGTTGAGGCTTTCGAATCCCAGCTCTCGGGCGGCAATAATTAGATCGCGGGTGAGATCGTAAGGCTGCACGCGGTGAATCGTTTCCTGCACCTTCGGCTGAAAATCTTGAATGCCCATGCTGAGGCGGTTGAACCCGAGACGCCGAAGGCTTTCCAGATGCGCACGATTGGTGACGCGCGGATCAATTTCAATTCCGATCTCGGCGTCGGGTGAAAATGAAAACCGCTCGCGCGCGTAACAAAAGAGGTCTTCCAGCTGCGCGGGTGTCAAATAAGTCGGCGTGCCGCCGCCCCAATGAAATTGAATCACCGGACGCTTTTTGGAAACATGTCGGCTGACGTGATCAATCTCGCGTTTCAGCGCCTCCAGATAGGGGATTGCGACTTTCTTGTCTTTTTGAATGGAGACGTTGCACGCACAAAACAAGCAGAGGCTTTCGCAAAAGGGGATATGCATATAGAGCGAAAGCGGCGTGGCCTTTTCCTCGGCACGCGCATAGAAGGATTCAAGATCGTCGGGACCAAAATCATCTTTCCAGACAGGAGCTGTGGGATAGCTCGTATAGCGCGGGCCGGGGCGATTATATTTTTCCAAAGTGGCGTCGGTGAGCTGCCCGACCTCGAATTTGTCCACCGCTTTCCTCGTTGCGTCCGCCATATCTGATCCGTTCAACCGATTTCCGCGCGCGCCGGCACTCGGGCTGCTTTGCCCGCTTCCACGAATGCTTTCGCATTGGAAACGGGAGTCGTTGGCAGAATTCCGTGGCCCAGATTCAAAATATGCCCAAGACCGCCCGTTTTTTCCACGGCAGCCTGCGCCGCCTGACGCACAGCAGATTGGGTGCCAAGCAAAATCGCGGGATCCACGTTACCCTGCAATGCCACGTTGCGGCCAAGCGTCTGACGAGCTTCTGCCAAATCCGTACGCCAATCCATGCTCACCACGTCCGCACCCGATCGCGCGAGGCCTTCGAGCAAATGCCCTGAGCCCTTTGCGTACAAAATCTTCGGAACACTCGAGTGGCCGAGCAACTCATAAACCATTCTGGTCGCAGGGAGCTCGAACGCATCATAATCCGCTTGACTGAGTTCCCCTGCCCACGTGTCAAAAAGTTGAAGGACTGCCGCGCCGGCCGCGATTTGGGATTTCAAATACTGCGCGGTGGCACCCGCGACGCGCTCGAGGAGTTCCCTCACAATTTCAGGTTCCGAGCGCAACATCTGCTTGGCGCACGAAATGTCGCCACGCGTTTGGCCCTCGATCATGTAACAAGCGAGCGTCCAAGGGGCAGCGGCGAAGCCAATCACCGGCACGTCAGGTCCCACTTCTTCACGAATGAGACGAATCGCATCGCCAACGAATCGCGTCTCGCGCTCGGGGTCAAAATCGCGCAAGCGCCGTACAGCCGCCAAATCTCGCACGGGATTCGATAGGATTGGGCCTGAATCCGGCACATCCAGTGGCAACCCCATCGCTTCCGCAACAATCAATATGTCGGAAAAAACGATGACGGCGTCCACATCCAGAACGCGAAAGGGCTGTAGCGAAACTTCCGCCGCGACGTCAGGAGTTTTGCATATCTGCAAAAACGAATAATTCTTGCGCACAGCCTGATATTCCGGAAGGTATCGCCCCGCCTGGCGCATGATCCACACCGGAACGCGCTCGACCGGTTCAAAGCGGCAGGCGCGCAGGAACAGCTCTCTACGGTTTTCTACAGGGATCATAGATTCCAAGTCATGATATCAGAAGGGGTTGGGACGCGCACATCCGGGCAACGGGACCCGGCAGGAACCAGACAGCGCAACGCCCGCGCGATTGGCGCATCATAAGAGTTATAATCGACAGGCCGTTAGGGGAGTTTTCGCTGTTGACGACACACCTTCTGGGCGTTTTGAGCCTGGCACTGTATCTTGCGAGTTTTTTCTTCTATGCCAGAAATCTGTATGTGCCCAACCTTTGGATCGGGCGCCTGGCCTCGCTCCTTCTCGCGGCAGGAATCGCGGCTCAGTATGGGGAGCTTTATCAACGTTCGCTCGCGCTGCACACCGTCCCCTACGACGATTTGTATGGCTCGATGTCGCTTTTTGCTTGGCTGCTCGGGCTTACGTACCTCGCCTTGGAAGTATTCCATCGTCAGCGCACCGTTGGGGCGTTCGTGACGTTGCTTCTGGTTTGCTGGATCGTGCTGCTCGATGTGCTCACGCCGCATTCGCTTCCAGCCCCCTCGGTGCCTCGCGGGCCGATGTTTGCATTTCACGTCACGCTGAATACTTGGGCGTACGCGGCGTTTGCGCTTTCCTTTGTGCTTAGCGTGATCTATCTCGTCCAAGACCGCTTGCTGCGCTCGCGGAGGCTGGGCGTCCCGTTCTGGCGGTTCCCAGCGCTGGACGTGCTGGATCGCATGGCACGCAGCAGTGTGTACGTTGGCCTCGTCGCGCTGGGGTTTGGCGTGGCGATGGGCCTCGCCTGGGAGCATCGGCTGAGCGGCGGTTATTCGCTGGGCGATCCGAAAGTGATCATCACGTTGGCAATCGTGGGAGTTTACGTCGCCTATTTGCTGCTTTCCCGGAATGCGAGCTGGCGTGGCGCACGGGCAGCGCTGCTATGCTCGTTTAATTTCCTGATGGTTCTTTTCAGCTATACATTTGTGAATTTGTATTTCACCAGGTTCCACCGATTCCTCTGATGACGACGACGGCAACCAATCCGAATCGGGCCGGAGCAATACGCATTCGTGTGGCTCTTATCGGCTGCAATCATCGGACCGCTCCGGTTGAGCTACGCGAGCGCATTGCGTTTTCATCGCAACAGGCCCTGCAAGCAGCCGACGAACTGCGGGACCGCGGAATTCTCGAAGAAGCCGTGGTGATTTCCACCTGCAATCGCAGCGAACTCTACGGCGTCCCCGGCGATCTCGCGCCATCGGCCGCCGAAGCGATGGAAGAGTATTTCACATCGTTCCATCGCATCCCGCGCGGCGAGCTCGAAGGCCGCTTCTATCGCTGGACCGGACCCGACGCTGTGCGACATCTTTTCCGGGTTGCCGCGGGCCTCGATTCGATGCTGCTCGGCGAAGCGGAAATTCTTGGGCAGTTGCGCACGGCTTACAATCAAGCGCTCGATCACGGCGCCACAGGACCCGTGCTGAATCGCATCTTCCAGGGCGCGCTCGAAGTCGGTAAGCGCGTGCGCAGCGAAACTGAAGTGGGCGCGCGGCCGATGTCTGTGGCGCTCGCCGGCGTAAAACTAGCGGAACGTGTTTTCGGCAACCTCAAAGGGCATTCCGCCTTAATTCTGGGCGCTGGCGCGGTGGCGGAACAAGTTGTCGAGCACATGCGCAATCGCGGCATGGGGAATCTGCGCGTGATCAATCGTTCGTTCGATCGCGCTGCGGAACTGGCACAGCGCGTCGGTGGCGAAGCAGTGGCGTGGGAATCACTTGAATCTGTACTTGGTGCTCCCGACATTCTGGTCACATCCGTGGGTGCAACCGGCCCGGTGCTCAGCCGCGAGATGCTGGAGCGTGCGATTGCCGCCCGCTCGGGCCGCCCGGTTTTCGTGGTGGACCTCGGCGTTCCGCGCAACGTGGCCGATAACGCGTCCGGACTTTATAATCTCTACCTCTACAACATTGACGACCTCGGAGAAATCGTCGAACAGAATAAAAAAGCCCGTGAATCCGAAATCCCGCGCGCGGAAGCGATCATCGCCGAGCACATAGACAAATTCGAAGCCTGGCGCGGGGCGCTCGAGGCCGGCTCGATCGTCAACGATCTGCGCGACCAGTTCCACAAGCACCGCGAACTCATCATCCGCGAGAAGCTCAAGGACATGGCAGACGTCTCGCCCCAGGAACGCGACCGCATCGCGCACATCACCGAAGAATTGATTGAGCGCCTGCTCGAAGAGCCGCAGGAAAAATTGCGCCACGGCCGAGGAATGCGAGGCCGCCTGGCTGGATTGGAAGCGATACGGCATCTCTTCGGTCTGGACGAAGGCAAGAAGTGAAGCCGCTGCGAATCGGCACGCGTGGCAGCACCCTCGCGCTCTGGCAAGCCAATCACTTCCGTCAAGCGCTCGAAAGCTCGTGTGGGATCACTGCTGAGATCGTGGTGATCAAAACGTCCGGCGATCAGTTTGCGACGGCGCCACCCGATCAGATTGGTGTCAAAGGCATATTCACCAAAGAACTCGAAGACGCCTTGCTCGACGGGCGCGCCGACCTCGCCGTTCACAGCATGAAAGATGTTCCGACCGAGCTTTCCGACGTTTGCCGCGTGAGCGTCGTTTTCAAGCGGGAAGATCCGCGCGACGCACTGGTATCGCAGCGCGGCGAAACGCTCGAAAAATTGCCGCGCGGCGCGCGAATCGGAACCAGCAGCCTAAGGCGTGCATCGCAACTTCGCTTGCACCGGCCGGACTTTCACATCGCAGAGTTGCGCGGGAATGTGGATACGCGCCTGCGAAAGGTCGCTTCCGGCGAATATGACGCGATCGTACTGGCTAAGGCCGGCATAGATCGTCTCGGTTTGTCGTCGCGCATCACGGAGGTTCTCTCGCCAGATGTTGTGGTTCCCGCGGTCGGCCAGGGCGCGCTGGGCATCGAATTTTTCGAGCAGCGCGAAGATGAGTTCAAGTTTCTCGACAAGTTGGTGGACAAAGACACGATGCGCGCGGTAAAAGCCGAGCGCGCGCTGCTTGCTGAACTTCAAGGCGGCTGCCGCTTGCCGCTGGGTGCTTGGGCGCGGTTCGAAGGCGAGGCGATGATCTTGGATGCTTGCGTCCTTTCCGCCGACGGCGCCGAATCCATCCGACGCCGTGGCGAAAAAAAGTGCGTGTCAGTATTGGAAGCTGAATCTCTCGGGCGAGCCATGGCCGACGAACTTCTCGCCGCCGGAGCCGATAGGCTTCTTCGTCTCGCAGGAAGGTCCGTTGGTCAGTCGCAATAAATCAGACGCGTCAGGGCCGCTCGCTGGCAAGCGAATTGTCATCACGCGCGCGCCGGAGCAGGCAGGGGAGTTGGTAAGCGCGCTGGAATCGTTGGGCGCACAAGTATTTTTGCTGCCGACCGTTCGTTTCGCGCCGCCCGAAAGTCCTGCCGAGCTCGACGCAGCGCTCGAGCGCCTCACCGAATTCGACTGGATTCTATTCACCAGCCAGAATGCGGTACGATCCTTCTGCCGCCGCTGGACAGAAACTGGCCGCAAGCGAGCGGTGCCAGGCGCGGTACGCGCGCGCGTGGCTGCAGTGGGCTCGGCGACAGCGCGGGCTATAACAGCAGAAGGGATGCGAGTGGACTACGTTGCACAAACTCAGACAGGTGAATCGCTCGCCGTAGAGCTCCGCGATTCCATGGCCGGCAAGGAAGTTCTGCTGCCGCGCAGCGACCGGGTGGACGATCGCCTGCCATCGGCCCTGCGCGAAACCGGCGCTCGCGTAACCGAAGTAGTCGCATATCGCACACTGCGGCCGGAAAAGCTCGATCATGAAATACTGACGAGCGTTCGCCACTCTGAAATCGACGCGATCGTTTTCGCCAGCCCTTCGGCATTTCACAATCTGGCAGTATTAGTGCCGTCCTCGGAACTAGCAGCGCTTTCGAATCGAATTCAATTCGCCACAATCGGGTCCACCACCACGCGGGCATTACGTGAAGCGGGCGTGCGCGTCGCCATCGAATCGAACGATTCGTCCTCGGCCGGGTTGGCCGACGCCATCGCCAAGCATTATCAGCGGCAGACATCGACAGTGAGGCATGCATGACATTCCCAGTTCATCGTCCACGCCGCTTGCGCCGCAACGAGGTGCTGCGCGGGCTCGTCCGCGAAACACGGCTGACGACCACCGGCATGGTGTACCCGATGTTTGCGTGCCCCGGAAACAAGGTCCGCAAGGAAGTCAGCTCAATGCCGGGCATCTATCAGCAATCCCCCGATCGGATTGTCGAAGAATGCCGTGAAGTCGCCGATCTTGGAATCCCTGCCGTTATTCTGTTCGGGCTGCCGGAACACAAAGACGAACTCGCCACCGAAGCCGCAGCAGCGCACGGTGCAGTGCAGCGTTCGATCGCAGCGATTCGCAAGGCGAAGCTCAACTTGCTAGTGATCACGGATGTCTGTCTCTGCGAATACACGAGCCACGGCCACTGCGGCGTGATCAAAGATGGCGAAGTGCTGAACGATCCGACCCTGATCGTGCTGGCAGACGCGGCGCTTTCCCACGCACGAGCCGGAGCAGACATTGTCGCACCTTCGGACATGATGGACGGGCGTGTCGCCGCCATTCGCCAGCGGCTTGACGAAAATAGTTTTGAAGATGTCGCCATTCTTTCCTACGCCGCAAAATATTGCTCGGCCTTTTATGGACCGTTCCGCGAAGCCGCGCAATCCGCGCCGCAATTCGGCGACCGGCGCAGCTATCAGATGGATCCCGCAAATGCCCGCGAAGCGTTGCGCGAGGTCGCACTCGATATCGAAGAAGGCGCGGACATCATCATGGTCAAGCCCGCGATGCCGTACCTGGACGTGATTCATCGCGTCCGCGAGCAATTTGACGTCCCGGTGGCTGCGTACAACGTGAGCGGAGAGTACTCGATGGTGAAGGCTGCGGCTATAAATGGTTGGATCGACGAGAAGCGCGTGGTGCTGGAGATTCTGACGGGCATTCAGCGCGCCGGCGCCGGAACGATATTGACCTATCACGCGAAGGACGCTGCGCGCTGGCTGACGGCATGCTAGGAGCTAACGAGCAGGCATGGCGAGCGAAACGGTGAACAGCGCAAAGGAAAAAGTGGATGGTAGCGTGCGAGATGCGCGTCCGCGATCCGCGGAAATCTTTGAGCGCGGAAAGAAAACGCTGGTCGGCGGAGTGGATAGCCCCGTGCGAGCATTTCGCGCGGTCGGCGGCTCGCCGCTCGTGATTGATCATGCCGCGGGCACGCGTCTTTACGATGTGGACGGTCAGGAATATCTAGATTATGTCTGCTCCTGGGGTGCATTGATCCTGGGCCACGCGCATCCGGATGTGGTCGCTGCCGTTTCCGACCAGGCCGCACGCGGCACCAGCTACGGAATGACCTCACCGCTCGAAATCGAGCTGGGCGAAAAAATAACTCGCGCGATTCCTTCGGTCGAGATGGTGCGCTTTGTGAGTTCCGGCACGGAAGCAGCCATGTCCGCGGTTCGTCTGGCGCGCGCTTTCACCGAACGCGACCTGGTAATTAAATTCGAAGGCTGCTATCACGGACATTCCGACGGATTCCTTTCGGAGGCAGGCTCGGGTCTCGCCACGCTCGGCATCGCCTCCTGTCCGGGCGTGCCCGACGCATTCGCGCGGCTCACGCTGAACACGCCATACAACGATATCGGAAGCGTTGAAACATTATTCCGCCAGCATCCTCAGAAAATTGCGGCGATCATCGTCGAACCCGTCGCGGCAAATATGGGCGTAGTCGCGCCTGCTCCCGGCTTCCTCAAAGGACTGCGCGAAATCACCAGGCGCGAAAGCGCCTTGCTGATTTTCGATGAGGTGATTACCGGATTCCGCATGGCCTACGGCGGCGCTCAGCAAGTCTACAAGATCGATCCCGATCTCACGGTGATGGGGAAAATTATCGGCGGCGGTTTGCCCGTGGCGGCGTATGGCGGCAAACGGCACATCATGGAACGCGTCGCGCCACTCGGGCCGGTCTATCAGGCGGGCACGCTTTCGGGCAACCCACTCGCGATGCGTGCCGGCCTCGCAACTTTGCCGAAACTCGAACCGTCCGGATTTTACGAAGCGGTGAACAGCAGGACGGAGCGATTGGCCGAAGGCCTGCGCGCTGGTCTAAAACAATCCGGCGTCGAAGGCGTAGTCAGTGTTGCGGGCTCACTTCTCACGATTTTCTTTGCAAAAGGTCCCCTCCGCAATTATTCGGACGCTAAGAAATCCGACACGGCTCAGTTTGCGAAATTTTTTCAAGCGATGCTGGCACGCGGCATCTTCCTGCCTCCCTCGCAATACGAAGCCCTTTTCGTCTCGGCTGCTCACACCGACACGGACATAGACCAAACGATCCGCGCCGCCCACGACAGTTTCAAAACGCTCAAAGCCACCTAGGCGTCGCAGGAAATAGCGAAACTGCTGCGAACCTCCTCGCCCTACCTTGTTCCAAATCAGGAACTTAGGAGTGGTAACCCCGGTACTAGTCGAAGGAAACGCTTTTCCTTTCCAGGGCCCGAGAACTCCCGAAAATCAGCTAGTTCGAGCCTGCCCTTCGGTTAAGTGCCGCGAATCCAATGTCCGCCGGGGAGCGGCTGGATGGTCCAGTCCGTGCAATCTCTTCTGCGTTAGGCGAGTAACAGGAGACCCCTTCTCATGGTATTAGCCGTTGCTGCGTTTTTGCTTCAGTTCCAGGCGGTAACCCCAGTTGAGGCATTAAGCATTACCCCCACCGCGATCGCCGCTAGCGTCGCCGGCATTTCTTCCACAGAAGGCTCTTCGGCAACTCCTAACCCGAACGAGCGCACCGGCTACGTCTCTGCGACTACAGAATCTTCGACGAGCCGGGTGAATCTGGCCTCCGTGCACTTCGCTAGCGCGGATTCAAACACCCACGTGCCTGGCACCATGACTACCGTAGCGCTCGACACAACACCGGACACGCAATCATTTTCAACGGTTCGGATCCCGACTCCTTCTTCCAAGGAACACTCGGTCACGGAAGCGATCTCGATGCCGTCGCGCAACGCCTGGATCGCGCTTTCCATCGTGCAGCACGGCGCAGCTGCGTTCGACGCCTACTCGACGCGCCAAGCGGTCGGACACGGAGCCGTCGAAGACGACCCCATGATGCGTCCCTTCGCTCATTCACCGGCGATGTACGTGGCAACACAAGTCGGCCCGGTGATATTCGATCTGCTCGCACGCCACATGCAGCGCAGCGAATATCCCATGCTGCGCCATCTGTGGTGGATGCCGCAAAGCATGAGCGCGGGACTATCCATTTTTTCGGGTGTGCATAATTTGAGCGTGGCAAGCAGTAAGCCGTAGGGAGGGCATCCGAGCCTTCAATCGGTCTTACGGTCTTTCTCTGGCGGGGAAGACTTGATCAAGGGCAGCGGGACTCTCCCCCGTTGCCCTTTTTTCTTTGAGACCCCGAGTCACATCTTAGGCGGAAGCGCTAGCCAAGGATATCGCGACTGCCCCCCGTAGTTCCGGCCATCTTCTTTTCGATCCATTCCGCCGCGTGATGCGCGGCTTCCACTGCTCCGGGCAGATCTGACTCTGGCCCGACCGAATCCGTATTCGCGAAGAAAATCCGATCGAGCGGCTTGTTTGCGGCAGGAATTGCTTTGGTGAATGTACCGGGCAGGGAGAGGAAGAGCGGATGGCCGCGGCGATAGAAATGAAGTTCCATCGGCTCAGCGGTAAATTCCGGAAGTAGTTTGTGAAAATCGTGGAGCACGTTCGCGGCGATATGTCGGCACCCGTCGATCCTCAGGAGCTCGTCGCGTTTCAATTCTGAAATCGGCGTGTAAAACGACAGGATGCTGTTCTTTTGCTGGTATCCGGGCTGCTTGAGCCCCACCCAATCAGCCACAATCATGTCGGCAAAAGTATTTCCCGGGCACCATGTGTCGTATGCACGGTTGTACACGGGCTTATCGAAGATCATGTTGATGACGGCGTAGGGGCAATAACGAAAAGATCGCATCACTTCGGTTTGAGCGTCCGAGAGTCCAGAAACAAGCCGCCAGGTAATGAATTTGGGAGTGGCCATGATCACGAACTTGGCGGCAACCGTACGCACGGCCCCTGCGTGAACGTAAGTGACGTGGACTTCGTCCTTCTGTGGTTCGACGGCGACAATCGTCGCATCAGACCTCATCCGCTCGGCGTTTTTCGCGTGCAGTGCCTCTGAAAGTTTCCGCACAAACACTGCATTGCCGCCCGGTAGTGTTACGCGCAAGTCATTTTGCGCTGCTTCCGCCTGATCCTTGAGTTCGACAAGCGCCACCATCGTGGATGTGTCCGCCGATTCCGCGCCATAGTTGGACGGGCCGTAGCAATCCCACCACTGCTTTACTTCTGGTGCGTAGCTTCGTAAATATTTCGTCAGGGGAACGCCGTCAAACTGTTTCAAGTTTTTGTCCGCGGCCATTTTCAGCATGTCGTCGCGGAATTTTTTGAAGCCGGCGCGAACGTCGTCCGGGTACGGCAACTCGTCGAGGCCCGCGCCCCATGTATCGGCAACCCATTTTCCGTTAACGATCGTCGGGTCGGGGCAATTAATGCGCAGCGGATTCAATCCGAGTTCGCGTGCGAGTTGGTCGCTGGCGCTTCCCTTATAGTCGAAAGCGGAACCTGTCGAGAATGCCTGTCCCTGGTATTCCTCCATTGTAGCGTTGCCGCCCCAGTGTGGTTCCTTTTCGAGCAGCAAGAAATCATGACCCCTCAAAAAATATGCGGCACTAAGTCCGCTCGCTCCGCCGCCGACGATAACGACGTCGTGTTTCTTCGAAACCGGCGACCGAGCAAAGCTCTTGCCGTCGCGAACCTGATGGCATATTTCGAAGTGATCACCATCGATCCCCGGCTTCGCCACGGAATCAGCCGCGAGAAGCGAAAGGTCAATGGGACAACCCGCCGCGACCGACCCAGCCACGATGAATTTCAGAAATTCCCTGCGCGTTTCGGTCACGGAGTCTCTCCTTCGAGCGAGGGGAGTAATGGCGCGGCGGAATCATCGGAACGCTGCGCGCGCGTGCGCAGTCGGTACCAGATCAGAATCGTGCCGATGGAAAACAGCAAAATGAGTGTCGAGATGGCATTGATCTCCGGAGTGATTCCCCGGCGCAGGCGCGACCAGATCTCCAGCGGCAAAGTGTTGTCGCGCCCAATCAGAAAAAAACTGACCGCGATCTCGTCGAGCGACAGAGTGAAAATCAACAAGCCCGCGGCAATCAGCGAAACGCGCAGATTCGGCAGGGTAATTCGCCAGAATGTTTGCCAATGATTCGCGCCTAGGTCCAGCGAAGCTTCCTCTTGCGCGCGTTCCAGCTTTTGGAGGCCTGCAAAGATTTCCGTGGTCGCGACGGAAATCAGCGCAGTCCCGTGGCCCAGCGTAATGGTGAGCAAGCTGAGTTTCATTCCAACCGCTACGAACAGCATCAGCAATGAAAGGCCGGTGATGATACCGGGAAGAATCAGCGGCAGGAGCACGAGTCGGCGGAACAAGGCTTTGCCAGGAAAATTCGTGCGGTCGAGAGCAAGTGCAGCCGGTAGCCCCAGCCCCAAAGCAATCGCCACGGCAATCGCTGCTACAATCAGGCTGTTGAGCACTGCATCCCAGAGGGCGCCGTCGGCAAATAGCTGGCGATACCAATCGAACGTCCAGCCAGCAGGCGGAAATCCTCCCACCCCCGAACCGTTAAACGAATAAACCACCAGCACGATGATAGGGAAGTAAAGGAACGCATACACCAGAAACGCGTACGCGCTCAACAATGGGACGCGCCGCGACTGCAGTCCGCCGCTCATGAAATCGTCAGCCTTTTTTCCAATCGTTCCGTCGCGAAGAGCAATGTAATCACAAGCAGCATCATGCAAAACGATATGGCAGCGCCAAGCGGCCAGTTGTACGCAGCGCCGAAGAGGCTCACTACAATATTCGAAATCATGATTCCGCTCGGTCCGCCAACCAGCAGGGGCGCGAGAAAATCGCCCAGCGTCAGAACGAAAGCGAATGTGGCGCCCGCTAGAAGTCCCGGCAGCGAGAGCGGCAATATGACGCGCCGAAACGTGGACCACGGCGACGCGCCCAGATCGTGCGAAGCCTCCACCAAATGGCGGGGAATGTGTTCGAGTGACGCGTAAATCGGCAGCAACGTAAAGGGCGTATAGATGTGCGTCAAAGTAATGATCACCGCGAACGGGCTATAAAGCAGGAACTCCACGGGCCTGCCGGTTATGTGCAGATATTGCAGCAAACCGTTCAGTACGCCATCGCTGCCCAGAATCGTCTTCCACGCATAGCCTCGCACCAGGTAGCTGGCCCATAGAGGAATAATCACGAGCTGGTACAGCAGGTCCTTGCGTTTGGCGGCGTGAAACGACAAATAGTACGCCAGCGGGTAGCCCAGAAGCAGCGCGCATAAAGTGACAGAAGCAGCGATGCGCATGGAGCGAAAAAGCACTTGCAGGTAAATGGGATTGCGGATCAGTTGCACGTAATTCTGCAGAGTCCAGGTGTGCAAAATCACTTGCATCGAAGAAACCGACCAGAAGCTGTAGCAGAAGAGGATGGCGTAAGGGATCAAAAGAAAAATAGTGACCCAAAGCAACGGAGGAATCGTGACAGCCGCTTTGTAGGCGCGCGAGTACACGGCTAGGCATCCTCGCCGTCGCGCACACGCGTTGCGTCACCGGCGTTGAACTCGAATTCATGCTCACCCGCAAGGACTCCGGGATTTGCTATCCGAACGCGCATCACGAACGAATTGTCACAATCGACTTCAACGAGGTCTGTTGCGCCGCCGAAGGATTGGTTGCGGACGCGTCCGCGAAAGCGTGCAACCGAAGGATCAGGCGAGGCAGGCGTCGCGGATGCATGCGCTAGACGAATATATTCAGGCCTGAGCGAGTAAGTAGCCTCGCCGGAGCCACCTGAGCTGCGCCATGCGATCGTTCCAGCGGTCGCGACGCCGTCTCGCACCTGAGCGCGCAGCAAATTCGTCTGCCCGATGAATTGAGCCGCGTATGCCGTAGCCGGTTGTCCGTAAATTTCGCGCGGCGGCGCGACCTGTTCCAATACTCCGGCCCGCAAAAGCGCCACGCGATCGGAAAGCGCCATCGCTTCTTCCTGATCGTGCGTGACAAAAATGAATGTGATGCGCACTCCGCGCTGCAGCGACTTCAATTCCACCTGCATCTGGCGACGCAGATTTGCGTCCAGCGCCGAGAGCGGCTCATCCAGAAGCAACACGCGCGGACGATTCACCAAAGCTCGTGCGAGAGCGACGCGCTGTTGCTGCCCACCACTCAGCCGTGACGGTGCCGCCTGCGCGAATTCGCCCATTTTCACCATCGCCAAAGCCTGCGTCACTCGCTCCGGAATTTCACCCTTGGCAGTATTCTTCGCGCGTAGGCCGTAAGCCACGTTTTCGAATACGGAAAGGTGAGGGAAGATCGCATAACTCTGGAAAACGGTATTCACTTGACGCCGATGCGCCGGAATCCTATCGATTCGTTCGCCGCCCATCCATATTTCGCCGCTCTCCAGTTCTTCAAATCCGGCGATGAGCCGCAGCAAAGTCGTCTTTCCAGAGCCGCTCTCTCCGAGAATCGTCAAAAACTCTCCGGACGCAACCTCGAGGCTAATTCCGCGCAGCACAGGGCGTTTGCCGTATCGCTTGATGACTTGCCGAATAGACAGGAGAGATTCGCTCTCCGCAGAAGATGCCGCGAGGGGATCACGCGCAGCAATCACTGCGCCGCCTTCACTTCGTTCCATATCTCGTTGTACTTGTCGCGCCGCGGAACTTGCTGCCAGAAGTAAATGCGCTTCATGTACTCGTCTACGTCATCCAGGTGCAGTGATTTCTTTTGATCATCAGTCATCGAATCGGCCACGCGCGGATTCGCGGGGTCGTATCCGGTGACGTCCGTGACCATCCTCTGCGTTTTCGGCTCGATCATGTATTCGAGGAATTCTGTGGCGAGTTCTTTGTGATCGCTCGCTGACGTGATCATCAGGTGGTCAATCCATCCAGTCGTATTTTCCCTCGGAATCGTTTCCGCGATGGGAAACCCAGCTTTGTGAAGCTGATTCGTCATCAGCGGCCATCCCATCGCCGCGACAACCTCGTGATTCTCAAAAAGATTTGTGAGCTCGCCACCCGTGGACCAGAACTTGCGAATATTCGGTTTTAGCTCCAACAGTTTCTTTTTCACGTTCTCAAGTTCTTCGTCGGTGAGATTGTAGAGATGATTGGGATCGGGCTTGTCGTATCCGAGGACTTGCGCAGCCATGTAAATCGTCGAGAGCTCATCCCAAGCGGAAATCTTGCCTTTGAGCTTGGGATCCCAAAGTACGGACCAGCTATCGGGCGCCTTTGCAAAATAAGTTGTGTCGTACAGCAGAGGATTCGGTCCCCACGTAAACGGCACGCCGTAGACATTGCCGTTCACCCGCACCAAAGGCATCGAGCGCAATCGCTCCGACAATTGCGAATAGCTCGGCAGCTTCGAAAGATCAAGCGGCGCGGCAAGGCCCGACGAGGCGATCATCGTAGCCACGTCGCTCGAAGGGGAAATTACGTCGTAGTTGCTGGCGCTGCCTCCACGCAACTTTGCCACAAGCTCGTCGCTCGAGCCCATGTATGACGCGCTGATCTTGCAGTTGTGAGATTCTTCGAAAGCGTGCACATAGGAAGGGTCGGCGTATCCTTCCCATACTAGCAGGCTCAGCGTCGGAGTTTTCTTAACGCATCCGAACGCGCCGATCGTGAATGCAGCCGCAGCAACTAGAAATAAACACCGAATCACTCTTTGCCGCGCCGTTATCGTGTCATCACTCCAGATTCCTGCAGCAATGCGTCGCAATAATCGCCTCATGGTGTCCCGCTTTTTATTACCGTCATATGCTACTTCGCAACCCACGCGTCAAAAAGTAGGCGGCGTATTGATCCACAACACGAGCGTTTCGGTTTTTCCCGGATTCTTCCAATGGTGTTCATTGGCGCTTTCAAAATAAAAGCTGTCGCCTTTTTCGAGCTGATGTGTTTCGCCGTTGGGCAGGGAAATGTCGAGCTTGCCCTTCAAGATGTAAAGAAATTCCTCGCCATCGTGAGCGTACGATTCGCCGCTCCCGGCCGAAGGCGCGATGCGGAACAGATGCGGCTCCATCAGCGTATTGCCCCACGCCAGTAGTTCCATCCGCACGCCTGGTCCCGCGTCCAGCACTTTGCGATCGGCTGGCTTTACGCGTCCGGGGTTCGCTTCCGACGGGTTGAAGAGCGCGAGAATGTTCATGCGATAAAAGCGCGCCAGGCGTCGCAAGGTCGCCACTGACGCGGTCATCTGCTCGCGTTCCAGCGCGCTGAGAAATCCCACGGATACTCCCGCGGCCCGCGCAACTTGTGAAAGCGAGTACCCTTTGCTCAAACGCATTCGCCGCAGGCGCGTGCCAACCGGCTTCGCCTTAGGTCGGTGGTTCGCGGAGGTGAGTACGCCCTCTTTTCTCAGCAGGTGCACAATGGCCGGAGCGTTCAACCCGCGCGCGCGGCGTAGAAATTGCGCGCGCTTCAAGATGCGCACGTCGCCCTGCGTGTAGAGACGATACTTACTTCGTGTGCGTTGCGGCGACACCAGTCCCAGCGTCTCCCAAGTCCGCAGGATCGAAGCAGACACGCCCACCATCTGCGCCACGTCGCTGATGCGCAAGTATCCGTGGACCGGCTCGCTCTTCGTGGAGCGCTTCCGCGTGCTCCTCAATTCAGTTTCCCCTTGACAACCTTCGGGCCTTCTTCTAACGTTCGCGGATTATAGTAAGGTTTTTTCGCAGGCTGCAACCGAAAAACTGAAAGCTGTGCGCGGGGGGTGGTGGGCGGCAGCTTTTTCCAAAGGAGCGGCTATGAGGGGGACGGGTCGATTAGGGGTGTACCTATTGGTGTTCCTGGGCCTGTTTGGATGCGCTTCCGCGTGGGGACAAACCAACGGCGCAATTCGCGGCACAGTAAATGATCCATCAGGCGCGGTCGTACCAGGCGTAACCGTCACTGCCACGCTCACCGGCACGGACACCACGCGCAGCGTAACGTCCGACAAGGACGGCGCCTTCGACATTCCCGAACTCGCCGTAGGCAACTACGACGTTACCGCCGATGCCCAGGGCTTCAAGAAGTTCGTCGCCAAAAACGTCGTCGTTACGATCGGGCACGTGAATTTCATCACCGTAACCCTGCAACTCGGCGCGGGAAACCAGACGGTTACCGTCGAGGCCAATTCAGTGCAGGTGGAAACCACCAGCACTCAGCTCGGCGCAGTGATGACGGATACCGCGATCCGCGAATTGCCCATGAATACTCGCAACGCTTACGGATTGCTGCAGTTGCAGCCCGGCGTTCAATCGCAACTGGGCAACGATCTTTTCTTGGGCAGTGATAATGCCGGAGCAGTCTCCGTAAATGGAGGCCGTGGCCGCGCGAACAACTACATGGTGAACGGAGGCGACGGTAACGACATTTTCGTAAACGCGCCGGCGATCCAGCCTTCACCCGACGCCATCGAAGAATTTCGCGTCTTAACCAACACGTTTGATGCGGAATATGGCCGCAATTCCGGTTCTGTTGTGAACGTGGTCACAAAATCCGGTACGAACAGCCTTCACGGTGACTTCTACGAGTTCCTTCGCAATCAGGCGTTGAACACGCGCGGTTATTTCGATCCGTTCCTCTTGGACTATAAGCAAAATCAATTCGGAGGGACCCTGGGTGGTCCGATCAAGAAGGACAAAACCTTCGTTTTCGGCTCCTACGAAGGCAACCGGCTGATACAGGGCATCTCCTCCGGGACCGTGGTTCTTCCCAGCCCTGCAGAGGTTGGCGGTGATTTTTCCGCCGGCGGTGTCCCGTTCAGTGGCGGGACTGACGCTAATTTTGCATCGGTTCTAAACAGTCGACCGGGATGCTCCACAGCCATCGCCGCCGCGGGTGGGACGGTTCCTACTGCAGGCGCCTTGTACAGCAGCATTTTTCCTAACAACAAGATTCCCACTCAGTGTTTTGACCCAACCGCGCTCGGAATCTACCAACATTACGTCGCGCCGTTTCAAGCGCTTGCCAATCCGACCAATAACAACCTCACCACGGGTCCAGACAGGCGCGAGCGCGGCGATCAGTTCACTGTGCGATTCGATCACAGCATCACGACGGCACAAAAGTTCACGGCCTATTATTATTTTGAGGACGACAATCGGACAGACCCATTTTCCAATTTTCAAGCTGCCGGAGCAACCCTGCCTGGTTTTGGAGCGATCTTCAAGACCCGCACCCAGCAGTGGAATTTGAGCCACACGTGGACGATTGGGTCGACCGCGGTCAACGAGTTTAGGTTCAACTACTTTCGCGAATCACAGGGAAATCTCAACCACCCCGTAAACACGCTCGGTAGCGTCCAGCAATCCTGCGTTGTCATTCCGGCGGCAAATTGCTTCACCGACCCCACGCTTCCTGCTGCTGCAGGTATTACGACAAACCTTCCCGGACGGGTGGGGCTTCCGTTCATCAACGTTTCCGGAGGCTTCGTTATTGGCAACAACTTTGAAGGGGAGCTTCCGCAGACCGGGAACACGTTCCAATGGACAGACAACTTCACAAAAACCCTTGGAAAGCACACCATCAAGTTTGGCGGAGATGTTCGCCGCCAGCGCTTCGATCAGTTTTTGTTTTTTGAGGTCAGCGGTAACTATTCGTTTACTAACCAAGCAAATGCTGATCAGATCGCAGGGAATGATGCGTACCCAAACTACTTCCTGGGAGCCGCGAACTCCTACCAGCAGGGCTCAGCGCAAGGCGAGAACGTCCGTAACTCCGCGTTGTATCTGTTCGCGCAGGATAGTTACAAGCTAACGAATTCCGTAACTCTGAATTACGGTTTGCGGTGGGAGCTGAACACCCCTTACTATGACTTGGGTAATCGTCTTCAAACTTTCCGTCCCGGCCAGGCAACCACCCAGTATCCCTGTTGGCTTTCGCAGGAGAATGCTGCGGCTTTAGGTTTGGCCGCCGGAGACTGCGGTCAAAATAGTGGTGCGAATAACGCGGTTTTCCCGCTAGGCCTCGTCTTCCCAGGCGACAAGGGAGTTTCTCGTGGATTGACCACTACCTATTACAAGTCATTTGCACCTCGTATCGGGATCGCTTGGAGTCCAGGGGCGACCGAAGGATGGTTAGCAAAGTTGACTGGCGGTCCAGGCAAAACCAGTATTCGCGCAGGCTGGGGAATTTTCTACAACCCTATCGAGCAGCTCGTTCTCGAACAGTTCAGCGCCGAACCTCCCTTCGGTGGCAGCACGTTCCTTTCGAACACTCTCTTCAATACTCCCTTCCTATCGCAAACCGGAACGCTGAACCCCAATCCATTCTCCGGAGTGATAAACCAGACTCCGCAGACACCGTGCGCAGTTGATACGCCAGGTGGTCCGAACGGATGCGTTGACTGGTCAAATTTCCGCCCGTTGTTGCTCTTTGGCGAATTTCAACCTCATCTGAGATCTCAATACTCCGAGCAATACAATTTGACCATTGAGCGGCAGTTGACTAGGGATATGCTTTTTCGCGTCTCGTATGTGGGGACACAAGCGCACCGCCTGCTGGCTTCGCACGATCTAAATTTTGGCAACGCTGAGACATGCTTACAACTCAACAACATCCTCGGCAGTGGCACATGCGGACCGGTGGGTTCAGACAGTCCCTATTTCGTCCCTGGCGGCACCGTGATCCCAGCGTACACTCCACCACCGGGAGTTGCGGTGAACACCGGATGTAACGGCTTGACTCTGCCGTACAACGCGGCGGGTACCGGCAATTGTATCCAAGCAGGTACGACAGTTGGACCGAGCGGGATAACTCTGGTTGGCCTCCGCCCCTTCTCATCACCGAACTGCCAACCTCTCACGGGAATCGGATGTCCGTCCGACGGCGTGCCCATATTTAGTAATATTTTCGCCGAGGACACTATCGCTAACTCCAACTACAACGCCCTGCAAATTTCTGTGGAACGGAACTACTCGCACGGTCTGCTGTTTCAGGCGTCGTACACATTTAGCAAGACGATCGACCAAGGTTCCAGTTTCGAGCAGGAACTAAACCCCATCAACTTTCGCGCGACGCGGGGGCTTTCACTTCTCGACGCAAAGCATCGCTTTGTGTTCAGTCCGGTTTGGGACCTGCCCATTCCAAAACGCGATGGATTCGCGGGTAAGGTGGCCAACGGTTGGCAGCTTTCTGCCATCATTACCTACCAGAGCGGGTTCCCGATAAGGATCGAGGATCAGAACGACAGCGAACTGGAGAGCAGTTTCTTCTTCGAGGATGCCAATACTCCGCAGGCCACTACCCCGGTATCGTTCGCGAACCCCAAGTCGACACAGCAGAACTATTGTGGATCTGGCCAACCGGTCACGGCCGTGTATCTCAATTCTTGCAATGGCTCAGGGACTCAAATAATCCAGGATTCTGCGCTGGGTACGTTCGGCAACATGCCTCACTCCTTGTGCTGCGGCCCCGGATTGAGCAACACGGACTTTGTCATCGAGAAAAAGACGCCGATCAATGAGCGTTGGAATACGGAGTTCCGCGCTGAATTCTACAACGCGTGGAACCACACCCAATTTGCCAATCCTGATGGGAACTTCACGGACGGTACTCCGCCGGGCGGCACCTTCGGGCAAGTTCTGAAAGCGCGTGAAGGGCCTCGCGTGATGCAGTTTGGTTTGAAGTTTTTGTTCTGAGGAAGCTCGGAACGTGGTGGAAGCGAGGGCGTCCGGCTCGACGGACCCCTCGCTTTGTTGCGTAGAGACCAAATGAGGCTATGCAGTCGGGCATCGGGGAGCGCTGACGATATGCCTGCAGCACGACTGACTGAGAAAGCGCGATAGGAGCGAGATGAAGATTGTTGTATTAGGTGCCGGTTTGATGGGTCGCGCGGTCGTTTATGACCTTGGCGGCGCGCGCGAAGTGAAAAACATCGTCGTCGCTGATTTTGACCGCGCCCGCGCTCACGAAGTCGCGCAGAAGTTCGGCCAGGGCATCGCCCGGGCCGCATTCGCGGACGTACGGGATATCAAGCAGATCGCGAAACTCCTCCAAGGATGCGCCGTGGTCATAAATTGCACGCAGTACAATTGGAACCTGGACGTAATGCGCGCGGCGCTCGCAGCTCGCGTTCATTACATGGATCTCGGCGGGCTGTATCACATGACACGCAAGCAGTTCGCGCTCGATCGTGATTTTCGCCGCATCGGCAAGTTGGCAATCCCGGGGATGGGTGGCGCTCCAGGCATCACCAACGTGATGGCTCGTGCGCTAGCCGATTCGCTGGATCGCGTGGAGGCAATCAAGGTGTACAACGCCGGCGCCGACGAGCAGCGCTACGATAGTCCCGTCGCGTATTCCTTTTCAATCGCCACGATTCTCGATGAGCTCACTATGCCGCCGATTCACTTCGTCAATGGACGCTACGTGAAAAAGGAAATGCTGTCCGAGCCGGAACCGGGAACATTTCCGAATCCCATCGGTAAAATCGTCCTGCGTCATTCGATTCATTCGGAGCTCGGCACGCTTGCCGAAAGCTTCCGCAAGAAGGGCGTGCGCGAGGTATTCTTTAAGATCAATTACGATCCGAAGCTGGTGAGCTTGGTAAGAAGTTTGGTTGACGCCGGATTTACGCAAGGCGAACCGATCCCGGTGAATGGCACGCGAGTGGCTCCTCGCGCCGTGTTGCTGGCGTTGATGCAGCAGAAAGCGCCGAGCAAACCGCCGCTCGATGTGGAAGCCTTGCGCGTCGTGGTTACCGGACGAAACGGCAAAAAGCGCGTCGCTTCGGCACTTGAAATGTGGGCGGATCACACCACGCGGCCGCAGCTTTCCGCGGTCGCGCGGGATACGGGCTTTCCAGCCGCAATCGCGGCCGTGATGCACGGGCGCGGCGAAATTCCTGGCGTCGGCGTTCAAGCACCGGAAAACGTGGTGCCGCCGAAATTATTTTTCAGCGAACTGAAAAAACGCGGATTCACGTTCCGTCGCTGGAATTTGAAGGCGTAAGTTTCGAGCATTAAATCTCAGGGCCGTGCGTCGGCCACAGTACCAGCATTTGGAGGAAGTTATGCATGAAGGACTGGAACAGGAGCTCAAAACCTACGAAAAGCGCACGCCGCGCTCAAAAGATGCTCACAAACGCGCGGAATCGCGATTGCCTCTCGGTGTCGCTAGCAATTATCGCGCCTACGATCCTTATCCTCTTTTTGTCCGCGATGGCAAGGGCGGCCACATTCACGATATTGATGGCAATGAGTACCTCGATTTCAATTTGTGCTTCGGCGCGTTAATGGCGGGCCACTGTCACCCGGCCGTCATCAAAGCCGTTCAGGGAAAACTCGCCACTGGCACGATGTTCGGCATGCCCCACGATCTCGAATGGGAATTGGCCGAGGAAATCTGCAAGCGCTTTCCGGTTGAGATGGTTCGCTTCAGCAACAGCGGAACGGAATGTACGATGCATGCCGTCCGCCTCGCTCGCGCCGCCACCGGTCGAGACCGCATCATCAAAATGGAGGGCGGCTATCACGGTCTGCACGATTCCGTGTTGGTCTCGCTCAAACCCAAAGCCAGCGAAATCGGCGATCCGAGCATGCCGACTCCCGTTGCCGGCGGCGCTGGCATTCCCAAAGGCACGTTGCAAAATACGCTGATTGCGCAATTCAACGATATTTCTGGCGTCGAGCGCCTATTCGCGAAATATCCCGGCGAGATAGCCGCAGTGATCGTCGAACCAATCATGATGAACGTGGGCATCCTGATGCCCGACGAGGGCTATCACCAGGCGTTGCGCGAAATCACCAGCAAGAACGGCGCGCTCTTGATATTCGACGAAGTGAAGACTGGCGCGAAACTAGCCTACGGTGGCGCGTGCGAATACTTCGCTATCAAGCCAGACATCGTCTGTCTGGCTAAGTCGATCGGCGGCGGTTTTTCGCTGGCGGCCTTTGCATCCAGCCGCGAGGTGATGGGTCAAATCTCCGACCACAAAGTTTTTCACGGCGGCACATACAACACGAATCCGGTAGCCATGGCCGCCGGCATCGCCACCTTCCGCGAAGTGCTGACCAAGGATGCCTACCAGCACGTCACGCGTCTCAACAAGAAGTTGCGCGATGGCTACAACAAGGAAATCGCGAAGACCGGTTTGCGCGCTTACGTCGTCGGGGCTGGCTCCAACGGATCGCTGATGTTCTTTGAGAAGCCCATCCGCAATTACCGCGACTGGCTCGACGTAGACAGCGAACTGTGGCGGCATTATTGGTTTGCGATGGTGAATCGCGGCGTAATGGCCCAGCCCTACTGGTGGGATGAGCAATGGACCATTTCAGTGGCGCACACCGAAGCGGACATCGACCGGCACATAGCGACGTTCGCTGAAATCGCCCCGGCTCTGGCGAAAGCGCAAAAAGAACCGCATGTCGCCGTCAGCGCCGGCCACTGAGTGTGTGGCGGAAGACGTCCGGGCTCCCGCATCAGGGGTACCCGGGCGTTTTCGGCTCGAGTTTCGAAATCCGTGAGGAGTTTCCTTGCCCGACCCAGTCGCGTCAACCATCGAAACGGTGCACCTCAAGCGTTCACTGGGCCGCTGGGATTTGGTCGCACTCTTTGTCGTTGCGGTATTCAATCTCAACGTCGTCCCCAGCATTGCCGCAAACGGCGGCGTCACGATTTGGCTATGGCTGATTTCGTTGCTGCTGTTTTTCTGGCCGCAGGGAATTGCCGTGATTGAGCTTGCTCATCGTTATCCCGGCGAGGGTGGAGTTTATTTGTGGGCCAAGGAAGTTTTCGGCGATTTTCACGGCTTTCTTTCCGGCTGGTGCTATTGGACTAACAATATGATGTACGTGCCCACGGTGATGCTCTATTTCGTCGGTGTTTCCGTATTCGTTCTGGGGCCAGGGCACCAAACGCTTGCCGACAATAGAGCATTCACAGTGATCGCGTCGCTGGGTCTGATGGCGCTGCTCGTAATTCTGAACATCGTCGGCCTGGGCGTTGGAAAGTGGATCAACAATCTCGGCGGAATCGGTACGGGAGTTGCCGCGTCTGTTCTGATCGGTCTGGGTTTGATCATGTACTTTCGTTTTGGCACCACGGTTACCGCCGCCGACTTTCGTATCCCGGCGAATCCGCGTTTCCTGCTGAATTCCTTTGGCGTGATTTGCTTTGGATTGGTAGGCCTGGAGCTAGCCTCCGTAATGGGCGACGAAATCAAGGACCCGCAGAAGACTTTGCCCGGCGCCGTCGCGTGGGGCGGCGTGCTTTCCGGCGTTATGTACATAGCGACGACGCTCACGCTGCTAATCGCCGTCAGCAAGAACGAGATCAACGTCTTGCAGGGAATCGTGCAAGCAGTAAGTCACATGGCCGCGCGCGTGAATGCCGCATGGATCGTAGCGCCTTTCGCGTTGATGCTGAGCATTTCCATCGCTGGAATCGGTTCCGCGTGGCTCGCGGGTTCGGCGCGCATTCCCTTCGTCGCCGGCCTCGATTCCTACATGCCAAGTTGGCTCGGAAAAACCCACCCGCGCTACGCTACGCCCTACGCGGCGCTGATCGTGCAGGGAGTTGTCTCCGGCCTCCTGGTGCTGGTGAATTCTTTCGGTTCAGGCGTGCAAGAAACGTTTCAGCGCCTGTTGTCCCTCGCAGTCGTGCTACAGCTGATTCCGTTTGTGTATATGTTCGGCGCGCTGCTCAAAATCGCCGCGAGCCCAGAAGGCGGACGTGGACTCTACAGCAAATCCACTTTGTACCTGGCAGGGACGAGCGGATTGGTCACCACGATTCTAGGAATCGCGCTGGCTTTTTTCCCCGCGCAGCAAATCAGCTCGTTGCTGTCCTATGAGACGTGGATGTTCGGCGGCACAGCATTTTTCGTCGGTCTCGCGGTATTCTTCTTCTATGTGTACGGCCGGCGCAAAGTGCCGCAAGCCGCCGCAAGCCGCATCTAATTACTGGTTGCAGCAGGAGGTTCCGTGGCAAGCAAGGCCAAAGTAATTCATGGAAAGGGTTCCAAACCAAAGGTCGCAGTCCGCAAGTACAAAATGTATATCAATGGCGAGTTTGTCGAGAGCCATCGCGGAGCTATTTTCCCGGTGTATGACCCGTCAACCGAAGAGATCATTGCGGAGGTCCCCGAGGCGGACGAAAAGGATGTCGATCGCGCTGTAGCCGCCGCCAAAACTGCATTCGACTCCGGTGCTTGGCCGCAAACCACAGCACAGGACCGGGGCCGTATCCTTTTTCGCATAGCGGAACGCATTCGCAAGGAAACACCACATCTGGCTGAACTGGAGGCGCGCAATTCGGGCAAGCCGATTGTCGAAGCCGAATACGATATGGCCGATGCCGCAACCTGCTTCGAATATTACGGCGGCATGGCTACGAAAGTTCTCGGTCACGTAAATCCGGTGCCGGACAACGCACTCAGCCTTTCGTTGCGCGAACCGATTGGCGTGGCGGCACAGATTATCCCCTGGAACTATCCTCTGCTGATGGCGGCTTGGAAACTGGCTCCCGCCATTGCCGCGGGTTGCACGTGCATTTTGAAACCTGCCGAACAGACCCACTCACTGCGCTCGAATTCGCGGGCTATCTCGCGGACGCGGGGTTGCCGCCAGGCGTCGTCAACATCATCACGGGATTCGGCGAAGCCGCCGGAGCCCCGCTGGTAAAGCATCCCGAAGTGAACAAAGTCGCCTTCACCGGCAGCGGCGCGGTAGGGAAGGCCATCGTGAAACTGGCCGCGGATTCGCTGAAGCGCGTCACCCTAGAGCTTGGGGGGAAGTCGCCGAACATATTTTTTGCCGACGCTGATTTCGAATCCGCAATTGACGGCGCGCTCTTCGGCGTTTTCATCAATCAAGGCGAAGTCTGCTCCGCTGGCAGTCGCATTCTTGTCGAAAAGACAATTTACTCAAAATTTGTGGACGCCATGAGCGCCAAGGCCAAGACAATTCGCCTCGGCCCGCCGCTCGATCGCCAAACCAAAATGGGACCGCTGGTCAGCAAAGAGCAATTCGACCGCGTCAGCGCCTATCAGGCCGTGGGTAAAAAAGAAGCCAAAGTCGCTGCGGGTGGTGGCCGGCCATCCAATCTGCCGCGCGGCTACTACGTCGAGCCGACGATTTTCTATGACGTTGACAACACCGCCCGTATCGCGCGCGAGGAAATTTTCGGCCCCGTCGCTACCGTGATCCCATTTGCCAATGAAGCCGATGCCATTCGCATCGCGAACGATACTCCGTACGGTCTCGCCGCCGCCGTTTGGTCGCGCGACATTTTCAAGGCCTTCCGCGTTGTGAAAGCGCTGCGCGCCGGAATTGTTTGGGTGAATCACATGCAGCCCACTTACGTCGAAGCGCCGTGGGGCGGCTACAAGCAATCAGGATTTGGGCGCGAGTTGGGTCCCTGGGGAATCGAAGAATATCTCGAGACCAAGCAAGTGCACATCAATCTCAACGAACAGCCGATTGGGTGGTACTGACATGTCCACAATTCAACTTCGCACCTCAATTCCAGGCCCGAAGTCTCAGGAACTTATGCGGCGTCGTCAGACAGCTGTGGCGCGTGGCGTTTCGCACGCGACGCCGATTTTTGCCGCGCGCGCAGAAGGCGCAATTCTCGAGGACGTGGACGGCAATCGCTTCCTCGACTTTGCCGGCGGCATCGGCGTGGTCAACGCTGGCCATCGCGCGCCGCGCGTGGTCGCTGCCATTCGCGAACAGCTCGACGCATTCATTCACACGTGTTTCAGCGTAGCGCCCTACGAAAAATACATTGCGCTGGCGGAGAAACTCAATTCGCTCGTTCCCGGCGCGTTTGCGAAGAAAAGCGTTCTCGTGAATAGCGGCGCTGAAGCGATCGAAAACGCCGTAAAAATTGCGCGCGCTTACACGCGCAGACCGGCCATTATTTGTTTTGAGGACGCGTTTCATGGCCGCACCATGCTGACCATGTCCCTGACCAGCAAGACGCATCCCTACAAGGCTGGTTTCGAGCCGTTTGCCACCGACGTTTATCGCATCCCTTACGCCTATTGCTATCGCTGCTCGTACTCCTTGCAATATCCGTCTTGCAACGTCTTCTGCGCGCAACATCTCGAAGATACGTTCAAGCGCGTGGTAGCTTCCGAAGCTGTCGCAGCCGTCGTCGTCGAGCCGGTTCTCGGCGAAGGCGGGTTCGTGGCGCCACCGCGCGAATTCTTCGCCATCCTTCAGGAGACCTGCAAACGCCACGGTATTCTTTTTATCGCCGACGAAGTGCAAAGTGGCTTCGGTCGCACCGGGGCCATGTTTGCATCGGAGCGTTACGGCATTACGCCAGATATTCTCGTGAGCGCAAAATCCATCGCGGCGGGAATGCCGCTGGCGGCCGTGACGGGCCGTGCGGAAGTTATGGATGCGCCGGCCCTCGGTGGCCTTGGTGGCACCTACGGAGGCAATCCGCTCGCGTGCGCAGCCGCCCTTGCCGCAATCGAAACGCTCGAACGGGAAAATCTTCCGCAGCGGGCAGAGAAACTTGGGCAACGCTTTGACGCTCGCGCTCGCGATTGGAAGAAGCGCTGGCCGCTCATTGGGGACGTGCGCGGCTTGGGAGCCATGCGCGCCTTGGAGCTAGTTCGCTCCCGCGATACACGCGAACCGGCCAAGGAAGAAGCAGAACAAGTGCTTCGCCATTGCCGGGAACATGGTTTGATCCTCCTGTCTGCGGGCAGTTACGGCAACGTGTTGCGCTTGCTGGTGCCTTTGGTCATCACCGAGGATCAATTCGATGAAGGCTTAGATGTCCTGGAATCCTCGCTCGCAACTGTCGCCGAGTCGCAAATGGAAGCCGCTCCGCGCCAGGCGTGACTCGCTCAGTCGGGGGCGTGCATGCGGGAATCGAACTGTGCGGTCCGCTCCGGAAAAACAACGCCTAGTTCCCATCCGCCTTCGGGAAAAGCAGCGACGCAGCCACCGTAACGCCAAGAATTCCGGCAATCACGCCGAGCGAAATCAGAGAAGGAATCGGCATCCACTCGCTTAGCGTCATTTTCGCGCCCACAAAAACAAGTATGGCCGCCAGTCCCTGATGCAAGAATCGAAACCGCGGAAGGACGCCCGCGAGAGCAAAATACAGAGCGCGCAATCCGAGAATCGCGAACACGTTTGACGAATAGACGATAAAAGTATTGCGTGTAATGGCCAGAACGGCCGGCACCGAGTCCACTGCGAAAATGATATCCATGGCCTCTACGGCAACAAGCGCCAAGAACAGCGGCGTGGCGCTCCATTGTCCGCTACGCTTCACAAGAAAGCGCTCGCCGTCGTAGTCGTCAACCACGGGCATGATCTTGCGTGCGGTGCGCACCAGCCAGTTTCGTTCTGGATGCAGGGTACGTTTGACTGGCAGAAACATCCGCAGGCCGGTCAGCAGCAAGAGCGCGCCGAAAACATAGAGCACTGCATGAAACGCCTGAAGCAACTCGACGCCTGCCAGCACGAAAGCGGCACGCATAACCAAGGCGCCAAGTACGCCCAGGAATAAGACTCGATGTTGCGACTTGGCGGGAACGCGAAACGCTTCGAAGATCACCAGAAACACAAAAATGTTGTCCACGCTGAGTGATTTTTCAACGACATATCCTGTGAGAAACTCCAGGCCTGCCTGCGGTCCCAACGCAAAGCGCACCCAGAGGTTAAAAATCAATGAAACCGAAATCCATGCGGCGCTTTCGAGCAGTGCTTCCTTCGTGCTGATCGTGTGCGCTTTTCGGTGAAACACGCCCAGGTCCACGATCAGCGCGACGGCGGTTACGATCGCGAAGACTGCCCAGATGTGAAGGGGTGTTCCTAGCATTTTGAGTGTTAGAACTCAAGAGGCGAGCCCAGTCTAACCGGCTAGCCCCTGCGAACGAAGCACGTTATTGCGACGGCAAGCATACTTAGTTGTTGCAGCGTTTGCGTGGATGCCGGATAATTCCGCACTGAGTAGTGCCATTTTGGGCCGCCCTGACGGCTTTTCTGTGATTAATTGTCCTCACTGCAGCACGGTTAACCCCGACTTCGCAGAATCCTGCTCTCGCTGCGGGACGCCCATGCCATTGGGGGAGTCTGAAACCATTCAGATGGTGGACGCCACCGTCATCGCTCCGGGGAGCGATTTCGGGCCACGCTACCGAATTGACGCGCTTCTTGGCCAGGGTGGCATGGGTCGCGTGTACAAGGCCTACGACAAGGAACTCGATCGCACCGTTGCGATCAAAGTCGTCCGCGAAGGCGCCATCGGCCAGGCCGATGCCCTAAAGCGCTTCAAACAAGAGTTAGTCCTCGCCAGTAAGATTTCCCACAAAAATATCCTGCGCATCCACGACATGGGCGATGTCGGCGGCCTGCGCTTCATCTCCATGGCCTTCGTCGAGGGCCAGGACCTACAGCACATCATCCACGACAATCCGAAGATGCCGCTGGACCGCATATTGAACTTCGCGCGCCAGATCGCGGAAGCCCTTGCCGCCGCCCACGCTGAAGGCGTCGTCCATCGCGATCTCAAACCGCAAAACCTGTTGGTCGACAAGAACGACCAGATTTTCGTGTGCGATTTCGGTCTAGCGAAGTCATTCGAAGAAGGCGCGATTGGCATGACGCGCACCGGCGCTTTCCTTGGCACACCACGCTACATGTCGCCGGAGCAAGTGGAAGGCAAGCCGGCCGACAACCGCGCCGATCTCTATTCGTACGGCCTGATTCTTTACGAAATGGTGACGGGTGACGTTCCCTTCACCGGCGAATCCACGCTCAAGGTGATGTATCAGCGGATTCAGGAAAAGCCCAAGAGCCCGAAGCTGATCAAGCCGGATCTTCCGAATTGGCTGGTGCGAATCATCATGCGGTGTCTGGAACGCAACCCGGACGATCGCTATCAGAATGCTTATGAAATTCTCGCTGACCTACAGGGATCGCAGTCCGGCAATAGCGTTTCGCGCGCGGGCATGTCGCGAATCGGCTCCGGTTCTCAGAGCGTGGTTATTCAGATTCCGGAATTCGCCAGTCGCCGCTGGGTTTGGGTCGTGGCCGGCGTCGTCGCCCTGCTCGCCATCCTGTTCGCGATACCACCGATAAGGCATTTGATCCCGGGTTTTCGCCCAGAGCAGACTGGTTCGGCGACTTCTGGGATACCGCCGCTTTCCAGCGGCAGGTATGTCGCAGTCTTGCCGTTCCAAGTTCTGGGAGACCAATCTCAACTGGGTTTTCTGGCTCAAGGTATTGAGGAAGCTCTTTCCGCCAAGCTATTTCAATTGAAGGGCGTTCGGGTTACTTCGGGGGACGCCGCCGACAAAGCCGATCAAAAACAATCGCTGCAAAAAATTGCACGGAATCTTGGCGCAAACATGCTGGTTCAAGGCATGATTCAGGGTAATGGCGACAAAATTCGCATCATCGTAAATCTGGAGAACGTAGCCGAAGGGAAGCGTGTCTGGAGCCAGCAATTTGATGGCGTCGCGGCCGACCTTTTCACCCTTGAGGATCAGATTTACGGCCAACTGGTTTCCGCGATGGATGTCACACCCACCACCGAAGAAACCGCCAAAGCAGAGGCCCGCCCGACGGATAACATTGCCGCCTACGATCTGTATTTGCGCGGCCGCAATGCGATCCGCGGCCACGAAGAAAAGAACGTCGAAACGGCGCTCGATTACTTCAATCAAGCTCTGAAGCAGGACCCCAGATTCGCGCTGGCTTACACCGGTCTTGCCGACGCCAGTCTAAGAATGTACGACCTCAAGAAGGACAGCTTCTGGACTCAAAAGGCACTTTCCGCGGCACAGCAAGCCCAACAACTCAACGACAATCTTCCAGAAGTTCACTCGACGCTCGGAAGCGTCTATAGCGCCACCGGTAAATACGCCGAAGCGGTTGCGGAGCTGCGACGCGCTATTTCGCTTGCGCCGAATTCAGATGAAGCTTACCGGCGGCTGGGAAGCGCCTACATGAATAGTGGGCAAGGGAAGCAGGGCATCGAGGCCTTCCAGAAGGCCGTGGAACTGAATCCGTATTTTTGGCAAAACCAAAATCTTCTCGGCGATGCTTACCTTCAAACGGCGGATTATCCAAAAGCTCTGGACGCGTTTAAACAGATCACAGTCTTGGAACCCGATATAGATGCGGGCTTCGAGAATATGGGCAACGTCTACTTGACTCAGGGGAAATATGAGGAAAGCATCCCTTATTTCCAGAAAGCCCTTCAGATAGAGCCGTATTTTTCGACATATTCAAATCTTGGTACGGCCTACTTCTTCCTGAAGCAATATCCGAACGCCGTCGGAATGTTCGAGAAAGCCGTTGCGCTAAACCCCAATGACACGGCTATGGTTGTGAATCTGGCCGATGCCTATCGTTATGCTGGCCAGCAGGATAAAGCCCGCGATACCTACCAGCAGGCTATTTCCGTAGGTTTTAAGGGATTGCAAACAAATCCTAAGGATGCGGAGATCATGGCCCAGGTGGCGCTGTCATACGCGAAAATAGGCAATTCGGCTCAGGCGCAGGATTTCATAAAACGAGCACGCGCTGAGGATGTGAACAATGTGAACTACATTTACGATGACGCGGTTATCAAAGCATTGTCTGGCAAGACGGCCGAGGCACTGAGGTCCCTGCAAGAGGCTCTGGAGAAACACTATCCCGCCGAGTTTGCCGCCGGTGATCCAGAATTGAATAGTTTGAGGAGGGAACCTCAGTTTTCCGCCCTGCTCAAGAAGTATTCCGCGAAGTAGCCCTAGAGTGGACCGACCACTTGACGGAAGGGAAGGTCACACCCCGCTGGATTGAGGATATTCGTGCGACTGAAGCGCCAGTTAACTGAGGCAGAAGCTGACGATGCGGCAAGCAACTCCACATCTACAACTGAAAAGGCGTTCCGCCGGTTGACGGAACGCCTTAGATCAAGCTCGACTTTGGCTTCGGAACTCCTGTCCCGCAGCGCAGCGCAATTACGCTCAGAGTTCGCGTGGCACGCTGGAAGTCTGATTCATCAGCCGCTTCCTCGCGAAAGCCAGCAGCGAAATCAGCCCGGCGAATAGCAGCAACGCTGAACTCGGCTCAGGGGCAACCACGGTTGACACCCCAGTGCAATCTCCAGCGGCTGTGCAAGGTGCGATGGATCCCCCGCTGAAGACGAACTCAATGTCAGTTGCTTGGTTGACAGCCGGTTCCTGCACCGAACAGTTGAGGAATACGTTCGAAGTACAAGTGTAACTGTCACCCGAGATAAACGGAAATTCGACGTAAAGGGTCGTCAACGCGTTCACGCCGTCCCACACATAATTTGCCACTATGTTGTTGGAAGGGATGAACAGCGGATTGCCGGCAGAGTTTGTCGAGAAGCAAGTATAGGAGGCGCCCTCAGCCGGAGGGCACGTCGGATCAGGGAACTTGTTCACCTTTACCGTCGGATCGCTGCCCCCATCCGCATGTGCAACAACTGCGCTACAACCAAGCAGAACCACCAAACCCAGAATTCGTGTGAATTTCACCCGCGCACCTCCGCGCAATTACTACACCGGCACATCAGCACGTCTAAGGCCAGAGTTAGCTATCTCCATCTACCATAACTCATGTATTTGTAATACGCATTACTACGGTCCGTGTCCCCATTTTTCTCAATATGCAACACTTTGCACAAGTACGCCCTTCTCCTATCTATATGTGCCATATGGGCATGCACTTAACCATGGATCTTACCGACGATTCGCCTTTTCATCGCCATGCAATGATCACGATCTGGTCGCCTGCGCTTACTTTCCGTGTAAAATCGAGTCGCCAGAACCCACAAACTTGAAGCTGACGCCAGCGGATATCCGGCAAGCTGTTCAGACGGCCACAGCAGGCGTCTTGGCCCTGTACCTTTCCCGGTTTCTGGGGCTACCAGAGGGCTACTGGGCAGCCATCACAGCAATGATTGTGCTCCAAGCCAGCCTGGGCGCGGCAATCAAGGAATCCTGGGTTCGCGTCGCGGCCACCGCCATCGGAGCTGCGGTGGCAATGCCGTGCGTCGCGCTCTTTGGGCAAAGCCTCATCGTGTTTGGCGTGGCGGTATTCGTCACTGTCGTTTTGTGTTCGCTGCTGCGTCTCCAGGTCGGATTGCGGGTAGCGGCCACGACGGTTGCAATCATTGTGCTGATCTCTCATCCCGGGCGCCCCTGGGCTCCTGGAATTCATCGTTTTCTGGAAGTGTCGCTTGGCATCATCGTGGCACTGGCAGTCGCCAAAGTCATGTGGCCCTCTTCAGCGCTTGAAAACCTCCAGCTCGGTCTCGCACAAGCGTACCTGCAACTGAACTCTTTGTTCGCCGCCCTGATGGCGCGTTACCGTGGCGAATCCTTCGAAAACATCGAACAGTTGCGGCTGAAACTAAATACCACGATGCGTCACAACGAGGGTCTCGAGGAGCAGGCCATGTACGAAAAAGCGCTCGGTCCAAAGAAACCCCCAAGACTGGCCGCGTTGACGGCGCACGCGGAGCGAATTATCCGGTCAATTGACGCGCTGGACGTGGCCACCGAAGGATCGATCAAGAATGATCTGCCTGCGAAAATTGATCCCGAGCTCCGTGAGCTATCCGGTGGAGTTGTGCGGTGTCTGAGCCGAATTTCGGAGGACATATTGGCTGAACGCTTCGTGCAATCAACAGGGACTGACTTGCCACGCGCAATGCAATCTCTTGACGGCAAGATCGCAAAGCTCCGCGAGACTGAGACCCTTCAGGATGTTCCGCTGCCAGAGCTTATTCGAATGGATGCAATGTGCTTGGCCCTGAGAAGCATAGCCTCCGCACTGGTGGAAACACAGGCGGCCGCTCGCGCCGCCGTAGAGTAGGGCCCGCCGAGAGAGCAATGATAGCCTCGGTGGGAACGCCCAAGCGTTTGCGGTGAAACCTCGTATTCCCGATATCTGCAAACACTTCAATGTTCCCTTCATGGATCGGCTTCAAATGTTGAAAAAACTCAACGCCAAGTTCTAGACAAAGAAGGGGCTCAAGGCGCGCGATTCGCAATTCCTGCAGCGCCCAACTTCACGACATCGGCGTTTTCTACTAACGCCTCTCGCCAAATTGTCTTTATTGCTTCGTCGAAAGAAGTAGCGGGCATGACGAAAACTACCACGCGATATCGGGATGGTTAATTGTTCGACCCGTTTGCTCCCCGCACGCGTGGGGCGTATGATTCTCGCCGGAGGACTTGATGGTTATTGGCGACAAACTGAAAGAGATCCGCGTGACCAAGAAACTAAGTCAAGGCGACATCGAAAAGCGTACAGGACTTCTGCGCTGCTACATATCGCGGGTCGAGAACGGACACACTGTGCCTTCAGTTGATACGTTGGAAAAGATGGCCCGCGCCTTGGAAGTGCCTATGTACCGGCTCTTCACGGACGAAGTTCGAATTGAGAAGCCCAAAATCTCTTTTTCGAAAGCGGAGTCCGCGCACAACGCAAAGCAGGACTCCAAGCTTCGACCGTTCGTCAAGGCATTGTCGCGTCTGACTGATAAGGATCAGCGACTTTTGCTGCATATGGCGTCGAAGATGGCGGCCCGGTCGTAGGCAACATGAAACGGTTAGGATCGGTCTTTGTAGTCGCTTTTTGTTTGCTGGCAATTCCGGATCTTTCCGCTCAGACCAAGAAGCTCACCACCGCTGAAGCCAAAGATCACGTCGGCGACCGGGCGACCGTCTGCGGCAGAGCGTACGCACGCGTTACGCAAAGAGTTCGAAGGGCGAACCAACGTTTCTAAACCTGAACGAACCTTAATTTGATTTGGGGGTCGCACCGCGAAAAGTTCGGTTCGTCGGAACTCGAATACAAGGGCCGGCGGGTGTGTGCGACTGGAAAGATTACAAGCTACCGCGGCGTGCCTGCTATCAACGCGACCGAGCGGGCAGATTGAAATTCAGAAGTAAGTGGCCTCAGGTCTGACCAGCCGACTTCACGTCAAACCGCTCGATGTCTTGAATCGCTGCCCGGATGCACTGCTCGGCCAGATCGCAGCCCCGGAGGTAGCGCTCTGGCGCCGCGTGCTCTGATCCAAACTGAATAATGCAGAATCGGTTGTAGCACGAAGAGTCTGGCAAGTATTTTATGAACAACCCTGCTGTTGAGTCTTTCCAGCGGCTGAACTCCGGCGTGATGCCACGGAAATTCCTCATCGTTGGCACAGCGTCGAGCTGCTCCTTGAACAGCTCGAGCGCCCGCTGACCTTCCGAGCTAAGTTTCCCGACGTCTGTCATGCCCCTATCATACGCCGCAAGTTGCGTGCCAGTTCATCTGCTGCATCGAGAAGAACCTGGCTTGCACCTGCCCCGCAGCGGTAAGCTGGCTCGCGCGACGCCTACTTTCCGGTATTAGCTTCCCGTTCCAGAGAAGCGTTCACCGTGGCATTTTCGCCGCTATTTACGGTCAGCGTTTTTTCCCACGATTTGAATCCTTGTTTTTCCAATTTTATCTGGTGATCACCGGCGGCAAGGCGCAAGGTTGAGGGCGTACTTCCCCGATATTTATCGTCCACCGTGATCTCGGCGGCGTCTGGCGTCGATTTGATCTCAACAGAAGAAAATGCAGGGTCGGTCGCAGTCGCTTTCGCAGACCCGGTTGTTGAGGACTGACCGGATGCTCCGAGCCCGCCGACGGGCGCGAATTTCGACGCGTCCAGGGGAACACCTCCGTTGATGTAAGCGGTAATTTCAGTTCCCTTCGGGTCGTGATGTCTTTGCCTTTCATGAAAAGGAACAGAGGCGCCGCTGGGAAAAATACGATAGCCGTTGCGACCATCGCGCCAGTCATCGCACCGACGTGCCCGCCTCCCTTTCCCTCTTTGACAGCGCGCAGCGGTACTTTTTCTCCGGAAGCGAGCTTAACGTCATCGATGTTCACGTTGAGTTTGCCGCCCCGACCCATCCGTCTCTTCGGTTCCACCTCGGTCACGGTTCCCCACGCTATACTGCCTCTCGGCACCACAACAACATCGTGAACCTTGACCTCTTCCAAGACCTCGAAATCCACCGTGTCATTTACATGCGCGTCCGCGGATGAGATTGTTCTGTTCAATCGCAGTTTAACCGGCGTTCCCTCTTCCAATCCGAAAGCGAGAGGCTCCTTCACCGCGGCCGGAGTCGGCGCCGGCACAGGTGGTTGGTCTGAGGGCTTTGCCTTTTGGTTCTGTTGCGGCGACGATTCGTGTGAAGGTAAACCGCCGGGATACAGTAGGGACATCGACAGCAGTACTGTTAAAGCGATTCTCATGGGCTGGGACCTCCGAGAACGCAGTCTTGTTGTGTCGTTTACCGACCCTCAAATAAACCAGCTAGGAAAACTTGTCAAGCTAGGAACTCACCTTGTTCGTGGATTAGCCGACGCTCAGAGCAATGTGCCACTAGCCATCTCAGTGTAGAATCGCGTGGATATGTCCGAGATCCGTGTCGGCACTTCCGCATTCACGGCTGCGGGATGGCAAGACGCATTTTATCCGGCCGGCATGAAGCCTGCCGATTACCTGACCTACTACGCATCACGTTTTGACACCGTCGAGGTTGACTCGACGTTCTACGGTGCGCCATCTGCCGCGACGGTTACAGGATGGGCGCACAAAACTCCCGACAATTTCACTTTTGCTTTGAAGGTTCCACAATCCATAACCCACCAGAAGGTGCTCGTGGATTGCGATGATGAATTCAAAAGCTTCGTCAGCACCGCAGAATTACTCGGCGCCAAGCTCGGGCCAATGTTGTTTCAATTCGGGTACTTCAACCGCTCCGCTTTCACGTCCAGGGCACAGTTTCTTGCTCGCCTCAAGCCATTCCTGCGAAAGCTGCCCACGGGCCACAGATTCGCACTCGAGATCCGCAACAAACACTGGCTCACTCCCGCATTTTTAAAATTGCTACGCGAGCACAACGTGGCTTACGCGCTGACGGATCAATCGTGGATGCCTGGTCCGAACGAGATATTTGAAAAGGCTGATCCAATCACTGCGAATTTCACTTACATACGCTGGCTTGGCGATCGGAAGGGAATCGAGCAAGTAACAAAGGTTTGGAATCGAATCGTGGTGGATCGCACTGCGGAGATGACTTCTTGGGTTGACGTGTGTACGAAGATTCAGAAACGCGGCGTCAGCATCTACGCGTATTTCAACAATCACTTCGCGGGCTTCGGTCCCGCGAGTGTTCAACTCTTCCGCGACATGTGCAACAAAAATGGGCTCGACATTCCGGCTCCTGTAGCGCCCCCCGTGATCGAACGAACGTTATTTGACTGAAAACCTGTCCGATAACGCGACTTCCAGGCACTGGACGTCGCGACCCGTTCGTGATCAGACACCCTCGCTGCTGAAGCTCTGGATGAATGGATACGACGTAGGATGCGATCCATAATCTGGAAGCAGTGGAAACGCGGGAAGCAGCGGTACGCGAAGTTACGTCATTTCGGGATCAGTCGAGACCTTGCCGCACAAACAGCGAGCAGTCCACACGGCCCTTGGCATTTGGCGAACAGTCCGGCCCTGTCTTACGCGCTTCCTATTGCTTACTTCGACTCGCTCGGTCTCCCTCGCTTGTTCGCTGGCGACGCGTAACCCTCTGAACCGCCGGATGCGGACCCGCAGAGATGTCCGATGGTGTGGCAGGGGCGGACGGGTGACCGTCCCCCCTATGCCGATTTTCATTAACCCATTTATTCTTGCAATTACTTCGCAGGGACATTCCGTGCTAGCCTGAAGCGTCATGAACACCTCATCGATTTTGGCTCTGGCATTTTGCATCGGCGTAATTGCAGGTCTGCGCTCGCTTACTGCCCCGGCCGTGGTCTGTTGGGCTGCTCATTTCGGATGGATCAATCTTCACGGGTCGCGACTTTCGTTCATGGCGGCTACCGCGACCGCAGTGATCTTCACCATTCTTGCGCTGGTCGAGTTGGCTACCGACAAGCATCCGGATGCGCCCATTCGTACAACTCTGGGGTTGCTGACCGCTCGGGTGGTGTTAGGAGCGCTTTCTGGGGCGGCTCTGGGCGTCGCGAGTCATTCGCTCGCACCCGGCGCGCTATTCGGCGCGATTGGGGCTATTTTGGGAGCGTTTGGCGGACACGGAGTTCGCGACAAAATCGTCCGCGCACTGCACTTGCGGGACGTTTGGATCGCTCCGCTGGAAGACGTGATCGCGATCGCCGGTGGCCTGCTAATTGTTTACAGGTTCTAACTTCCGCAGGACGGGAATCCTCGCCTGACGTAGCACGTGCTCCACTATGTTGTTTTGCAGTCGGGAAGCGTCGTATTCAATGTGCAGTTGATTTGTCTTTTCATCGAGATGAAATCCGCGCAGGCCGTAGGTGTTGGCAAACTCACCCAACGCGCGGAATTGTTCGGGCTTAAGACGGTCTTGGAGTTCGTACGTGACGGTCATCTGTGTCATGCGCGCGATTATATCAGTTCCCAGCGCCGCGCATTCACGCAACAGCTCACAAATTTGCATGGCGCAGCCGCAACGCATTCGCGATTACCGACACGGAGCTGAACGTCATTGCAGCGCTCGCCAGAACAGGGCTGAGCAATAATCCAAGAACTGGATACAGCACGCCTGCCGCGATAGGTACGCCCAGCGCGTTGTAAACAAAAGCAAAAAATAGATTCTGCCGAATGTTGCGCATCGTCGCGCGACTGAGCGCTCGGGCGCGCGCAACCCCGCGAAGGTCACCTTGCAGCAACGTGATTCCTGCACTTGCAATTGCCACGTCGGTGCCTGTTCCCATGGCGATTCCGACATCCGCTTGCGAAAGCGCAGGGGCATCATTCACACCGTCGCCGGCCATGGCCACGACGTGCCCCTCAGTCTGCAGCTTCTCTATGACGTCAGCCTTTTGGCCGGGCAGCACTCCAGCAAAAACTTTGTCGATCCCCAGCTTGCGTGCCACGACTTCCGCTGTGGCGCGGCTGTCGCCTGTGAGCATCACAACCTGCATTCCGTCCTTGTGTAGGCGCTCAATCGCTTCCTGCGTGGTGGCTTTGATCGGATCCGACACGCCGACTAAGCCAATCGCGCGCCCTTCGCTTGCGACAAACATCGCGGTTTGACCGTCTGTCTCCATTTGCCGGGCCTTCTGTTCCAGTTGCGCCACGGAAATATTTAATTCCGCGAACAACCCACGATTTCCTAGAGCCGCGGCGTGCTCATCCACTTCGCCCGTCAAGCCTTTTCCAGTTCGCGACTGAAATTCGCGAATCTCGGCCAAAGCGATGCGGCGTTCTTTCGCGCCGGCCAGGATCGCGGCGGCCAGCGGATGCTCGCTCGCGCGTTCGAGTGTTGCGGCGATGCGCAACACGTGTTGTTCGCTTGATCCTTGCGCTGCGACTACCGTCACCACCCGCGGAAGGCCCTCCGTCAGCGTACCAGTCTTGTCCACCACGACCGTATCCACGTGCTCTAGAATCTCGAGCGCTTCCGCATTCTTCACCAAGATTCCGACCAGCGCACCGCGTCCAGTGCCCACCATGATCGCCATCGGAGTCGCCAGGCCCAAGGCGCAAGGGCAGGCGATAATCAGGACCGCAACCGCATTCAGCAAAGCGTGTGCCATCCGGGGCTGCGGTCCAAACAGAGCCCAGGCAACAAATGTCAGTACCGCGACCAGCATCACGGCTGGAACAAAATATCCAGCCACGCGGTCCGCGAGTTTTTGCACTGGTGCGCGGCTGCGCTGCGCCTCACTCACCATCCGCACGATCTGCGCCAGCAAGGTTTCGCTTCCCACGCGCTCCGCGCGCATGATGAAGCTACCCGTACGATTCACCGTGCCGCCGATCACTCGCGCGCCGGCGCTTTTCTCGACAGGGATTGGTTCGCCGGTCATGAGCGATTCGTCCACGGAACTTTCGCCGTCAATGACGGCACCATCCACCGGAACTCTTTCACCCGGCCGCACGCGCACCATGTCTCCAGGCTGAATGTGTTCGACGGATACATCGATCTCGGTGCCGTCGCCGCGCACCAGTCGTGCACTTTTTGGTGACAATTGCAGCAGCGCCCGAATGGCGGCGGACGTCCTGCTGCGGGCACGCAATTCGAGGACTTGCCCAAGCAGAACCAGAGTTGTAATCGCTGCCGCAGCCTCGAAGTAAACCGGCACCTCGCCATTCATCCCGCGAAACGTCGCTGGAAATATCTGCGGAAACAACACTGCAATGACGCTGTACAGAAACGCCGTTCCGGTTCCCAGCGCGATCAGCGTGAACATATTCAGGCTGCGATTAACCAGCGACGCCCAGCCGCGCTCGAAGAACGGCCAGCCGCCCCAAAGGACAGCCGGTGTCGCCAAAGCGAATTCGATCCAGCCAATCGCGCGCGTGGATAAAAAGTGCCGCAAGGGCTGGTCGGGAATCAGGTCAGACATTCCCAGCACAATAACCGGAATCGTCAATGCCACGCTTACCCAGAATCGCCGCGTCATCGATACGAGTTCCGGGTTTTCTTCTTCGGCCACAGTGGCAGTCCGCGGTTCGAGCGCCATTCCGCAGGTCGGGCATGATCCTGGCTCGGACCGCATAATCTCGGCATGCATCGGACAGGTGTATTCGACGCGCGTCCCGCCCACCGCGGGCAGCGACCGCTCCAGCGCCATCCCGCATTTCGGACATGCTCCTGGGCTGTCTTGGTGAATCTCTGGATCCATCGGGCAGGTATAATCATTCCCCGAAGCCACCGGTTTCGTGCGGGAGGTATCAAGCGCACGCGCCTTTTCTGTCGCAATGATCGGCGTTCGGACCGCCACCGAAGCGGCTCCAGCGCGCTCGGCAGAGAGCATCCCCGCGGCGCTTTGCACGCCGCCCAATTGCACCAGTGCGGCGTCATGATTCAGTCCGACTGGCGCCCTCGTATTCAAATACCTCTCCGGCTCCGCGCGAAACTTGTTCGCGCAACCGGCGCAGCAAAAATAAAATGTCTTACCGGAATGCTCGACGCGCGTCGCCGACCGCTCAGGGTCCACCGTCATTCCACAAACTGGATCATGTTCCACTGTTTTCGCCTCATTTCGCCGCTTCTCATTCAGTCACAATTCATCGCGCATGCGTGTAAATCAATTTCATCAGTTCGTCGTAAATAGCTTCGGTCTTTGCTGGAATGCCATTGCGTATGGCCTGCGAGACGCAGTGCCGCAGGTGATTGCGCATCAACCCGCGCCCTACAGCGCGCAACGCCTCCTGCACCGAGGAGATCTGCACCATGATGTCCGGGCAATAGCGATCTTCCTCCACCATGCGTGCCAACCCCCGCACCTGTCCCTCGATCCGCTTCAACCTCTTCAAATTCGACGACTTGATTTCGAGGCTCACCCCAGCTGCTTTCCGCGGACCGCTGTGCAATTCGCATCCACAAGCAGCCCTATGATCGTTAAGGGCGTCAACGTGGCGCCGGCGGCCCGCCGGTCGTTTGGAAGCTGCGACCTTTACAGAGCCCATAGCCATATACCCCCTAGGGGTATAATGCAATGACCAACCACGATTGTCAACTGACGACACCAGAGGCATAAGCAAGACGAGCGCAGCGTAGAAAGCTTTTCTCCACTGATGCGTGGGAGAGGGGTTGTAGCGGCAGTCTTCAGACCGACAGCGGTCGCGGCCGTGCCCAGCGCTACTACGCAGCCGGGGCCGTCAAAACTCCACGAACGCCGCGAAAATCAGAACCATTACTTCGCGTCCAAAAGGGAATCAATGTATGTCGTCATCTCCAACCCAGTCCATTCCTGCGGCCCCACAATTTTCCGGTCTACTCGCCCCTTCCGGTTGATCACGTACGTATCCGGATACATCGTCGTGCCGTACAACAAAGGAATCTGCTTCGAAGTATCGCGATAGGTAGGAAAATTAATCTGATACGCCTTGAGGAAATCGCCGTAGGCCTGCTGATCTTCGTCCAGACTGACGCCCAGCACCAACCCACCGCGCGGCGCAATCTGCCGTTGCAATTGCATCAGCGACGGCGTTTCATCCACGCAAGGCGGACACCACGTGGCCCAAAAATTCAGCAATACCACTTTGCCCCGAAGATCGGATAGGTGCGCTGGCTTGCCATCCAGTATAAGCGCGAAGTCCTTCGCCGGACTTCCGCGCATGCTCGCTTCGCCCTGGCGATAGTCGGGATGGGCAAAAAGAAAGAGCAGGCCCACGATGAACGCGAGCACGAGTCCAGTATTCAGTTTCCGTATCAATTCTTTGTCCAAGCACTCTATAATAAAGGCATCCGCGAACCGAAAGCGAGCAGTTTACCGGGCTCGCAGCCGTTCGATTGAGTTCATCGCGAGAGATCGAACATGAATACCGAAACGAAGACCGAAGCAAACGTCCAACAGGCCGTCCCGTTTTTTCGGGTGTCGAACATCGAAAAATCCCTTCGCTACTATGTGGATGGCCTCGGCTTCCAGATGACCAACCAATGGATTGATCAAGGCAAACTGCGCTGGTGCTGGCTGCAGCTCGGCGGCGCGGCCCTCATGCTGCAAGAATTCCGTAAGGAAGGGCATGATTCCTTGGTGCCCGCGGCGAAAGTAGGCGAGGGAGTTTCGATTTGTTTTCAGTGCAACGACGCCCTGGCGATTTATCGAAGTGCCACCGCGCGGGGCATTGACTCGTCCGAACCGTTTGTTGGAAATGGGATGTGGGTGACGCCACTTTCGGATCCGGACGGGTACAAAATCGAGTTCGAGAGCCCGACGAACGTCCCGGAGGAAACCAAGCTGTCAGAGTGGCAAGGCTAAAGCCTCTGAATTAGAGATTTCGAGTAGAGCCGTCCGTTAGCGAATCGCTCGCGCGTGGTTACCTCACCCAGAAATCATGGTCTCCGCCATCATTCCGGCTCGCAATGAAGAAGCGTCCAGCGCGCGCGCTGTCGAGTCCGTCGCCGCGCAGCCCGAAATCGAGGAAGTAATCGTCGTCAATGATCAGTCTACGGATAACACCGCCGCTATCTTAGCGGAGCTTGCTGTACGCATCCCGAAATTGAAAATCCTGAACACAGACGCGCTTCCGCCTGGCTGGGTCGGCAAGAATTATGCCGTCGCAATGGGCGCGGCTGCGGCGCGGGGCGATTGGCTGCTGTTCACCGACGCGGACACCGATCACATGCCCGGTTCCACGCGCAGGGCATTGAACGACGCGGTGGATCGCAACGCGGTCCTGGTCTCCTATTCACCCGAGCAGGAATTAGGCTCCTTCTCAGAGCGCGCTCTGATTCCGTTCGTCTACTGCCGGCTCGGCGCGAAATTTTCCTACTCGCAAGTGAACGACCCAACTCGGCCCGAAGCCGCGGCCAACGGCCAATTCTTAATGGTTCTGCGCGACGCCTACGAACAGGTCGGGGGGCACACCGCTATTGCCGGCGAGATGCTCGAAGACGTCGCACTCGCGCGCCGCATGAAGCACGCCGGATACGCGATCTATTTCACGGCTCCGATGGGCATCGTACGCACGCGCATGTATCGCAGCTTTCCCGCCATGTGGCAGGGCTGGACTAAGAATCTCCACCCGCTGATCGGCGGCAACCTCCCCTCGTTGCTTATCGAGCTTTCTGAGGTTCTGCCCTGGCTGGAGTTCGGCCTTCTGCTTATCGTCTGGGCTGTCCTACTGCGAACGCGGGCCGACGCAGCGTGGTTCTTCGTACTATTCCTGTTTATCGCGCTTCTGGGGCGCAGCGTTCGCTACGGCGCGGACCTTTATAAGAATCTCTACCCCTTTTCATTCATCAAATATTACGTTCCAGGTGTATGTCTATACACCGCTGTTCTGATCGCTTCGTGGTGGAAGAACACGCGCGGCCAGGTCGTCTGGAAGGGAAGAAGCTATCCTGCGAAAGTTCATCCGGGCGCTTAGCAGGGAGAATCAAAGCAGCACAGATAAACGCAGATGAACACTGATAAAATCAGCGGGAAAGTAAACGCAACGGAAGTCAGCTGGCCTTTCACTCAGGCATGCCCATAGCGTTTGTTTGTACCGTTTTATGGTTTTATCTGTGTCTATCAGTGTTCATCGATGGTGATTTTGAATTCTGGAAAAGGACGCAATGATCCGCATCACGCGCAAAATCGAATTCTCGGCCGCGCACTTTTATCACAATCCCAATTTGTCGGCGGAAGAGAATCATCGCGTCTTCGGCAAATGCAATAATCCCCGCGGACACGGTCACAACTACGCGCTGGAAGTAACCATCGCCGGCGAGCCCGACCCCACCACTGGCATGGTTCTCGACCTCAAAGAATTAAAAGAGATTCTTCAGCGCGAAGTGATGGACCGCATGGACCATCGCCACCTGAATTACGAAGTCCCCGAACTCGCCGGTCTCATTCCGACGTGCGAAAATATCGCCACCGTAATTTGGAAGCTGCTCGAGCCAAAAATCACCTCGGGGAAACTCGACCGCATCCGCCTGTACGAATCGCCCGATCTCTTCGTGGATTGCACTGCCGCTTCGACCAATGGCGCCGGAAGTCGAAAATGAATCTCTCGCTCACCCGCCGCTATCGTTTCTCCGCTTCGCATCGCTTGGACACGCCGCAATTCAGCGAAGCCGAGAATCGCCGCGTCTACGGCAAGTGCAATAATCCCTATGGGCACGGCCACAACTATGCGCTGGAAGTTACGGTCACCGGTCCGGTGGATCCCGCCACAGGCATGATCGCGAATCTAGTTGAGCTCGACCCATTCGTCGAACAGGAAGTGATCGGACCCTTCGACCACAAGTATCTCAACGAAGAAATCGCCGAGTTTCAGTCGCTCGTACCGACAACCGAAAACGTCTGCCGGGAAATCTTTCGCCGCCTGGAAAAATTCTCGGCCGCGCGCCTGGAACGAGTGCGCATCGAGGAAACCAGCAAGAACAGCTTTGAGATCGCACGCGACAACTAGTTCGCGACGAAACGGGCATCAACATGTGGTAGCGGCGCACGGTAGTGTGCCATCGGCGTGACGGAAACAAACGATGGCGGTCTCAAGACCGCGGCTATCGAGTCTGGAACGCTGTCGGTCGACAGGAAGCGCGAATGAGGAGCAAATCGAACATGAGTGAAACGTCGGAAATCCTGGTGCCTGAGACCGGGCACGGAAAAATCGCGGAGCTCGTCCGCGAAATACTGATCCAGCTCGGCGAAAATCCCGATCGCGAAGGCCTCCGCCGCACGCCGGAGCGCTTTGAGAAAGCTCTGCGCTTTCTGACCAGCGGCTATCGCCAGGACCCCGAAAAACTGCTCAACGGCGCGATGTTCAGCGTCTGTTACGACGAAATGGTCGTCGTGAAGGACATCGAACTCTACAGCCTCTGCGAACACCATCTCCTTCCGTTCTTCGGCAAATGCCACATCGCCTACATCCCCGACAAAAAAGTCGTTGGCCTCAGCAAAATGGCCAGGCTCGTCAATATGTACGCTCGGCGCCTGCAGATTCAAGAGCGGCTGACTAGCCAGATTGCCAATGCCATCCAGGAAAAACTCAGCCCGCAAGGCGTGGGTGTCATCGTCGAGGCGCGCCACCTGTGTATGGTGATGCGCGGAGTGGAAAAACAAAATTCCACCACCACCACGAGCGCCATGCTCGGTGCTTTCCGCGAAAACAAACAGACCCGCGACGAATTCCTGTCGCTGATCAAATCGCCAAAGCTCTGAGGGGGCCAAAAAGTAGAAATGAAATTCGCGCGTTGGGTGTTTCTGATCGCCGGAATTTATGGACTGATCGTAATCGCCGCACTCTATTTTATGGAAGTCGTTATTGGACGGGTGACGCCTCCGCCGCTCAATCACCCCGGGTTCTTTTACGGGTTTGTCAGCGCGGCATGGCCTGACAGGTTCTCTTCCTTTTTCTGGCGAGCGATCCCATCCGTTACCGCCCGATGATGCTCCCGTCAATTCTTGAAAAAATCTCGTATGGCATAGCGCTACGTGTTTTGCATCAGCAGCAACGAGTCTCTGAATCCACCTTTCGAATAGGTATGGCGGATTGGATACTGGCGGTGTTACTCACCGTCAGCTTCATTCGTACGCGCCGACCAGTCAGCCTCAAGCAGTAGTCGCAGGGGCACGGCTTGCTGCGCCCGGGTTTGTTTGCGATCAAACCGATGTCACCGCTCTGTAAGATCGCAATCGTCTTAAACACGGTGCGCACAGAATCCCGGCGTCTCTACAGACTGTTATCCACGGAAAATCCCTTTGCAGTGGTATTGCTCTATGCTAGCATTTCAATGTCGAAGAAAAGACAAGAGCATAGAGCAGGGCACGACGTTTCAGGGAGGGGTGGAGTTGAGCGCAGCCAAAGCCGCATTGATCGAACAGTTCCGGGTACACACCAAGGACACAGGTTCTCCGGAAGTGCAGATTGCTTTATTGAGCGAACGCATCAGCTACCTGACCACTCACCTTAAGTCCCACGCAAAAGATCACGCCTCGCGCCGCGGGTTGATCATGATGGTCAATAAGCGTCGGCGACTGTTGGACTATCTGAACCGCCGCGACCCGGATCGGTACCGCGAGATTGTGGAACGACTCAGCTTGCGCAAGTAACACGGATTTCCTGTACGTTTTTTCCAGCCGCGCGAGCCTTCTCCGCACAAAACAAAGTTTTCAGGCGACACGCGGCCGCCAGGGATCGTGGCTTCCACTGGCAACTGCGCAGCGTCGTTCGCTCTATAAATTTCCGCTCCGCTTTTCTCTTCTGTCTGCCTTCGAGCAATTTCCCGAGAGTTTTCTCTCGTATCTGAAATGCGTCCCCGCGAACGGGGCAAAAAGGATGTGAAGTAATGTTTGAACAAGTTAACTTGGAAGTAGGCGGCAGAAAGCTCAGCTTCGAGACGGGCAAGATGGCTCGTCAAGCGCACGGTGCCGTCGTGGCGCGTTACGGCGACACGGTGGTATTGGCCACTGCCTGCATGGACAGCAAGTCAGCTGAAAAAGATTTTCTGCCGCTCACCGTGGACTATCGCGAGTACACCTATTCGGCGGGCAAGATTCCCGGCGGATTCTTTAAGCGTGAAGGCCGCCCTTCCGAGAAGGAAGTCCTCACCTCGCGTTTGACCGATCGCCCGCTGCGTCCGCTCTTCCCGGAAGGCTGGTCCAACGAAACGCAGATCGTTTCCATGGTGCTTTCCGCGGATAGCGAAAATGATCCCGATGTCATCGGCGTCACCGCCGCATCCGCCGCGCTCTATATCTCGAAGATTCCCTTTACCACTCCCATCGCAGCGGTTCGCGTTGGAATGCTGGAGGGCAAGCTGGTCGTGAATCCCACCGTCGCTGAGCAGAAAACCAGCACGCTGAACATCGTCGTGGCCGGCTCCGACGAGGCCATCGTCATGGTCGAATCGGGGGCGCTTGAAGTTTCCGAAGACGCCGTCGCCGATGCGCTCCAGTTCGGTCACGCGGAAATCAAAAAGATCGTCGCCGCCATCCGCGACTTGCACGACAGAGTGAAGCCCCTGAAGGTTCCGGTGAATCCACCCGCGTTCGACGAAAACCTTTACAAACAGATCAGGCAGCAATATGAAGAAAAGCTCCGCGATGCCTGCGACACGGCCAAGTATCCAAAATCTGAAAGCTACAGCCGCATAGACGCCATCAAAGCGGAAATTATCGCGGCGATTCCCGAAGAAGACACCGAGAAGCGCAAACTCGCCACCCGCGGCTTCGAACGCTTGCGCGAGCGCATCTTCCGCGACGATATGCTGATCCGTCGCCGCCGTCCCGATGCCCGCGCCTTCGACCAGGTCCGCGAAATCACGTGCGAAACGGGAGTTCTGCCCCGCGCTCACGGCTCGGCGCTTTTCACCCGCGGCGAAACGCAGTCCCTTTCCACCTGCACGCTCGGCACGAAAGAAGATATGCAGCGCCAGGATCTGCTCTTCGAGCAGGACACCTTCAAGCGCTTCATGCTGCATTACAATTTCCCGCCCTTCTCGGTTGGCGAAGTGAAATTCCTGCGTGGCCCCGGCCGCCGAGAAATCGGCCACGGCGCCCTCGCTGAACGCGCTCTGGCGAACCTTCTTCCGCCGGACACTGACTTTCCATACGCAGTCCGCTGCGTTTCGGACATTCTCGAATCCAACGGGTCCTCTTCAATGGCCACGGTTTGTGGCGGTTCACTCGCTCTCATGGACGCGGGGGTGCCGCTCAAGGCGGCCTGCGCTGGAATTGCGATGGGGCTGGTCGTCGAAGGCGATAAATACGCCATCCTCACGGACATCGCCGGCGCCGAAGATCACTACGGCGATATGGACTTCAAAGTGGCTGGCACGCGGCAGGGAATTACCGCGCTGCAGATGGATATCAAAGTTTCCGGCGTCAGCATCGCCATGATGCGCGAAGCTCTGGCCCAGGCTCGCAAAGCGCGTCTGGAAATTCTCGACATCATGGACAAGACGCTACCTACGGGCCGCGCTGAAATCTCCACCTACGCTCCGCACCTGTTCATGCTGAATATTCCTACGGATAAGATCCGCGACCTGATCGGTCCTGGCGGCAAGAAAATCCGCGGCATCATCGAGGCCACGGGCGTGAAGATCGACGTGATGGACGACGGCAAGGTCCACGTGTTCGCATCCAGCGGCAAGTCAGCCGAAGATGCGCTGAAGATGATTCGCGACGTTACCGCCACCGCCGAGATCGGCAAAACCTATCTGGCACGGTCGTGCGCATCGCGGATTTCGGCGCCTTCGTCGAGATTTTCCCCGGCACCGACGGCCTGTTGCACATCAGTGAAATCGCCGAAGCCCGCATCCGGGCAGTCCGCGACGAGCTGAAGGAAGGCGACCAAATCCTGGTGAAGGTCCTGGCCATCGAAGGCAACAAAATCCGCCTCAGTCGCAAAGCCGTCCTGCGCGACAAACAAAAAGCTACCACCGAAGCCGCCGGATAAAACACGACGTTGCATTTGTAGCGGCGCACTTCAGTGCGCCATCGGCGCCGCGGCAAAAACCGATGGCGGTCTGAAGACGCCGCTACGAATGCGAACCTCTTGGAGTGTCGCACGCAGCGTAGCGTCGGCTTCTTGCGATTTTTGCTTCGGAATCGCCACCCAGGACGCCCGGATTACCGAAGTCGAGCGCAGGGAAAAGTAAGGAGGGAATTACGAGCGCTGTAGGTGCGACACACCGGCGCGCCAAAACTAAAATGCTCTAATTATGCCGAGCGGATTGCGGCGCATCCTTGTGGAACTTCACATCCACCGGCTCATACATCACCGGATGCCGCATATTCTTCTCTTCAAACGCGGAAATAAGAGGTTCGTGCACCAACGTAAGCCCAATATCATCCAAACCCTTCAACAAACAATCCCGCCGAAATGGATCAATCTGAAACTCATACCGCACACCCTGCTCATCCGTCACAATCTGCTCTTCCAGATCCACGGTGAGCCGATAACCGGCATTCTTCTCCGTCCGCGCAAAAAGTTCATCCATTTGCTCGTTAGATAGCGTCACCGGCAAAATCCCGTTCTTAAAACAATTATTATAAAAAATGTCTGCATAACTCGGTGCCAGAATCGCGTGAAATCCATAATCCAAAATCGCCCACGGTGCATGTTCCCGGCTCGACCCGCAGCCGAAGTTTGCGCGCGCCAAAATCACCGACGCACCTTTATACCGCGGTTCATTCAATACAAACTCCGGATTCGGCCTTTCCCCCGGCAAATAGCGCCAATCATAAAAAAGCACACGTCCATAACCCTGGCGCGTCTGCAATTTCAAAAACTGCTTCGGCACCATCTGGTCGGTGTCTACATTCACCCGATCCATCGGCGCGACAAGTCCCGTATGCTTGATGAAGGGTTCCATGAAGCTTAGCTCTCCAAGAGTTCGTATTTTTCCAACTCTTCGAATTTCGCCCAGAGTGCAGGCGCTCCAGATTTTAGCGGGATCGGATCGTAGGTGAACCCATCGCCGTCATCTGCATCGCCGATATCTGTGATGACGCCCTCGGCGATCTCGCCGTCACTGAAATAGAGACGGACCTTACGGCGTTCGCAATCTTTGTTGAATCTGACCGACAATTGTTACTCGGCTCCGTCCACGTTATTCCATTTGCGGATGTCCACGAAATGGCCTTCGATCGCCGCCGCGGCCGCCATCATCGGACTCACCAAGTGCGTCCGTCCGCCCTTACCTTGCCGCCCTTCGAAATTGCGGTTGGAAGTGCTCGCGGAGCGCTCGCCGCTCAAGAGCACGTCGTCATTCATGCCGATGCACATGCTGCAACCCGCATCGCGCCACTCGAAGCCCGCATCGCGAAAAACCTTGTCCAGTCCCTCGGACTCCGCCTCGGCCTTCACCACACGCGACCCGGGCACGACCAAAGCCTGTTTCAGAGATTTCGCCACGTGTTTCCCAGCAACCACCTTTGCCGCAGCCCGCAAATCCTCCAGCCGCGAATTGGTGCAAGATCCGATGAACACGCGATCCAGCGGAATATCCTCAATCGCCGTGCCGGGTTTCAGGTCCATATAAACCAGGGCCCGCGAAGCCGCCTCGCGATCCACTGGATCGTTGAACGAAGCCGGGTCCGGAACGCGATCGGAAACTTGCGTCACCATGCCGGGGTTTGTTCCCCACGTAACCATCGGCGCCAAATCGCGGGAACTCAAAGTGATGGTGTCATCATATTCCGCGACAGGATCCGTCGGCAGCGTTTTCCAGAAATCCACCGCAGCCTGAAATTCCTTACCGCGCGGCACGAAGGGCCTTCCTTCGAGGTATGCAAAGGTAGTGTCGTCGGGCGCCACCATTCCCGCCCGCGCCCCGCCTTCGATGGACATATTGCACATCGTCATGCGGCCTTCCATCGAAAGCCCGCGCACGGCCTCGCCGGTATATTCGAAAACGTACCCGGTACCGCCCGCGATTCCAATCTTGCCGATCACCGCCAGAACGATATCCTTCGCCGTCACACCGCGCGGACGCTGGCCCTGAATGTCCACCTTGGCCGTCTTGGACTTGAACTGCGTCAGGCACTGCGTGGCCAGCACATGTTCGATTTCGCTGGTGCCGATTCCGAATGCTAGCGCCCCGAAAGCACCATGCGTCGAAGTGTGGCTGTCTCCGCAAACAATCGTCTGCCCAGGCTGCGTGATCCCCAACTCCGGTCCGATGACGTGCACGATGCCCTGATTCTTGCTGTGCATGTCGAACAAATGCACGCCAGACTCTTCGCAATTGCGCGTCAAAGCTTCGAACTGTCCGCGCGCATCGGCGTCCACCACCGGCAATAAACGGTCCTTGGTCGAGACGGAGTGATCCATCACGGCAAACGTCAATTCCGGCCGCCGCACTTTGCGCCCTGCCGCTTTCAATCCGGCAAACGCCTGCGGGGAAGTGCCTTCGTGGATTAAATGTCGGTCGATGTAAATCAAGGAGGGCTGCCCGGGTTCTTCGCGTACTACATGGGCATCCCAAATCTTTTCATAAAGCGTGCGAGCAGCCATTCGTTTGGTTTCCTGCCTGTGGGAAACTTTGTCCCGGTCGTCGGATGAGAGCCGGAGTCATGCGTCCAGCCAAGCACCATTGTAACAATTCCGTCATCATCCGCCAATCCCTGTGCGTGACGAGCAAGTTTCGCCCGCCCGCAACAAGACTCTCGCGACGAAGGGGTTTTTGCAGCGAGCGCTGTGTCCCGTGATTTTCCGGACGCGGCGTCACGGCTGTCTGCAAAATTATTGGGATTGAGATGCCGGTTGTTGTTCGCGCGCTGTCACCACATAACGCTGCGGTGCGTTTCCGATGTAATGGAAGGGATAGCAAGTAACGAGCGTCAAGATAGGTTCAGTCGAAGCCGCTAACACCTGCGTATCATCCGGTTCTACGATCCGCGTCGACTCGACGCGATAGCTGTAAGTCGCCGTAGGCGATTTGAAACTCACCCAATCGCCCACCTTCAGATCGCCTAGACCCGAAAAATAGGTATCGCGATGCGCGGCTAGCACCGCGTTGCCCCGTTCTCCAGGAAGTGCCGTCCCCGGAATATGGCCCACTGCTTTCCACAGAGTCGACGTTTCGACGCCCTCTTCCACAATAGAAGCCGTGTCAAGTCGCGGAATCTCAATCAACCCGAGCAGAACATTGTTCGCCACTTTTGAGTCGGAGGCTTGACTCGCGGAAGCGAGCGATGCCGGAGCGGCGGAGTTAGCCCGCAGCGCTTCGAGAACCGCCTTCTGTCTTGCTTGATGAATCGCAGCGCTTCCGTATGCAACCGAGCAGAATCCGATACTCGCCAGCGCCACTACCCACAAGAAATCTTCTGTGAATCGCAGGACGGTCTTTCGGGGAATTCTCCGTAAACGCAATTCGACTTCGCACAGGAAATCCCAAGGCGGCAGCGGCTCTCGCAGCCAGGCCGCCGCTCGTGCGTGCAGAACTTGGTACACATGCGCGAGTTGTCGTTTGGACGGGAACTCTCGTGTATACCAGGGCTGTCGTGTATAGCGGAGTCGTCTAGTCATTCACCACTCGGCTCAAGACGCCCGCGAAATCCGCCGCAACACCACGATTCCCACGATTGCCAGCAACCCGATCAGTCCGATCAAAGGCAAAGGGCTGGCCGTCTGCGGCAGGGGTTCACTGTTCCGGGTGCTCGCGTTCGGCGCTGGTGGCTCCGAAGGAGTTTGCGCCGAAGTCTGCGGCGAAGTCTGCGCCGCATCCTGATTCAGCGGAGCGGACCACGAACTGGAAGCGGATGGCAGGGAGCTCGGATACGCGTCGGAGGTCCCCGTCGTCGGCACGCGCACGTGATTAGCCGCCCCGATTTCATCGGCGGTCTTCTTCGGATACGCCAATTGCTGCGCGACTGGATCGTTATCGAAGAAAAACGCTTCCATCACTTGCGTCCGGCCGTCGGTACTCTGCGGATAGATCAGAATGGTCTGGCCGTTGGCGGAGAGCGTCGGGTTCGGATACGCCAGCAGGGTAGTGACCAGTGATGATTCATCCTGGTTGTACACCTGCACGATGTTCCATCCCGCCTGCTCTCCTGATTGTTTGAAGACGTAGCTGCCGGCCGCGACTGTCGTTCCGGGCAATTGCGTTAACGCGTTGATCGTGAGCGTCGCTTTCTTGGCGCTGTCTTCGGCGCGGCTCGCAGTCGCGCTCATGCCGATTCCAGTCAAGCACAATACCCCCAGTAGCAACGGACCCATTCTGAGCTGCACCCTCATTTTGTCCTCCTGTGGTCACCTCAGCCCCTGATCATTGCTTAGCTTGCACGCCGAGGGGCCGAAATTCGATGGTGAAATCTTCCTGCATTTCGATCGGCTGTTGATCGAGCAGGGTCGGGCGGTATTGCCATTGACGAATGGCTGCTACGGCTGCGGGAATCAGCAATATTGGTCCGTTGATGGGCCGTACGTCCTGCACGTTTCCGTCTTTGCCGATAATAGCGCGCAAGTGCACGGTCCCACCCATACCTTTTTGCGCGGCTTGTGGAGGGTAGGCCGGCGCGAGCTTGGTCGTTCGGTCGCCGATCTGCAACTTCTCCAGCTTGTGGCTTGATTCAGGTCCCGGCTCGGCTGGCACAAAAACAATCTGATGCGAATGAATAACGACTGCCGCGGTATCAATCACCTTCTCCTCGGGCAATTCGACTAAACGCGGGACGTTCCCCGCCGCTGGCGCTACAACCGGGAAGTAGGACGGTGGCGAAGTTGCCGGATGAGCCGCAGGCGCCGCTGCGCGAACAGGTGGGGCGCTCGGCACCTTCGCGGGCGTCGAGCCGCTTGGAGCAGAGCTGCCCGGCGTTGAGCTACCGGGCATCGAACCACTATTAGTTGGTGTTGAAGACTCGCCGGTGTGCGCAGCTGGCGCCGGAGCGGCTTCGGGAGGCGCACTCACCGCGACACTCGGCGCCGCCTTCACATCAGGAGGCCTGTATGGCTTCTCGACCGGCGTCTCCTTCGCCGGAGTGCGGGAAGCTGGGACGCGTGATTCCGGTGTACGCGATGCCGATACCGAGGGCTCTGAGCCGCGCGCCTTGGTGGCGGACGCAGGAGGGTTCTCGGTCACTGCGGGAGACGTGGTCGAGTTTGCCTCACTGGACTTTTCGGCCTTGTCGCCTGAGGCCGTGTCGCTCGATGCGGCGTCCGGCGCTGTGTTGTTCGCCGCTGCATTGCTGCTAGGCCCATGCGCGTCCGGAGGGGCATTTCCGGCAGGAGGCGCGGTGGTGTCGGGCGCAGTGGGCGCAGCCACAGTCGGCGCTGACGATGGAGACTGCGCTGGCGTAACAGCCTGTCCGCTCGTCGAAGTGCTCGGCGTCACCGCTCGGGCATTTGAAGAAGCCGTCGGTGCGGCGCTGTCGCGGTTCTTCACGACAGTCTCTACGTGATTTAACTTGTCGCGAACTATCTGCCGTACGTCCTCCATCATCGGCCAGTTACCTACAAGATCGGGCCCCTTCGCAAATCCCAGCGCGAAACAAGCCGAAACGATCAAAACGGCCAGCGCGGCGATAGACCAGACACTTCTCGGCCGGCTTTCGTCCGTCGAATCCGCCGCCTGTGCGCCGTAAGAAGAGCCGAACCCGCCGCCGATTATTGGCTGCAGCATCGGTGGAGGCGCATCCCACAGCGATTGCGCCGGCATTCGCGGCGGCGACGCAATTGCCGGCGCTGCCCTCCACATTCGCGCTGGGTCCGCCACCTCAGGCACAACGTCCGCGGCGCGTTGGGCGGATGCGGGTGGCGCGGCTCGGTGCTCATATGCCGCCACGGCAACGCGCTCTTGCCCGCTATCAGCTATCGGCGGAGCGAAACTTGGTGCGGGGGCCGGTGCACGTTCAACAACCGGCTCGCTCTGCGCAGCAATCTCCGGTGCGGCAGTTTCGCGCGGTTCAGTGCCTCGAATTTCAGACGGAAACAGCCGCTCAAACTCAGCTCGCTGTGCGGCCGAGAACGCCCACGATTTCGGCCCGGATCCACTGGCGGCGCGCCGCTGCAGCAGACCGTTTTCGGATAGCCCAGAATTTTCCGTGGGCCGGATCGGCGTCTTGCCCCGGGTCGCAAAAGTCTCGGTCGGCACCGCCGCCGGTGCGGCTTCCTTCCGCTCGTCGTGCGACTCAACATCGGAAGCGCGCTCGTTCGATTTTTCCGCTGGCTTTATATTTGGGAGATTCACGGTCGTCGCGGCAGGCCTCAAGCGGTCCTCGCCATTCGACGCAGATTCAACTGGCCGCTCAACCTTCTTGCCGTTTCTTCCTGGCGGAGAAATCCAGTTTCGGATCTGCTCGCGAGTCTCCTCGCGCATATCCACGAAGCGCAGCCCGGCCTCTTTTTTCGATTCTGACGTCCACACCACTTCGGCGCTCGACTCAATGACGCGATCCGATTGCGGGAGCTCAAAACTGACGCGCGAAAAAAGATTCTCGCGCAGCGGTTCGCCTGCTGTCACGGACAGGCCGGTCTCGCTGATGTTCGCGAGGATTCCGCCGTTGTTTTCGCCGAGGGTTACGTAGGTAAGCGCTGAGGGGCTGCGGCGCACCCGCAGCCTTCGTTCTTCGCCATGAATTTCGCGGGCCTTGGTAAATTGCTCCGGAACCGGCTGCATTTCCAATTTCCCCTCCAACCTTTTCGCGCTGGGCTGAACTCCGGCTACGCCCTTTCTGCAGCTTCGCCGGAAACCTCGGGGCTGATAGAGCTGTTCCTGGCTGGGGAGTGGACCACCAACGTCAGGCCCATCTGTCGTTCAAACCCACCAACGATGCGAAGGCGGACGACTCACGCCTTAACCAACAGAACCCATCCTTCATAATAAAGTTGTCGCCCGCGAGCGCGTCCGGGGCATCAGGCTGGATAGGCGTAGTTTACGCGCAGCTTTCCGTTCTTATCAAGTACATCAAAACATGTATTCCGGCCGTAAGGAGTTCCCGATGAATCAGTTCCTAGCCTCAGTCGCTGGATGAACACGTGACGCGCCGTGGCTATATGATTCGCCGGCCCTTGTGCACCACGACCGCTGAACCCTCGGCGATGAACGCTGAATCTGGTGGACGCCGCAATATTTCGGCAAAGTCCGACCCGTACAAATCTGCGGCATTGCCGTCAAACCCGGATTTCGCAGCCGTCCAGATTCGCCAGCGGTCGTGCGAGACGCGGTATTCGATGCTCATGCCGTCCGCCCTCGCCGAGTATCCCCAGTAGTGTTCCGTAATGAAGTTATCGAGACTATTCTCCGCGACATAATTCGGAGCACCGCTGGCTTCGGCATCCAGCCGAAAGCGCTGGCCCCCGAACTGCCATTCATATGCCGCTGAAATTGCTGTCTCCGTCCGCGCGATCTCGTGCTGCATCGGGCAGCTGTCGTATTTCTCGCCGTACGCAATTCTGGCCAGGCGGGCAATCGCGAAATGCGGCACCAACTCGCGGATAAACACAACACCTCGACGATTTTCCTCGCCTTCGCGCCGGCGCACGTAAAAGCGGAGATTCACTTCGTCGAAATTCGTATGGAAGGGAACTGCGAGCAGGCCCAGAAGTTTCGCGCCTAGAAACCGAAATCCCACAAGGCTAGCAAAACTCTGGCCGTCGAATGCGTCCAGCTCAACTCCACGTGGCACATACGGGTGCAGCAGAGCCGGATCAACCTCATAATTCAACATCACCAGATCGCGCCACTCGGCAGAAAGAAATACTCTGCGATCAGTTTCAATATCCAACGGTGAATCGCTGTCCCTTGAACCTAGGGTTCTCGATTTCATCCACCACCGCGACCGCGAAATCTTCGGCGGAGATATAGCTCTTGCCCTTATCGTCCACGATCAGTTGATCGGTGCCGGTGCGATAGTGCCCGGTCCGTGCGCCTGGCTCGATCAGCGCCGCAGGACTCAGCGCCGTCCAGTCAAAACCGGCGAATCCCGCCTTGCGGTACACGTCCAATGCTTCGCGATGAGCCAGCGCCATCGCTTTCCATTCGGCAGGGAAGGCAGGCGCATCCACGAGCTGCACGCCCGGCTTCACTTCCAAACTGCCCGCGCCGCTGACGGCGATCAATCGTATCGGCTCAACGCGCGTCAAAGCCTCAATCAGTGAATGCGTCGCCTTCACCACCAAATTAGGATCGCCGGATCGCCCCGGTCCATAAGCGTCCACTACCACCTCGTGATCCACAGCTGCTGCCGCAATAGTTTCCGGCTTGAAAATATCGCCCGTGCGGTAATCGAGGTGGGGCCTCTGCTCTCCAGTGCGCGATGTATCGCGCACGACGGCCGTCACGCTGTGCCCGCGCTCGAGTGCCTCGTGCAAAATTCGTTGCCCAATCATGCCCGTGGAGCCGACTAGAACAATGCTTTTCATTCGGATGCCCTCTTGCCGCTTACTCTGCACCTCGTTCGCCGCTACTGTGAAAGACTAGCTTCCGCCTCTGCCATGGTTGCGTAGGTATCAAACAGCGGCGCAACTCCGGTTAGATGCAGCACATTGTGCACCCGATGGTTCAATCCCACGAGCGCCAGCTTGCGTCCTGATCTATGGCAAGATACGAATGCCCGCACCAGCGAGCCCACCGCCATCGAATCCACCAGCGGCACTTCCGTCATGTCCACAATCACTCGCGGCGAGTCCGTAGCGGCCACGGCCTCATTGAATGCCCCGGAAGACGCCGAGGTGAACGCGCCCTTGAGCAGCAGAATGCTCTGCCCCTCGTGTTTGCTCGCCTGCTGAACCACGCAAAACGGCTCGTTTGGCATGGCGCGCATTCTAGTCCGAATTCGCGGGAAGAAGCAACGCAACCAAGCGTCCTGCGCTGGCTCAGCGAGAGGACAAGCTGTTGTAGCGGCTTTGCCTCCCAGTCTTTCGGGACGCAAAGGCATGCTTGGCCGGAATGAGAAGACGCTGGCGCTGTTGGATGCGCCTTAAGTTGCTCCCGCATTGCAACATCGCCGCCGCACCGGGGCAAATTAAATTGAATAGATTTTATCCGTGTTAATCTGCGTTCATCTCTGGTGATTTTCTCCTCAGCGACAAACACTACCAATCGTGTTATAATCAAACTTCCGCTCTTCGAGTTCACGGCGCCTGATAGCCTCCCTGAGCGTGTTTGGCGTCCCAGCAAGCGCGATTCATTCTGCATACGCGTCGGGCACGATTTCGACCGGGTATCTGCGCGTCATTTTGTAAAGCAATTGCGCGCCGCTCAGGAGAAATAGGATGAAGAACCTTTTCGTGGGCAATATGAGCTTCCAAACTACGGCCGCCGATCTTCGCGCGCTGTTTGAGCCGTTCGGCCAGCTTGCTCGCGTTCATGTGGCGACCGACCGCGAAACCGGCCGCGCCCGCGGATTCGGCTTCGTGGAAATGCAGAATGACGATGAGGCAGCCAAGGCCATCGCGGCCTTAGACGGAAAAGACTTTGGTGGCCGGAACTTGAAGGTCAACGAAGCGCGGCCCAAGGAATCAAGCGGACCGCGAGGTCCTCGCAGCGGGGGTGGCGGAGACCGTGGCGGCAATCGCGGTGGTGGAGGCGGGGGCCGTGGCAAGGAACGATTCTCAAACGAAGATTATCGCGAGACAGCGCGCCAGCCGCGCGAGCCTCGCTGGTAACACCGCATCCTCACATCTTTCTGGATGCGAAATCGTCAGCACTTAACCGGGGGGTACAAATGACGACAACATTCAAAAAGCGACAGAAGGAAATGAAGCGCCAAGACAAAGCGCGGGCCAAAGCAGAACGTCGGGCTCAGAAGAAACTAGATGGCACGCCAGGGGACACCTCTTTAGACAACATCGCTTGGGACGAGGGTGTGGGCACGCCTAACGGCCTGCGGGTCCCAGAGTTCCTCGACATACCGGAAGACTCATCGGAACCTAAGGGGTAAAGTCAGACCTTACTCCATCTCAAATTCCCCTGAACACGCTGGGCGGTATCGCGCAACGTTCTGGCCGCCCCAGCACTGCTCCCCTCAATTAGTCGCACCCATCTTTATCATGTAGGCATCGTACTATCTGGCAGGCGCTCTCGGTCGAGGATTGAGTGCTATACTCATGGCTCGGCGCCTTCCGCGCAGCGTCGGTTTCTGCGGTTCCCGGATCCATTTTCAAAGGAGCACGAGGATGGGCATTGAATTTTTGGAATTGGTCACCTGGATGCGTCGCCGCAAAATTTTCGCCTCCCTCCTCGTAGCTTTCACTCTGGGCATCGGCATCATGATCGGTACGCTGCTTTCCGGCCACGCACAGGCCACTCGCGAACAGAGTTCCAGCGGTGCAGCGCTCCTGGTGGTTCCCGACCCGGTCTCGCTCTCGAATTCCTTCACCGGCATCTCCAAGAAAATTGGCCCAGCCGTAGTGAATATCTCCACCACTCAAGTTATCGAGAAGCCCAAGGGCGGCACCAAGAAGCCCAAAGATTTCGGGGATCCCTTCCAGGACTTTTTCGATCGCTTCTTTGACTCGCCGGATAATAGCCCTGACGCGGAACGCAGCCTCGGCTCCGGCGTCCTGGTGGACAAAAAAGGTTTCGTCCTCACTAACGACCACGTGATTGACCAAGCCACCAAAATTCAAGTCGCGCTCGATGGCGACCCGACCAAATACAATGCCCGCGTAATCGGTTTTGACAAAGAAACCGATCTAGCCGTCGTCAAGATTGAGTCCGATCACGAATTTCCCATCGCCAAGCTCGGTAATTCCGACGGCGTTCAAGTAGGCGATTGGGTCCTCGCCTTCGGCAGCCCATTTGGCCTCAACTCCACCGTCACCGCCGGCATCATCAGCGCGAAAGACCGCTCCAACGTTGGCCACCAATTTCAGCGCTTCATCCAGACCGATGCCGCCATCAATCCCGGGAATTCCGGCGGCCCGCTGGTCAATATGGCCGGCGAAGTCATCGGCATCAACACCGCAATCTATACCGGCAGCCGCGGCTTCGAGGGTGTGGGTTTTGCGCTGCCATCCACCACGGTCATCAGGGTTTACAACGATCTGATCACCAAGGGTAAAGTAACGCGCGGTTCCATCGGCATTACCTTCCAGGAGGATCGCAGCAATAATCCAGTCCTTCTGAAAGAACTTGGGGCGCCCTACGGCATCGTAGTCGAAGCAATCGAGCCGGGCAGCCCGGCCGAAAAGGCCGGATTGCAGCCCGGTGACGTGATCACCGATGTAAACGGCCAGCCGGTCCACACCGGCGCCGACCTCGTCAATCCCATCGCGGACACTCCCATCGGCCAGTCTGTGCAGGTGCGCTATATTCGTAACAAACTCGGCAAGGATGTCGCGCTCACCGTCGCTGACCGCTCGAAGATATTCCCGCAGACTGCGCAAGCCGCTGAAGATCAGCGCGACAAGGAAGACACGCCGGGCCAGTTCGGTCTGCACGTCGAGGATCTGACCCCCGACCTGTCGCACAAGCTGGGCATGGGGAAAATCACCGGAGTGGTAGTCACCGAAGTTGAGCCGGCCAGTTTCGCCGAAGATGTTGACTTTGTTCGCGGCGACGTCATCACTGAAATCAATCACGTTCCCATCGCCGGCATGACCGACTACAAGACCGAAATGGGCAAGCTCCATCCCGGCCAGGACGTTCTTTTCAAAGTAGCCCGTCGCGGCGACGCCGACCGCGTCCTAACCTTGTTCCTAGCAGGCGCAGTACCAGCCCAGTAGCGCAGAGCACTGTTGCTCCGATTGCCGCGGAAAACACCGAGGCATGTCATCCCGAGCACAGCCGCGTCTTGTGCAGACCGCGATGAGGGGCCTGCTTTTCATGCCTGAGCGGCGACCTTCAGGTCACGGTTCGCGCGTGCAACGCCCACGCTGCTGTGAAAAAGAGGACGCATAACCGGCAGTTCGTTTTTAGCATCCAATGCAAGGCGCAAAGCGGGTTACCCGATAAGCGCCGCGCGCGATGTTCCGGCTTGAGCCGAGCCGCAAAATCCTCATAATAATGAGGACGGCCAGGTGCAGAGCTCTCCGTCAGCCACGGAGAACCAAGCCGCACCTGAGAAGCGAAGCGGAGAACAATGAAGAAGCTTCCCATCCGAGCGTTACTCGCAGTCGCGTCGTTAGCGTTAACGTGCTCGCTCTCCGCAAACGCATCGTCATCGTCGGCCGCGCCAGCGCGCAATCCGCAACAATCAAGCGCCTCGACGCCCGCCGCCGCTGCAAAATCGTCGGCCACGTCCACCAAGAAGAAAAAGACCAAACATCACAGTTCGAGGCGTGAGCCCACCCAAAAAGCGCCCACTGCCGACCGCATCTCGGAAATCCAGTCCGCGTTGGCCCGCGGCGGATACTATCAGGGCCAACCCAACGGCAAGTGGGACTCGAACACCGTCGCCGCGCTGCAAAAGTTTCAGTCTGACAACGGTATGAACGCTAGCGGCAAACTCGACGCGCCCAGCCTCCAGAAACTAGGCCTCGGCTCCAGCACAGCAGGCGTTGACGCACCCAAGCCGTTGTCGCATTCTACCTCGAGCGCAAATACCGCATCGTCCACTCCGGCGTCAACAGTGAATCCCGTTTCGGCCTCCGCCGTTCCAGTCTCCAATGGCACATCCTCCGCGAACTCGTCTTCCACCGCGGCCAAACCCCCGCAGCAATAAAAATCGACTCTTCGTCATCGCGCCCACGAGGCCTGCCTGACGCACGCAGGGCTTCTGCTTGCCTTTTGCCTAAGCGGAGCAGTCGCCAACGGAAGATACACAATTCACCGGATTGCTTCGCGCGCGCCATTTTCAAGCGACGCGAAGACCGTTTGCGCGAATCCGTCGTTTCCGCTAAAATAAATGTTTCAGCAGTCATGCGCGAAGCGCCTTGCGGCACGTCTCGCTAACTGCAGCTCGTTGGGCACTCGGACACCCTGAGGGAATGGCGGAAGAAAACGACAGATTTACCCTAACCTTCGACGCCGCCGACGAGTACCGCCCGGAAGCTCCTCCTCCCCCCGAAATTCCCGCGTGGAAAGACGGCAGCATCCGCATTGGGATTCACACTTCCATCGCCGGGGACATCTCCGGGGCGCTTGAAGTCGCTCATGGCTTGGGCGCGAACGCCCTGCAAATTTTTTCGTGCAGCCCGCGCATGTGGGAGCGCGGTGGCGCCCGCATCGCCGAAGCCGAAGCCGCGCGATTCCGTGCGCGACGCAAAGAGCTCGGGCTGGGCCCGCTGGTCATCCACGATAATTACCTGATCAATCTCGCTTCCCCGAATCCGGTGCTGCGCACTCGCTCGGTCCAAGCATTTCACCAGGAGCTCGTGCGCGCCATTGCCCTGGGCGCGGATTATCTCGTCGCCCATCCCGGCAGCGGCCGCGAAAGTTCTCCTGAAGCAGCCGTTGCCTCCATCTCGCAAGGCCTGAAACAAGCCGCGCGCGGCTTGAAACTAGGCGACCTGAAAATTCTGCTGGAAAACACCGCCGGTCAAGGCACGTCCATCGGCTCGCGTTTCGAAGAACTGCGCGCCATCCTTGACGCAGCGGCCGAGCTTCCGCTCGGTATCTGCATCGATACCGCCCACACTTTCGCTGCAGGTTGGGACCTGCGCTCCGCCGAAGGTCTGGAAACCACGCTGCAGGCGATTGACCGCACCGTGGGCCTCGATCGCGTGTACGTAATTCACGTCAACGACTCGAAAACCCATCACGGGTCGCGCGTGGATCGCCATGAGCATATCGGCAAAGGCAAGATCGGCCTCGATGCCTTCGGCCGCATTCTGAATCACGCGCTCCTCGCCGGGCGTGCTTTCATCCTCGAAACGCCGATCGATAAGCCTGGCGACGATCGCCGCAACGTTGCGGCTCTGTGGAAACTTCTCGGCCGCGTGGTAACCGCGACGGGCAACGGCATGAAGCCGCGTCCGCGCCACGGCGGCGCAAAGCGCGCGAAAGCATCGCGTGCCGCGCGCAAAACTTCTAGGACCAAAAGGAAATCAAAATCGAAATCACGCTCTCGAGGAAAGTGAACTTGGCCGATTCCGACCACAAGAATCCCGTCTACGATCCGTCGCAAATTGAAGCGAAGTGGCAAAAAGTGTGGGCGGAGCAGGGCGCTTTCGACGCGGTGGATAATGACGCCTCGCGCCCCGAGTATTACATGCTAGAGATGCTGCCTTACCCTTCCGGCACTCTGCACATGGGCCACATGCGCAATTACACCATCGGCGACGCCGTTGCTCGCTACAAGCGCATGTGCGGTTTCAACGTTCTGCACCCCATGGGTTTTGACGCCTTCGGCCTTCCCGCCGAGAACGCCGCGATCAAGAACCACACGCCTCCGCGCGTTTGGACCGAAGAGAACATTACCGAATTTCGTCGCGTGCTGCGCCGTTTTGGTTTCAGCCACGACTGGCGCCGCGAACTCGCCACCTGCGATCCCGAATACTATCGCTGGAACCAGTGGTTCTTCCTGCGCATGTTTGAGAAGGGCATCGCCTTCCGCAAGAAGAGCAAAGTGAATTGGTGTCCGGAATGCGGCACGGTCCTGGCCAACGAGCAAGTGATTGACGGTTACTGCTGGCGCCACGAAACGATATTGGTCGAGTCCAGAGAGCTGGAGCAATGGTTCTTTCGCATCACCCAATATTCAGACGAGCTGCTCGACGACATGGAGCAGCTCGAAATCGGCTGGCCCGAGCGCGTCCTTGCTATGCAGCGCAATTGGATCGGGAAATCGCGCGGAGCGCGCGTGAAATTTGCCGTCTCGCAAATGGATGACGTCGCGCTGGAAGTCTTTACCACTCGCGTGGACACGATCTATGGCGCGTCGGCGTTGGTCATCTCCGCTGGACACCCCAAGCTCGCCGATTTGCTCGCGGGCGTTCCCGGCAGCGGTGCCATGGAAAGGCAGCTCAAGGCCATGCGCCAGAAGAGCATGAGAGCCGCGGACATCGCGACGGCCGAGAAGGAAGGTTTCTTCACCGGACGTTTCGCAGTGAATCCATTCTCCGGTGCGCACATTCCGATCTGGGTTGCGAATTTCGTTCTGGCGGAATACGGCACCGGCGCGGTGATGTGCGTTCCGGCGCACGACCAGCGCGATTACGAATTCGCCGAGAAATATCATCTGCCTGTGAAGATTGTCATTCAGCCGCTACACGGTGTGCCGCTGCGTCTTGATCGGATGTCAGAGGCCTACACCGAATATGGTCGCCTCGTTGACTCCGGCCCCTATGCGGGCCTCACCAGCGAACAGGCCATCGCGAAAATGACTGCCGATGCCGCTGCCAAGGGTTTCGGCGTTGGTGAAACCACTTACCGGCTGAAAGATTGGGGTGTTTCGCGCCAGCGCTATTGGGGCACGCCCATCCCCGTCGTGTACTGCGAAAAAGACGGCATCGTTCCCGTGCCCGATGACCAGCTTCCCGTCCGTCTTCCTGAAAACGTCACACTTACTGGGGAAGGGCAGTCGCCGCTCGCCAGCTCGCCCGAATTCGTGAACACCACTTGCCCGAAATGCGGTGGTCCGGCGCGCCGCGAGACCGACACGATGGATACTTTCGTGGATTCGTCGTGGTACTTCTATCGCTATACCGATCCCCACAACGACAAAGCGCCCTTTGACAAAGAAAAAGTCCGCTACTGGTTCCCCATTGACCAGTACGTCGGCGGAATCGAACACGCGATTCTGCATCTCCTCTATTCGCGTTTTTTCTGCAAAGTGATGCGCGATCTCGGCCTGGTGAATCACAGCGAACCGATCGCGCGCCTCTTCACTCAGGGCATGGTGCAAAAGGGTGGAGTCGCCATGTCCAAATCCCGCGGCAACGTGGTCGGCGCGATTGATATGGCCGACAAGTACGGCTGCGATACCGCGCGGCTCTACATCCTTTTCGCCGCGCCTCCCGAAAAAGATCTGGAATGGAGCGAAGAAGCCATCGAAGGCGCCTCGCGCTTTCTGAACAAAGTCTATCGTCTGATCGCCAAGAATGCCGATCGTCTGCGCGACACTCAAACCGATCTCACGCAAAAGACCGATCTCACTAACGCCACCGCCAAGGAAAAACATCTAGTCCGCAAAGTCCATCAGACCCTCAAGCGTGTCACCAACGATTTTGAGGTTCGCTGGCACTTCAACTCTTCTGTCGCGCTGCTGATGGAACTGGTGAACGAAATTCACGCTCAGGAGCCGCTGGACGTGGACATCAGCCCCATGATCCTGAAGCGCGTCCTCGAAGGCCTGCTCCTCATGCTTGCGCCCATGGCTCCGCATATTTCCGAAGAGCTTTGGCAAATGCTGGGCCACCAGCAGGGACTAACGTGCTCAAAATGGCCCGCCTATCGCGAAGAGCTAGCCCGGGAAGAGCAATTCGAGGTGATAATCCAGATCAACGGCCGTCTGCGGGGGAAAATGCTGGTGGACGACGGCCTAAGCGAAGACGAAACTCGAGAGCGCGCCCTGAAAGATCCGCGCATCTCAATCCTGATAGACGGCAAGCAAGTAACAAAAACAGTAGTAGTGCCAAAGAAGCTCGTGAATATCGTTCTGCGATGATCTGGCAAGCAACGGTTTCGTAGCGGCGGTCTTTAGACCGCCATCGCTCATCGGCGCCGCAACGTTCGGTACGGGTGGTCAAAACAAATGACAACGACAACCGCATCAGCCACACAAAAAGACACCGGAGGCACGGTGAGCACCCGACACGGAATTGTCGTCCTCGATTTCGGCGGCCAATACACCCAGCTCATCGCCCGCCGCATTCGCGAAGAGCAAGTCTTCTCCGCGATCCTCCCGTGCACCGCGAAACTCGAAGAAATCCGCGCGCTCGAGCCCGTAGGCATAGTGCTCTCCGGAGGCCCCAGTTCGGTTTACGACTCCGACGCTCCCGTCTGCGACGCCGAAGTCCTCGATTTCGGCGTCCCGGTCCTCGGCATCTGCTACGGCATGCAATGGTTAACGCACACGCTCGGCGGCAAGGTTGCCCGTGCCGCCCGTCGCGAATACGGTCCTGCGCACTTGGATATCGCGTGCGCCTCAAAGCTGTTCGCCGGCATCCCGGATCGCCTAAAAATCTGGAACAGTCACGGCGATCACGTCATCGACGTTCCTCCGGGTTTTGCGATCACCGGCCGCACAGACAATGCCATCGGCTCCGTCGAGCACGTCGAAAAGAAATACTATGGCGTTGAATTTCACCCGGAAGTCAATCACACCGACCGCGGCACAGAGATCCTCCACAATTTTGTCTTCGACATCTGTGGCGCGAGGAAAAATTGGAATCGCGCGGGCTTCATCGCCGCCACGGTCGAGGCCATCTGCAAACAAGCCGAGGGTGCGCGAGCAATCTGTGCGCTTAGCGGGGGAGTCGATTCCGCGGTGGCCGCCGCGCTAGTCCATCGCGCCATCGGCGACCGTCTCACGAACGTGTTCGTGGATACCGGCCTGCTTCGCGCAAAAGAATACGAGGAAACCCTGGAACTCCTCCGTCAGCGCCTCGGCCTCAATGTCATCGGTGTGGACGCTTCCGAACGCTTCCTAGGCAAGCTAGCAGGCGTCACCGACCCCGAGCAAAAGCGCAAAATCATTGGCAACGAATTCATCTCTGTCTTCGTTGAAGAGCAGCGCAAACTGCTCGAAACCACCGCCGGTCTCCCGGTGAAATTCCTGGTCCAGGGCACGCTGTATCCTGACGTGATCGAATCCGTCTCGGTGAAGGGCCCGTCCGCGGTCATCAAGTCGCATCACAACGTGGGCGGCCTCCCGGCTGACATGCCGTTCGGTCTGATCGAGCCGCTCCGCGACCTTTTCAAAGACGAAGTGCGCCAAATTGGCCGCGAATTGGGCCTTCCCGAGGAAATCTTGGTCAAGCACCCATTTCCAGGACCCGGGTTGGCCGTGCGCCTTCTGGGCGGGGTTACTCGTGACAAGCTGGAGACGCTTCGCGCCGCCGATGCGGTTGTCGTGGAAGAAATTCGCCGCGCTGGCCTTTACGAAAAAGTCTGGCAGGCCTTCGCGGTGCTGTTGCCGGTGCAGAGTGTGGGGGTAATGGGCGACGGCCGGACGTACGGATACACCATCGTGGTAAGGGTCGTCGATTCGCAAGATGCGATGACTGCCGACTGGACCCGCCTGCCGCGTGAAGTGCTCGAACGGATTTCCGTGCGCGTCGTCAACGAGGTGCCCGGTGTGAACCGGGTCGTCTACGACATCAGCTCGAAACCCCCTAGCACCATCGAATGGGAATAGCGCCAGCCCTAATCCGCAAGAAACAACTCTTCCAGGAGAGTTCTTAGCGGTTAGCCATTTTCTGTGCCATGTACAAAAGCAACCGGCGGTCGCCTTCGTCAATTCGGCCCAGCAACCTGCGGAAACGGCCCAGGACGCGCGCTTCTTTTCCACGGCTTCCCCACGCGATATCGTCGGCCGACTTCCGCCTGGGAAGGTTCGGCAGCACCGGCGGCTCTTCGCCGTCGTAGAAGAGCTGGTAGAGCGGCACTTCCATGGCACGTGCCAGCTTTTCTAGCGTCTCGATCGCCGGAACGGTGTGGCCGTTCTCAACGCGCGAGATGTAACAACGCAGAAGCCCGGTGCGCTTCTCGATGTCGCCTTGGGAAAGTTTCTTGGTTTCACGTAGCAGACGGATACGTTCTCCGATTATCATGCGCGGTATTGTCACATGGTACTCTGACTGGTGCAACAACAGTTTTGCGTCTTCGGGAAGCAGCTCCAGGTTTCCCGTGTAACCAAAAACCGATGCCTGACGTCCCAAAGAATATGGCAGCCAGCGCTTCCGCCATTTCGCTCCCGGTGAGCCGGCGCGAAAAGGGCGAGGAAGAAAGGCAATTAGTCCGGTTGGCTCAAAGCGGCGAGGAAGCCGCCTTCGAGGAACTGATCCGGCGCCATCAGCAGCGCGTCTTCGGTTTGGTGAGCGGCATTCTTCGCCGCCGCGAAGATGTGGAAGACGTGGTGCAGCAGGTTTTCCTGAAAGTGTTCGTGTCACTGAAGCGCTTTGACCAGCGCGCGGCTTTCTCCACGTGGCTATACAAAATCTCGGTCAACGAGTGCTGGGATTACCTGCGCAAGAAGAAAGTCCGCCCGCTGGTTTACGAGGCCGACCTTTCCGAAGAGCAGGTTTCGCGCCTCGACGGCGTGGTGTCCGCCGATCGGCCGCCGCAAAGTCCCATGGATCGCGCGGAAGCCCGGGATCTTCTTGAGCGCATGATGGAGAAGCTGCCGCAGCAGGATCGCGAGCTTCTGATACTCAAGGAAGTGGAAGGGTTTTCGGTGCAGGAATTAGCGGAGATTCTCGAACTCAACGTCAACACGGTAAAAGTTCGCCTGTTCCGGGCTCGTGCTCGCTTGATGGAAGTGTATCGCCGGAGGTTGAAGGCCAGCCCAGATCAGCCGCCGGAAGCCAGGAAAAGGAAGGACCCATGAGCATGAACGAAGAATATCGAACCACAGCTTGTAGCCAATATGAAGCCGCGCTGGAAGATCATCTCCATGGCGACCTTGGCGGCCAGGAAGCCACGGAACTTGCGAAACATCTGAAAACCTGTTCCGGATGCCGCGCTGCTCTTGACGAAGCCGTGTTAAGCGCTCGTCTGCTCCGCGTCGCGGAGCCGGCAGCCGATCCCGGTCCGGGCTTCGGACATATAGTGATGGCTCACATTCGTGCCGAGCTTCATCTGCACGAAGGAAAGAGCATCTGGCAGCCGTTCGTTTCGCTCGCGTGGCGTTTCGCTGCGACGGCGGCCATCGCCCTGGTGATCCTCGTTTCATTCGACGTTGGCCGTCACAGCCAACTCCAGCAGGATGAGTCTCTGTTGGCAACCAATAGACTTCCGGAACTAGTCCCGGACCAATCATCCGTGCCGACCAGTTCTGATGACGTCCTGCTGCTGATGGCGGAACCGAATCATGGAAAATAGCAAGACACGTAGCGAAGCGGCAATGCTGGTCCTGGTGGTATTTGTACTGGGCGTACTGCTCGGCGGCCTAGGAAATCATTTGTGGGGAGAACGGGTCTGGGGCCGCCAGACTCCCCCGGCGCCGCCGTCGCGCACTCAAATCGTCAGCGAATTGACCCACGAGCTGCAGCTTACTCCTGATCAGCAGCAACAGCTTGGCGCCATCGTTGATGACACCAAGGCAAAGATCCGCGCAGCCTACGCTCCCGCCGACGCTCAGCGCGAGCAGTTGCGCCAGCAGGGCCGCGCGCGCATTCGCGCAATCCTAACCCCGGAACAGTTGCCCAAATTCGAAGCCTTCATGGCCCACATCGACGAGCAACGTAAGAAAGACAAGGAAAAAGGCGCAGACGAGCCACACTCGCCCACGCACTAGAGATCGCAGCTTCGGCGTGCCTGCTGGCCGGCACGCGTCTCGCCCGTCCCTGGTTCTGTAGGTCGTCGCGAGGTCGCGACGCACGGTTCGCGCGCTGGCTTTCAGGATGGCTTGAGTTCGTGCACGATACGTCGCGCGCAAGGAGCAAACATGAGGGCCCTCCTAGCATTTCTCCTTCTAGCCTCACCCGTTTTCGCACAGAATCAAACGCCCACTGTTCCCCAGTCCGCCTGTGGTCGAGGCGACGTCCAGTATGACGTGAAGAAGGACCAGGGACAGCACATACCCGATGCCGACCCCACGAAGGCGTTGGTCTATATCATTCAGGACGAACAGAGCGTCGGTCTATGCATTAAGTGCACGACCACGACGAGAATCGGCCTGGACGGTTCTTGGATCGGCGCAAACAATGGCCGCTCTTATTTTTTCTTTGCAGTGGATCCCGGCGAGCACCATCTGTGCGCGAATTGGCAATCTCGCTACGGCGAAGTCTCTAGGTTGATCGGGTTAATCGGCTTTACGGCAGAGGCGGGGAAGAGCTATTACTTTAGGTCGCGAATCCTAGCTTTCAGCAACAAGGAAGACGAGCCCTATCTCGACTTTGACGCGCCAAATCCCGACCAGGCGCGATACCTAATTTCCATTTCGCCTTACAGCGTGTCGCACCCGAAAAAGTGATCTGCGATTGACACCTCTGGCCTAGAACGGAATATCCTCGTCCGAAATTTCCGGTCCCGCCACGCTCGGCTCGTCGTGGATCGGCCCACCTTCCATATCCGCATCCGCTGGACGCCCTCCGCCAAGACCGCCGCCATGAGACGCGCCAGCCCCGGCCCCCGCCGCGGCGCTATCGGCCCGGCCGCCGAGCATTCGGAAATTCGTCGCCACAATTTCAAAACTCGTGCGCTTCTGGCCTTCCTTATCCTGCCACTCGCGCGACTGAATGCGGCCCTCGATGAACACCAGCGAGCCCTTCTTTAGATACTGCTGCGCGATTTCCGCCTGCTTGCCCCACACCACGATCTTGTGCCACTCAGTGCGCTTTTGGCGCTCGCCGTTCTTGTCCTTGTACGTCTCGTCGGTGGCTACGGAAAAGTTCGCGACTGCTTGCCCGCCTCCGGTAAACCGCGTCTCCGGGTCGCGTCCCAACCGCCCCACCAGAATTGCCTTATTCACTGACATGTGTGTGCCTGCCTGTTCGCGAGATTGCCCTGAAGGCTGAGTATAGCCGAACTAGACCACAGCAGGGAAAAAACCGCGCGTGCAAAAAAGACATGCGCGACATGCGCCACCGCAAAACTCGGCACAATCCGCTGGGAATGCGGCGGCTCGCCGCCGCCGTCGCAACGCCGATCACAAGCAAGGCTCGCCTCGCCTTGCAAAATGTTCGACCAGTCTCGCCCTAGATCGCCCGACTCTCAGCTCAACGCCATTTGAACTCTGCTAAAATCGCGCCGCCTAGCCGCCACAAATCCTGGAGGAGGCCCGATGCAACAAACCCAAAATTTCGCCAATCACACCAAACTGGTCCCCATGTTCCACTTTGTCGTCCTGCCGATTCTGTTCGTCAATCTGGTGTCGTCCATCCTGCAGGCGGTGCATTCGTTCTCCGCGCGCTCCGGTATCGCGGTTCTCACAGCCGTGGCGCTACTCCTTCTCGCTCTTTACGCTCGCACGTTCGCGCTGACGGTGCAAGATCGCGTAATCCGCCTCGAAATGCAACTTCGTCTCCAAAACCTGCTACCCGCCGACCTCCGTCCGCGCATCCCCGAATTCACAACAAGTCAGCTGGTCGCGCTGCGCTTCGCGAGCGACACCGAACTCCCCGATCTAGCCCGCAAAGTCCTAGCCGAAAAACTAGCCGAGCGCAAAGCCATCAAGGAACTAATCCGCGATTGGCAGCCAGACAATCTCCGCGCGTGAAGTCGTCATTGCGAATGCTAGCCTTGGAACTCAACAATGAAGCTGTGCGCCATCTTCGAATCCTGGAACATTAGCGGCGGGAATTACCCGCCGCTACGCACCGGTCAGTTCGTTAACCTGTCATTTGAACTTGTTCCGGAGCGAGTGAGTCGCGTTGCTCCCGATGAACCGGAGAAGATGACCCATGTGGACCACGCCGAATATCAGTTCTGCGCCAAGATATTAAAGATTTATTGGTCAGATCGGCCGTTAGTAGTGGCCGAAGCTGAGAATTTCGGGTTTTACATTACCTCTTTTCCCGAGAGCGCCGAGTTTGCGGAGGCCGACAAGATCTGGGGCGTTGGATCCCTCTCCCTGGACTCCTACGAGTGGGTCCAATTTGTGGACCACCATGCAGACGCTCCCGACCTTTTCTACAAACTTAGGGTAGCGAGCATTTACGATCTCTCGGAGCAAAAAGAAGTCGAGACGATGAGGGATTCCGAAAGGGGCGCTTGCTTAGTGCGCTTCGACAGTGACAGCCTCGGCGGTGAGCTCATTCCTAGGACCTTCAAACCCTGCCAGCCGCCACTGACTAGTGGCACCGAGTTAGCTGGATTGCTTTCGAGGAACCTTCGCGCCCTTCTTGCGCGCTTCGGAAAGCCCAATCGCGATCGCTTGCTTGCGGCTGGTCACCTTGCCGCCTTTGCCGCCCTTTCCTGACCGAAGCGTGCCGCGCTTCTCCCGCCGCATCGCACTCTCGACGCTCCTGCTCGCCGCCGCGCCGTACTTCCGCCTGGATCCTTTTCTCGTTGGCATGTAATCCTCCTCAAATTAAATTGCAGACGTAGCGCTGACGCCAAGACTCTACTGGCGAATAGACTGGAGTTCTATACAGGAAATACCGGGGAGCAGCATTTAATGCAGGGTACGTTCCAGGGGGATTACGCTGCGGCGCGTGTTCGCTCAGCGGAAGCAAGAACAGCAATGTCCGGATTGTCTTTATTCGCCACGATTCCGGACGGTGAGCTCGGACGCCGATCAGTGAGGTGCGGTAGAGCGAGCGCTCGTAGTCGTAGCGCCCAGCTCCTTCAACTTCGCCTGCGCCCGGCGCGCATCGTCGGTACCGGGAAACCTGCGCACCACCTCACGAAGATCGCGAATCCCGGTCGCCTTCGATCCCATCTCGACCTCGGCCAAACCCTTCTTCAATAGTGACGCGCCCTGCTTGTAACTCTGAGGGTAATTCGTCAGCACCACGTTGTACTGCGCAATCGCGTCCTTGTATTCTCCCTGTTGATACGAAATTTCCCCCAGGTAAAACTGAGCATTCGAAGCCAGGTCGGTGTTAGGGAACTGCTTCACGTAGTCGCCGAACTCCTGCCGTGCGAGGTCATACTTCCCGGTAGTGAAGTCGCGCAAAGCGTTTTGGTACAAGGTGTCCGACGAAATCCCCGGCATTGAAGAAAGTCCGTTGCCCGAGCCGTTCGGCGAGCCGCCAGCAGGAGCCGCGCCCGGAGCGCCAGTCCCGCCGGCAGCCCCCGGCGCAGGAGCGCTGCCAGGTGTAGCGCCACCCGCCAGCCTGCCGTCAATGCTCTGCAGCGTGCCCTGAATATCATTCATCTGCGTGGCAAGTTTTCCCACGCGCGCCTGGACGTCCGACAGATTGTCGGAAAGTCCCTGCGTCTGCGAGGACATCGTGTCTATCTTCGAGCCGCTGTTGGCTGTCGCTTCCTGCACGTTTTTTTGTAACGTGCCCATCTGCGCGTTGAGCGCATTCACCGAATCTAGCGACTGCTGTACCAGCGTGCGCATCGACGCGTTGTTCGAGTCGATCGCGCTACGCATGGCCTGCTGCCCCTGCAGCAGCTGCGACATCTGTTCCTGTAACTGGATAATTTCCCTGGAAACGGCCCGCGTGGGCCGGGGACTGAGCATCGAGCCGCCGATCGCACCAACCAATACCGCCGCAATCGCAAGCGCAATCGATTTTGTGCGCATAGCAATACCTCCTAAACGAGTTTAGGTCAGATCAAAAGGATGGAAACCGCACGCCAATTTTCGTGACCTTCGTGCCCTGAATTTGCAGGGGTGAGTTCACAACCACCCACCCCCGACGATAGAACGCCTCTCCTTAGTGTGCTGCGACAAAATGCGCGCGCCGGTTCTGCTGCCAGCACTCTTCCGTGTGCTCGGTGCAGAATGGCCGCTCTTTGCCCCAGCTCACCGTGTCCATCCGGTCCGCGCCGATTCCCAGCGAGATCAAATAGTTCTTCGCCGCCTGCGCCCGGCGCTCGCCCAGACCAATATTATATTCCGTTGAGCCGCGCTCATCGCAATGTCCCTCGATGGTCACGCGCAGCTGCGGATATGAACGCAAAAATTCCGCGTCCTTCGTCAACGCCGCCCGTGCGTCCGCGCGAATGTCGGATTTGTTGAAGTCAAAGTAAGCGTCCTTGACGTTCTGCTCGAACAATTCGCTCATGTTCGCGCCCTCGGGCGATGGCGCCACACCGGCGTTCACCGTTACTCTCGCGGTCGCCGTTGCGCTTCCCCCCGGGCCCGTAGCCGTAATCGTATAGGTGGTCGAGTCCGTGGGGTTCACCGGCGTCGAGCCTTGCAGCGCGACCTTGCCCACGCCCGGCTCAATATCCGTATCCGTCGCATCCGTGGACGTCCACGTGAGCGTCACCGTGTCGCCGCTTTTCACCATGTTAGGTGAGGCATTCAATGTCACCGTCGGCTGGGCCGCTGATGGCGCCGGAGGAGCGCTCGTCGGCGGAGTTGTGGCCACTTGTTTCTTGCAACCGCCAACAAAAACGAACATCGCCACCGCGCCCAGCAGGAGCGTGAGCTTTCGATTACTGCTTACTTCCATGGATTGCCTCCTTCTTGGTTTCACGAGTCACTCGGCAGCAAGTAATGCATATCGACCCTGCCGCATATCCTCGTGTACATGGCCCGGAAAAAATCGCTCGCCGAATAGCACTCGAACAAAAACTCCTCGGCGGAAAATTCGATGTGGCGCGTTATTTGGGCGACCAGTTTGGCGATTCGTTCTGGCCTTCGTAGGTCAATTGCCGCGGCAAACTGCCATCCGCCAACATCGACCAAATCTGCCGCGTGCCCGTGCGGGTGGATTCGAAAATCAGATGCCGCCCGTCCGGCGCCCAGCTCGGACGTTCATTGCGTCCCGCATCTCGCGTCAATTCCACGAGTTGCCGGTTCACGATGTCCATAATATAGATATCGAAGTTGCCGCTCGGGCGTCGCCAGCTAAATGCCAGCAGTTGTCCATTCGGTGACCATGCCGGATCTACCACGTAACCCATATCCGGCATATCCAGCTTCTGCACGTTGGTTCCGTCCGAGTTCGCCAGGTAAAGCACCGGCTCGCCCGCGCGATCGCTCACGAATACGATCTGATTTCCAGTTTTCGGATTCCACGCCGGAGAGGTGCTCACCCCGGCGGCGAAAGTAATGCGCTTCAGCCCTCCGCCGTTTGCGTCCGACAGGTAAATCTGTGGGTCACCGCTCTGGCTGGACATAAATGCGATCTGCGATCCGTTCGGTGAAAACGCCGGCGAACTGTTCGAGCCGCGGTATCGCGGAAACGAAATCAGCTTGTCGGAGACGGTGGAATAAATGCAAATCTGCGGTGAAGTGATCCCACGGAAGGGAACGTAGCACGTGAACGCGATGCGCGTGTCATCGGGCGCCCATCGCGGCGTCAGCGAAATGGACTTGAGGTGCGTCAACTGGTGCTGGTTCGAACCGTCGTAATCCATTTCCCAGATTTCCTTGTTTCCGCTCTTGCTGCTCACGTAGGCGATCTGGGTCTGCGCGATTCCCACCGATCCGCCGCCCAGAATCGCGACGATATCATCCGCAAATTGGTGCGCGAGCTTTCGCGCGCCGGCATCGGTCGCCGGCCCGCGATAGATTTTCTGCAGCGCGATCGGCGCTTGCGGATTGTGCACGTCAGACAAGAAGCCGGCGGCCGCCAGATTCGTGCCTTCCGTCGACAGGTTCCCATATGCCAGCATGTACACATTCGCGGGCGCGGCGGCCCAATCGGCAAATTTCACTTCGTTAGGCTGGCTAGGCACCTGCGACGGATAGAAACTCGGGCTCACCAGCTCAAGAATGCCGCAGTACTCCAGGTCGCCCCACAATACGTCGTGAAAGGTTTTTTCCAGCGGCGCCGGCGCAGGTTGCCGCACGGCAAACTCCGGAACAGCCACGCGCGCCTTGGCGACGCCCAAACCAGTCCCCGTCTTAAACCAGTCCTGCGCCGCTGCCGGCCCTGCGCACCAAAGAAGAGCCACACAAAACATCGCGATGATTACAAGTTGTCGTCTCATAGTCTTTATCGTGGAGTGCGGCTTGCCGCCGCCAACAACGCTGCCCGCACCTCAGTCCTTTTCATCCTCCGCCATGATGGAGTCCTTCTCTCCGCGTCTGCGTTTCCTGCTTCTGCGTTCTCTGCTTTGCCTTCGTTTTTCTCTGTGTCCTCAGCGTTGAATCTTTCGCCTTTGCCTTTCACCTCTTAAAATCAAACCAAAATTCCACGCTAACCTTGGACCCAGAATAAGCCGGCGGCAATTGCTGCATCGGGCTAGCGTCCCGAATCGCCCGCACTGCCGACGAATCTACCGACGCATTCCCGCTCGACTTCGTCACCTGAATATTCGCAACCGACCCATCGCGCATGATGTCAAACGTCGCCACCACCCGCGGCGCAAACTGAATGCTCGGATCTACCGTTGACTGTAGCCACGAACTGCTCACCTTGCGCTGCACCGCTTCCACGTACCATGAAAATCGCGCGCCGAAATTTCCCGCGCCCGCACCTTCAAATCCCATCCCCGCCTGCGTCGAAGATCCCGCACCCATGGCAAACGAGCTGTACGGTACGGTCGGTGTCCCACCCCCTCCGTAGGGAACCGCATTCGGTGGAGGCGGCTTCGGATTTTCCAGCGTCTTCGAAGGCCGCGTCACATATTTCGGCGGCTTATTCTTTTCAAACTTCGGAATTGGAGTAGCGTCCGGCGGCACCACAGGTTTCGGTTGAGGCTCGGCCTTGTACAAGCCTTTCGATTCATCGACGACGCGGCTCGGCGTTTCCACCTCAGGTCGCGGCATCGGCACCGCCGGCAAACTCCCAACGACGCCCACCGTGATCGCGCCGCCCGGCCCACCCCACGAATCGCCCTGATGCGAAAACACCGCCGACCCCACGAAGAGCAGCGCCAGCGCCCCATGCATCACCAGCGATATTGACAGCGGTCCTTTTAAAGTGTCGGGTGCCGGGTTTGCGGCGATGGAAGCCATTTCACTGAATCTGCGCGCGCTCGGTAAGCGGCTGCGTCACCACGCTGATATTTTGTATGCCGGCCTGCCGCAGCGAATCCACCACGGTCGCCCAACTGCCGAAGGGAACTGTCTCGTCGCAGCGCACATACACCGCTTGATGCAGCGGGTCCTTCATCTGCGAAGTCAGTTGGCCGCCCAGGTCGTGAATGTTCACCGGCTTATCGTTCAGATACACGCGCTGCGCCCGGTCAATCGTGATCACCATGCGCTGCTCGGTCAGCTCCTTTACCGTCTTCGTCTTCGGAACGTCCACCTCGATCCCGGACTGCAAGATCGGCGCCGTAATCATGAAAATAATCAAGAGCACCAGCACAACGTCGATAAACGGAACCATGTTGATTTCCGAAAGCGACGTCCCGGTCTCACGCTGTAGCTGCGGCATAAATGTTCATCTCGTCTACTTATCGCTCAGGCTGGGTAAGAATCCGAAATAACGCCGAGCGCCGTAGGTGCGACACTCTCACCACAATAATTCCGCTCTCTGCGCCTACGCGCTATAAATCGTCTCAATCTTGGCCACAAACTCCGCCGCAAAACTATCCATCCGCGCGGCCACCGCCCGAATCTTGCCCAAATAGTGGTTATAAGCAACCACCGCCGGAATCGCCGCAAAGAGTCCGGCCGCCGTTGTGATCAAAGCCTCCGCAATTCCCGGTGCCACCGCCCGCAAACTCGCCGTGCCCGCGTCGCCCAATCCCGCGAACGCGTCCATCACGCCCCACACCGTTCCAAACAATCCAATAAACGGCGAAACCGATCCGGTCGTCGCCAGCCACGACATCCATTTTTCCAGCCTGCGTACTTCTTCACCCGCGGCAACTTGCATCTGGACTCCCACGGCATTCGAGCTCTTCACTCGTGGAGCCATGGCCACTGCAGTCGCGCCGCCCCCCATTCCCGGCGCGCTGGGACGCCTCTCCGGCATCCCCAACTGCGCTTCCAGTTCGCGATATCCCGCCTGGTACACATGCACCATCGGAGTCGCGCCTGCGCCCATGCGCAAAGTCGCTGGGTCAGGCAGTCCGCGCCCCGCGCGAAACATTTCCAGGAATTTTCTTGTTTGTCTGTCGATGGACCCAAGCCTCTGGGACTTTTGCAAAATGATAGCCCACGAAAAAACAGAGAGGACCAGCAGGATGCACAGTACTACGCGCGCCACCCAACCCGTTTGCGTGATCAGTGTCTCGAGCCGGCTGGTGAAAATAAGAAGCGCCAGGACGGAAATTGTTTTCCCCCCCAAGAAAAAATTTTGAAAACAACCCACAAACACCGTAGCACACGCAATCAACAAGGGTCAAACGAATCAATCACCTACATCATTCCCCTGATGCCCATAACGACACAGCAAAGTGGCCCCTTGCGCTCAGAAATTGCAGACCTAGCTACGTACTGGCGCGTTTAAGTTATTTGCGTATGGTCAGCGGCGCAGGCAGCCGTCACTTGCAATTCGGATGAAGCATAGTAGACTTCGCCATTCAGTAACTACAGGAGCGCAGCGAATGGCGGGTCTTGGAGAGACACTGCTGCGACACCGGTGCAAGCTAGCTGGCCCAAAGTCAGTCAATGCCCGTGCGTTGAAAGCGATTCTTCTCCTCGTTGCTCTTGTCGCACCGGTACGCACCTATGCACAAGATTCTTTGCGCATAGAAGCGATCGGGCTCAGCGGCTACTACTCCACCACCGTCCCAGTAGCTGTGCAAATCCATTTGCCGGCTTCGCCCCAGCCGCAATCCCTCCGTCTCGATTTTACCGTCCGGTCCAGTTATTTCTATGGCGCACGTGGTGTCGTCCGCACCGATCACTTCTTCAAAACCGTCAGCCTGCCCGCGGGCCGTGTGAGCGATCTAGAAGTCCCCGTACTGATTCCTCAGACCCCAATCGGCGAGGTGGATGTGACCGCAACCACCCCCGACGGCCGCGTTGTCGGCAGCGCTAAGCAGGATTTGAAAACTCTGGCGCAAATCGAACATCTCGTCGCCGTGTACTGCCAGGATGACGCTAAGTGCGCGAGCGCGGGATCTCAAATCCAGTATCATGACAACGGCGTACCGAGCACTGCGCCGCGCGTCACTTGGTTTCGCAGTCTTCGGCAACACTGGTGGTCTTATTCCCTCGCGCGCGCCATCGTTTTGGCCGGACCCCTGGCAGGCGCCACCGAGAACGAACGCGAAGCCCTCGAAGACTATGCTCGTGCCGGCGGCATTCTCGTAATACTCGAAGACGATGTCGCAGACAAAGACTTCCTGGCGCCATACCGAACAGGCGCTGCCACTCCAGCCCCGATCCGCGTCGGCCGCGGCCACCTGTACCGCCTCCGCAGCGTTGCCAGCAAGGACCTCGCGCAACAATCCTTCGATAGCACGTTTTTGAAGTTCGCAAGCTCCGCCGGTTACGCTACAGGGCAGTCTTCGGTCGAACCGTTGCTCAGCCGCGTAGGCGTTTTCTTCACCTTTCCACGTTTGCGCTGGCTGATCATTTGGCTCGCCGCCTATTTGCTCGTTGTCGGCCCGCTAAACTTTTTTCTACTGCGCCGCGCGAAAAAATTGGAATGGGGATGGCTCACCACCTGTCTGCTAGCCCTCGTGTTTGCAGCCAGTCTCTATTTCTCCAGCTCCGCGCGCCGCCCGAAAAATTACACGCTGGATAACGCCACCGTCTATTCGATGGACTCTCGCAGCCCCGTCGCCGTCGAAGACCTCGGCCTCCGCATTTCCTCTCCGCACCGTGGCGACATCGCTGTCTCGGTCAACGACGATCTCGTTGCCGTGAGTCCGGGCAACCTGTCGCCCGGTGGCCCATCCGATGTCGAACTGGGCGCCGATATGACTGACAAACAGCGAATCCAGGAGGGTTGGAATGTGGACATCGGTCCACCCCTCACCGCCACCACGAGGATGCTTCGCTGGTCCACGCAAGATTTCAGTTTCGAGGGCTTTCGCAAATTTGGCGGCACGGTCCACTGGATTTCCGCAAACAAATTGCGGAACGACACCGGGATTTCTTTCCGCGAGGCGATTTACCTGGACTATGCGGGAAATAGACAATATCTGCTTCCGCATCTGAGTCCTGGCGAGGACGTCGACCTCGCCGCGCTGCCCGCCGACCTGATTTGGGCGAGGCACGACGTTGGAAACGGAGTCGTCGTCTCGCCGGGCCCGTCTTTCGATGTGCGCCCCGGAAGGGTGCCTTTTTCAATTGACCGATTCCCCTATTCGGGGTTTCAGACCGAATCGGCGAGCCACGTGTTCGCGGGCCTCTCCGACGAGCCGCTGCCAGGTGCGCAACTCCAAATTCCCGCCATCCCTCGGGCCAAAATAGCCTTGACGATCGTTGACATGGACGCAAAATGATTGAAGTAGACCAAATTCAAAAGCGCTACAACGGCTCTCGCGGCCTGGCTGGCTTTACGATGCGCGTCGAGAAGGGCGAACTCTTCGGTCTCGTCGGCCCCAATGGCGCCGGCAAAACCACTCTGATCAAAATTCTCTCCACCCTCATCCGCCCCGATTCCGGCGCCGCTCGCATCGCCGGGATAGACGTCACGGCCAACCCGCGCGGGGTGAAACGCGTCGTCGGTTACATGCCCGACCAACCCGGTCTTTACCAGGACATGCGCGTTCTCGAGTTTCTGGAATTTTTCGCCGATGCGTTTCGCATACCTTCGCGACAGCGTCGCGCCGCCGTGGATAAAGGGCTGGAGGATTCAGGTCTGGGAGCTCGCCGCGATAGTTTCGTCGAGGAGCTTTCCTTCGGCATGAAACAGAGACTCTTCCTGGCCAAGACGCTCCTTCACTCTCCTCAAGTGCTGCTTCTCGATGAACCAGCCACCGGCCTGGACCCCATGGCCCGCGTGGATCTCCGCAATCAGCTCAAGGGCCTCAATCAGCAGGGAATTACGATTCTGATATCCTCGCACATCCTTGTGGATTTGGAAGAAATCTGCACCCGCGTCGCCTTCATCGCCGACGGCAAGAACCAGGCCGACGAAAGCGGGCGCACTGTAATCGAATGCAAAAGGAAGATGCCTCGCAGCCGCGCCTCTACGAAATTGAGGTCCTGCAAGACGCCGAACAAGCAGCCAAACACGCTGCCAAGTTCGCCGGAGTCACCGTGCTAGACGTTCGGCATCTGCGCTTCGTCGTCCGGATTCCCAGCGACCCCGCGCAAGCCGCCGAGTTCCTGCGCCACCTCGTTGCAAACGGTGTGCCGGTGGTCAAATTCGATCGTCCCCCTGCCACTCTCGAACAGCGTTATCGTTCCGTCTTCGGAGGAAAGCCCCGATGAACCCGATGATTCGCAAGGAACTTCGTCAACGCATGCGCGAGCGCCGCGGCTGGATTTTGCCTTCCCTATATTTATTGACGCTGAGCGCCGTCATCACCGTCGCGTATTACAGTACCGCTTGGGGAGGCAACGACCGAATCCAGGGCTGGCAAGTCGGAGCCGCCCTTTTTCTTACGCTGGCCTACACCCAACTGGTTTTGCTTCTGCTCCTCGCTCCCGTATTCAGCGCCGGCGCGCTGACCATTGAAAAAGAACAGCGCACTTTGGGAGGGCTCTTGACATCGTTGCTTCGCCCGACGCAAATCTGGTGGGGAAAATTTGCCGCTTCGCTGATGTTTGTTCTGCTTCTCCTCGTCATCGGCCTGCCCGTGCTTAGTGCGGTCTTCGCCTTCGGCGGCGTTGGCCCCTGGGAAATCACTATCGTAGCGCTCACAACAGTCATCATTCTCGGCACCATCAGCGCCATCAGCCTATATTGGTCTTCGGCGTTTCGTCGCAGCGTGCACGCCACAGCCGTCAGCTACGTCACCGTGGTGGCTATGACCGTGGTCACCTTCATCATTTTCGGCATCGCCATGTCTCGCCTCAGCAACCGCGTCGGCAATGCTGGCTGGACTTCGATTCCCGAAAGCGTGAAAGCTCCGCTGTACTTGAATCCTCTGTTTTTCATCACCGTGTCGCTGGTGCCCAGAAGGCAGCTTTATCCAGAATGGTTCATCTGTTTGTCTGTGTTCAGCGCCATTGCTGCTCTGAGCGCGATACTCACGCTCCGCAATCTCCGCAGAAGCGGTGACGTCGCCTGAAGTTTCGCTCCCGGCCGCTAAGTCTTCCCCTGCGTTCCGCCCTACGCTTCCTAAAACGATTCTCCGCACAAAGCCTTTGAGAATCGCAAACCTTGTGTCTTAGACTTGTCTGGTGCAGTCGCACCAAGCGCCGTTTGAAAGAAGAAGCGGAACGAAAGGACGGAAGGAGGAGCAATGCCAGATATGGACAAAGCCCAAGTGGTAAAGCATGGCGACGTCACGCAGCGAGTCGGAGTCGAAGTCATTCGCGCGCGTGGCGTTGACGTCCCCAAACTCATCAAAATGTTAATCGCCAACGCAGCCGCTGAATTCGCCAGCACTTATTATTACTACACCATTCTTCGCATGCATCTTGCCGGTCATGAAGATTATAAAGAGATCTGCGAAGACGCCCGGCTCGAAGATCGCGCCCATTGGGAACTGATCGTCCCGCGCATTTACGAACTTGGTGGTGAACTTCCCAATGACCTCAAGGAATTTCACGATCAAGCCGGCTGCGTCGCCGCCAAGTTGCCCGACCCACCCACCGTCGTCAACATTCTCACTCTGCTCCTCGAATCGGAACGCTGCGCAATCCGCAGTTGGATTGCCATCTGCGATATGACCTTCGGCAAGGACCCGCGCACCTACGACCTCGCCTCGCGCATTCTCAACGAGGAAATCGAGCACGAAGCCTGGTTCATCGAGCTGCTTGCCCACGAACGCGACGGCAAGACAGTTCCGTCCGGCCACTTCCGCCGAGGCGAGCCAGGCCACGCGCCCTACAGCAAAAACGCCAGCTTCTACAACCCATGATCTCGGTGGCCGGGTCCTGCTTGGCCGCGGCTGCTAAGCAGGATTCCCGCCGCATCCTGCATGACGTTCGGCTCAAATACGTTCAAAGTCGTTCTTTTGCTTCCCGATGGTGAAGAGCGATTCATCCAAGTCGGCGTCAATGAGCACATCTGGGACGCCGCCTTCGACTCCGGCATCGTGCTGCCCGCGCTCTGCCACCAGGGCCGCTGCCTAACGTGCGCCGGCCGCCTGGAAAACGGCGGCGAATTTGATCAATCCGACTCGGTAAGCTACTACCCGCAAGACCGCGAAGCAGGCTTCGTCCTGCTCTGCACTGCGAAACCGCGCTCGCTTTTACGCATCCACACACACCAACAGGCCGAAATGCGCCAACACCGTCTTGAGCAAGGGCTCCCCGCGCCCTACTCGTGAGCAGTCCCACGTATGCGACCGATATCGCGAGGCGAGCGAAATTCCTCCGTCGCGGTTTTTAACTATTGAAAATTGATCACGTCGCGAGAGAGAGGCATTGTCCGCGCAAGAGGTTTTGCCACGGTGGGGTTCATCGGCAACGGCGTGCCTTTGATCGAAAAGATATCCATGTCATCCATATCCGCCGACGTGCGGTTTTCCAGCACCATACTTTCGAACACAAAAGGCAACGCCGTCGTGTCCAGTGTGGAAGGCCGGTCGCTGATCTGAAAATGCAAATGTGGACCGGTAGTGTTTCCGCTGTTGCCTAGCAATCCGAGTTTGTCCCCGGTCTTAACCTGATCGCCAACGTGTACCGCTACGCTGTGCGGCGCCATATGTGCATACACCGCGTAGCGGCCGTTGCCGAGATCCAGGGTCACGTGATTACCGGTAAACTCGGCAATCGTCAAATTCGCGGGCGCGGCGCCGGGCGGCACATCGGGCATGTCACGCACGGACTCGACTACGGTTCCCGGTGCCACCGCAAGCAATTCCACGCCATAGCACAACCAGTCCTCGGACGCCTTCCCGTCGGTGCGAAATGCTTTGCCTTGCGCGTCAACCTTGATCCAGTCAATTGCAAATTGCTCGGAGGGATCAAGCGTTCCGTTCACCGGATTCGTCACGAACCGGTGCGGGCCAATCTCCAGGCAGCACCCGTTCATGTCCACCCAGCCGCCGCCCTTGAACGCTGGTGCCAGAATGATCGCCTCTTCCTGGTTAACCCTCAATGGCGGGCTCAGCACGGTTGACTCGGGCAGGCGCTTTACCTCTGGCTGCACGGTGCGCACACGCAAAGCGATTGTGCAGGGCGCCTGGTCACCGGCGGCATAGCCCACATCGAAGTACATGACGCCCGATTGGCCTCCTGCGAGTCTGGCTGAATAACTCGCCTTGTCCATGCTGCCCGGCAACGTCGAGAGTTTCACCAGCCCCGTTATGTCTTCGTCTTTCGCCGAAACTACGCGATTGGTTCCTGTGGGCTGGTAGTCTCGCGACGGATCCAGCACCTCGACCGATTGAATCGTCGCTGCCGCGCCCCAGGAGTTCGTGAATTGCATCGCAAACGCCAGGTGCGTCCGCCGGTCCGATCCTTTCACCGGATACACGCCAGAGCCCACGAGATGCCATGTCAGCGGCCCCATGGTAAGCGCATACCGCTGCCCGTCACCGCTTGCAGTCGGCTCGAAGTAATCGGGGGTGTTGGCGCATCGGTTCTGCGCCAGCGCCACAGAATGAAAGACGCAGAGTCCAGACAAAACAAACAGCACTATGCGCAGGATGGATTTCATAGGGCCTTCTCGCCTATCGAAATACTCTGTTTGTCTCGAGTCGTGGCCCGGATGTTATCCGCATCCCGCATCCGCTGCCACATAAATCTCCGGCCGCATCAGCGCCGCCCTCCTAATATTCCAACCATTGCGCGCCACCAAACAATTTGTCAGCGGTGGCGAATGGATGTAGAGTTCGGCTTCATCGGGGTTTCTCGTATGGGGAATAGTTTCTGTCGGCTGCGGCTTCCCACCTCATTTTTTGTGCTGATGCTCGCATTCTGTCTGGAAGGTTGCGGCCCGTCCTGTTCATCTTCGAATCCACCCAATCCGCAATCGCTGAGCGGCACGATTGACAGCCTCGTACAAACGGAAATGCAAGACTCCGGCGTGCCAGGTATGACCGTCGCCATCGCAAAAAACGGTGCGATGCTGTATTCCCGCGGTTACGGAGTAACGGATCTGTCTACGGGGCAAGCCACGGAAACCACCACCATTTTCGAGATCGGCTCTATTAGCAAGCAATTTACCGCCGCCCTCATTATGAGATTGCAGGAACAGGGTCGATTACAGTTGGATGACAGTGTTACAAAGTATTTGTCCCAGTACGGATTTCCGTCGGCCATCACGCTGCGAATGTTGCTTACCCACACCTCTGGCCTTGCGGATTTCACGAATTTTCCTGACTTCGCGCAGTGGGTAATAAACGGCGTCTCTGAACCGGTTGTCCTCGCTCAGATCAGTCAAGCGCCGCTTCAATTTCAGCCCAGTACGCAGTACGCCTACAGCAACAGTAACTTCTACTTGCTCGGCACAATTATTGAAAGCCTCACGGGTCAGTCCTACGCCGCCGACCTCGATCAGTACTTCTTCCAGCCACTCGCGCTACAAAATACATTCTATGTTCTGCCACCCGCGAATCTGTCCGCCGTTGGATATACGCACAATGGAGCGGCCCTGGTTCCGGCAACAATCTGGAACCGCTCGGCCGCCTTCGCCGCTGGAGCGCTCAGCTCGAATCTTGATGATCTCGTTGCTTGGGATTACGATTTGCTATCGGGGAAAGTCGTATCGCCGGCTTCCTTTCAGCAAATGACCACATCGAACGGCTTCGAGCAGAACGGCTATTCATACGGTTTCGGATTGGCTCTCAGCACCTACAACGATCGCCAACTCATATGGCATGCTGGACAAATTGGCGGGTTCTACACCGAGAATGTCGTCTTTCTGGATGACAGCTTCACTCTGATCGTGCTCACCAACGATCAGGATTATGATACCGACCCATTCATGTTCAAAATTCTCAACGCGGTGTGTGGCTCGTCCCAGCTCTCCGCAAATTGCTAACTCCCGCCGAGAGGAAAATGTGCTACCCATCAGGCCTAGCTATTGCTCAGAGTCCCTTCCTCAGCATCGGTCGGCTGCCGTCGGTGAAAAACGATAGGTCCGCCAGATCATTCGGG
>Ga0210390_10000075_pt1 | contig 98791 bp, 92 predicted proteins | sample IncBWH11OmetaG_FD_161050 | JGI IMG/M metagenome (GOLD analysis project Ga0210390, IMG submission 161050) | Forest soil microbial communities from Barre Woods Harvard Forest LTER site, Petersham, Massachusetts, United States - Inc-BW-H-11-O ...
GATAGTGGTTTAGCGACCCACATCGGCCCCGAGTCATGCGGAGCCGCTCGCAAGGGCGGCGTCGAAGCGTTGACAGGGGAACGCGCGGGCCGGGTAATCAGCCGCGAAAGAAATCCACTCCGGGACGCCGACGCTGTAGGAGGATGCGGAAGGCCCCATCGGGTGCACCGATATCGCGAGGTGTGCCAGAGTCCCGCGCGGTCAGAGACCCCGTGCACGTACGGAAGCACCTCGCTCGGGAACCGGGAGATCCCAGGTTTGCCCAGGGCTGCAGTCGCTCTGGGACGCATCGGGAAGTCCAAGGACGCACGCCGATGACGAACGGACTTGGGAAGTCGGACAGCCCTGCTGTACCTGCGAAGTCCCCGAACAACACCGGGCAACCGGTGGCGGAGGGGATGGAGGGAAGAGGGCTGGCCAAAGGGAACCTGCCTCAGCAAAACGCGTGCCGGATACAAAGCCGGAGCAACGCGCTCAGTGCGCTCGGGCGGGTACGTCAAGCAGCAGCAAAGGATAAGAAGTTGCGGTTCACGGCGCTCCTGCACCACATCTACAACCTGGACACGCTGCGGATGGCTTACTTCTCGCTGAAGAAGGAAGCTGCTCCGGGTGTGGACGGGGAAACGTGGCGGCACTATGGGGAGGAACTGGAAACGAATCTCCAAGACCTTTCCGCAAGGCTGAAGCGCGGAGCGTACCGAGCGAAGCCGGTGCGTAGAGTGTATATACCGAAGGCCGACGGGCGGCAGAGACCGCTCGGAGTAACGGCGCTGGAAGACAAGATCGTCCAGCGTGCGGCGGTCGAGGTGCTGAACGCTATCTACGAAACGGACTTTCTCGGCTTCTCGTACGGGTTCCGACCAGGACGCAGCCAGCACCAAGCGCTGGACGCGCTCTACACGGGACTGCTGACGAGGAAAGTGAACTGGGTACTCGATTTGGACATCAAAGGTTTTTTCGATGGGCTTTCCCACGAATGGCTTGTGAAGTTCGTCGAGCACCGGATCGCAGATCGGCGCGTCGTGCGTTTGATCCAGAAATGGCTGAATGCCGGCGTGCTGGAGGATGGGAAGCGAATACGCGTGGAGGAAGGGACGCCCCAAGGCGGAAGTGCTTCGCCGCTTTTGGCGAACGTCTATCTTCATTACGTGTTCGACCTGTGGGTCCAAGCATGGCGTCGGAAGCGGGCGCACGGCGAGGTGATCGTGGTGCGTTTCGCGGATGACATCGTGGTTGGATTTAACAGCAAAGCGGATGCCGAGCAGTTCCGGGCGGAGCTCACGGAACGAATGAAGAAGTTCCACCTGGAACTGCATCCCGAGAAGACGCGACTTCTGGAGTTCGGTCCCTATGCGATCGACAGCCGGAAGTGGCGTAGAGAAGGGAAACCGGAAACGTTCAACTTTCTCGGCTTTACGCATATCTGCGTGAAGAAGAGAAGCAATGGACGGTTTACGGTGTTGCGGCAGACGATCCGCAAAAGGTTGCAGACGAAGCTGAACGAGGGGAAAGCCGAACTTCAGCGAGGGATGCACGAACCCATCCCCGAACTGGGCAAGTGGTTGCAAGCGGTGATGCGTGGACACATCCGGTACTACGGAGTGCCCATGAACCATAAGGCGCTGTGGACTTTTTGGTTCCAAGTGGGACGGCTCTGGCATCGCGCGCTGTCGCGGCGCAGTCAGAACGGTCGCGTTCTCTGGGATCGCATGCGGCGCCTGATTACTCGTTGGCTGCCTCTGCCTTCTGTCTGCCATCCCTATCCTCTGCGGCGCATGGGCGTCGTCACCTAAGGCAAGAGCCGGATGCGGGAAAGCCGCTCGTCCGGATCCGTGGAGGGGGTCATGCGCAATCGTGATCCCTACTCCGACTCGAGTGTGATGAGTTTGTGGCACCGGCTTTGGGACTAGGGACTTGTGTGTACTCGTTCACGAAAACGAACGCTGGGCTGGGCGCCCCGGCCAGCGCGCGAAGATATGTCCGCGCCAAAGGCCACCATCTCTGTGGTGAATACTACGCCCGCGCACCGCGCACACGTCGAAAAAAGGGATGCGATGCCCAAAGCGTGACGCCCGGTCGCTGCCGATTACTGACGGGCTGCGTCCCTGTCGGTACGAACGGTTAACGTGCCAATGCCGACTGTCGTCGTTGCAGGAAGCGGCGGACGGCGTCGTCGCGCTCAAGGCCGATGGCCATCCCATAGGCGCTGTGGGCTTCGTCCTGTGCGCTGGTCTTGGATAGAAGTTCCGCGCGGGCTGCCCAGTAGGGTTGGTATTCGGCGAGCCGCGCGTCCGCGGCCATGTCTGGTATTGCGTCAAGGCCGGCGCTTGCGCCGTGCAACTCAGCAATTGCAAGTGCGCGATTGATCGCGACTACCGGCGAGGCGGTGAGCGCGAGAAGAGCGTCGTATAACTTGACGACATCTGCCCAGTTGGCATAACCGGTGCGGCAGCGATACACGTGCGCCGATTGGAGCGCCGCTTCCAGCTGATAGCGGCCGATAGAGCTATGAGAGCTCGCGCGCCGCAGAAGCTCCTCGGCCTCAAATATCATTTGCGAATCCCACAGGGCCGAATCCTGCTCGGCGAGCGGAACGTAGTCACCGTTGCGATTGCGCCGAGCGCGACGCCGGGCTTCGGCGTGCAGCATGAATGCAAGCAGGCCCAGGGCCTCCGGCTCGTCGGGCAAAAGTTCGGTCGCAATTCTGGCCAAAAAGAACACTTCCTCGGTGAGATCGCGGCGCACGACATCTGTGCCTTCAGGGTCGGTCCAACCTTCGGCGAACGCGGCATAAACGGCGTCGAGTACGGTGTCGAGCCGAGCGGGAAGTTCCTCACGCTCAGGAACGCGAAAGGGAATGCCCGCCTGCCGGATTTTGTTCTTGGCCCGAACGAGCCGTTTGCCCATCGCCGCGGAAGACATGAGGAACGCCGACGCGATGGCCTTCGCATCCAGCCCAAGTATTACTTGCAGAATCAGCGGCGCACGAATGCCGGCGTCAATTGCGGGATGCGCACAGGCGAACATCAGCGCGAGCCGCTGATCTGGAATTGCGGCCGCGCTTGCGGCAGCCTCGAGCCCTTCGGCCATGACGTGCAACTCGTCAGCAGCAAGTTCATGGCGGCGCAATCCTCGATGCATATCAATGGCCTTTCGGCGCGCGACTGTGAGCAGCCACGCTTCCGGATTCGATGGACAGCCGTTCGGCGGCCAATCCGCGAGCGCGGAAGCGAAGGCTTCGGAGAGCGCGTCTTCCGCAGCCGCGACATCGCGCGTGCGCGCCGCGAGGAAGGCAACGAGCTTGCCGTAACTGCGGCGCGCGACGGCATCCGCCGTGCTGCGCGCTTGCGCATTGGTTTCAGGGGGACTCATACGCTCACGAAAGACTGCGAACATGTTCGCGGGCGATGCCGGAGACGGCCACCTCTGCAGTAACTATCTGGCCCGTTCGCGGCCCGTTGGCCATATGCGCAGTACCACGCCACTCGGTTGCCACCATGAAAAACGTTCTCATGTTTGCGCCTCCGAGCGCACAAGAAAAGCAGCCGCGATCCAAGTTGATCGTCTGCAGCACTTCGCCGCCTTCGCGAAGTCGCACGCAGCGCTTGTTGGGGACGTCCGCGTACCAGATGGCGTTCTCCGCATCGAGACAAATGCCGTCGGGAACGCCTACGCCAAGGTCAGCCCACACGCGCCGGTTCGACAAGCTGCCATCGCGCGCGATGTCGAAGGCCGTAAGCCTCTTGCCGTACGACTCCGCCACAATCAAAGTTGAGTTATCGGGTGTCACAACCATGCCGTTGGGGAAGGCGATGCCGGTCATCAAAATTTTCGTTTCAGTCATGGACTGCTCCTTCGATCACCGGACTCCACGGATATTTTAGGCGTCTCGGGCCGCCGGCTCGTAGTCCTGCACGACATTTCCGTTGCCGAATACTCGCGATTTCACCAGCTTCAGCGTGACTCTTTCTTTGAGGCCATCGAACATGGTCCGACCCTTGCCGAGGATGATCGGATTCACCACGATCTGGAATTCGTCAATCAAGCCTTCCTGCGCCAATTGCGAGACGATGCTGCCGCTTCCCAGAATTACGATGTCCGGACCGGGTTCGTTCTTCAGCTTTCGTACTTCCGTCGCCAGGTCGCCCTTCAACAGCTTCGTGTTGTTCCAAGTCACTTTGCCTAGCGTTCTGGAAAAAACAATCTTCGGCATTCTGTTCATTCCTTCGGCGACCGCGGGCATATTTTGCTTGGCCAACGGAGTAGGCCAGTAGCTGGCCATGAGTTCGTACGTAATCCTGCCGAACAATAACTCACCTCCGCCGCTGGCGTTACCCGCCACAAATGCGTTCCATTCGGCGTCCGGCTTATCCCGGTAAGCCCAGCGCATGTCGCCGTACGCGTCCACAAAGTAACCGTCCAACGACACGTTATTGAATACGCCTAATTTGCGCATGTCTCTTCTCCTTTTTTTTGAATGTTCGAATTTATTCAGGTCGCAGCGGACCGGCCGTTCCCGGATATCGGTCGCGCCGGATGCTCACTTTTTTATGTACTCAGAAATGTCGTTGGTTAGAAGCGTTCCCTCGCGCACGGGGCGCACTTCCACAACGCCATGCAGCGCGGTCGGAGAGCGGGATGCCCAGGCAATCGCGGCATCAAGATCGGGCACCTCGATGATGTGAAAACCGCCCAACTGTTCTTTCGAATCGGCATAGGGGCCATCGAGCACTTGGGGCTTGCCATTCGCGACGCGCACGGTCGTCGCTGACGAAGTGGGGAACAGCCCGTTGCTGCTGTTCAGAACACCCGCTTTCGCCATAGCCTGCATATATGCTTTGTAGGCGCCCAACCAGTGTTCCTGCTCCTGCTTGGTCAATTGAGGCCAACCCGCTTCAACCACATAGTCCATCAGCATGTATTTCATTGGAGCCTCCATCATGGATTTTAGGTCGCATCATGTGCTGCTATTGGAATGACGTTTGAGATTCTGCCATTTGGACAGCGACGCCAAGATGTCTTTGCCTCAGCCAGTTTGCCATATCACTTACATCCGGCGATGGATGCCAACACGACGACGGCGGTTCGGGCGACCGCGACTAAGGTGCAGACGCAGCTGTAGCGTCCCAACCACACCGCAACGACAGTCAACGCGATTTCGATAGCTAGCAACATTTCCCAGTGCATAAAACGTCTCCGTTATGCGGTTTGCAGCGAGATTGTGTACCGCCACTATGGTGACGTTTGAGGTCCGGCGATTTGGACACCCGGGCTGGCGCTGCGCCTCCTTCTATGCCCCTCGGACCTCCCATCCTTTGTGCTACGTTAGTTTTCCTATCCGACTGGGGGTGCGAGGTGTCAAAAACGCATCATTACGCCGTCGTCGTTAAATGGACGGGCAACACCGGGACCGGGACATCCGGCTATAAGAACTACGAACGACGGCACGAAATCGTTGGCGAAGGTCAGAAGCCGGTCATACCCGGTTCTTCCGATCCGGCATTTAGAGGCGACTCAGCGCGCTGGAATCCCGAGGAACTGCTGGTTGCCTCGTTGTCTGCGTGTCACAAGCTCTGGTATCTCCATTTATCCGCTCTCGCGGGGATTGTTGTCACTGCATACGTTGACCACGCGGAGGGTTTCATGGAGGAGACGCCGGATGGATCGGGGCACTTCACCCGCGTGATTCTTCGGCCCGAAGTCACCGTTGCACCTGGGACCGATATCGCGAAGGCGCGTGAACTACAGGCGGACGCGCATGCGAAGTGCTTCATCGCAAATTCCGTAAACTTTCCCGTGGAACACGAGCCGCGAGTAAAAACCGCCTAACGGACTGCTTGGACGTTAAATCCGGGAGGAGTGCTATGAAAAGTTTCGATTGAGACCTCGTGTTCGATGGATGGTTCGAACGACCGTGCGCCAAGGCTACTTTACGCCAGAGCCGAAAGTGCTTGTGGGAATTACCTGCGCCGCGCCCGAGGGGCCGGGATTTGGAGCCAACTTCAGCGATTTGAAACTTGAACTTGGCTAACCTTTGCTGGCACACGCGGGTAAAGCTGACTTTGGGAAGGCGCACACGATGAGAATCACAGTAATTGCGGCGAGGGGGGTCATCAAGCCGATTCGCAAGCTCCCTAGAAGATTGGAAACGAAACCCACCAGCCAAGGGAGCAAGCCTCCTGCCAGTCCTCCGAGCGCCAGCATCAGCGCAGCAAGTTGACGATTTTCGGCACCGCAATATTCAGAGAGCCACGACATCGCGATAGGGAAAACTCCCGCGAGACCTATGCCGGCGATGGCGCAGCCCGCGGCCACGCCGGGAATGTTCTGCGAAGCGAGCAGCACGCAACAGCCAATTGCGCCCAGGGCAAGGCTCGCACGCAACAAGCGCAGCTCTGAAACCCCGTGCAGAATCATTGGAAGCAAGAGTCGTCCTAGAAGTAATCCGCCCCAAAAACAGGAAGGCATCAACGCCCACGCGTCGCTATCAGGCGATTGCAAGCGATGGGCGTACGTCGCGACCCAACCCGACAAGCAGTTTTCAGTTCCCACATACAGAAAAAAAATCAGGGCGAACGCAGGTGCGAAACGGTCCTGAAGCGTCTTGCTGAACGACAAATTCAGGGTCGGCCCTGCTTTTGTTTCGGCGGCGGCTGCCGCGGCGCTTTCGAAATGTGATGCCGCAAAAACCATCGCTAGCAGCGCCGCCACAGCCCCCAGTGCGGCCAACACCAAGCTCATTCGATGAAGGCGATCGCCCAATGCCACGAGTGATGGAGATGCAAGTGCGCCGATGGTCCAAATGAAATTCGCCAGGCTGAGCGCACCCGCGCGACCCGCGGGGTTGACTTCGCCAATCCACAAATTAATTGAGGTAATGCTTACGCCGAGGCCCGAACCATATAGAAAAACGGCTGCGAGACCGAGTGTCCACGGCCCGCGGACCAGAAGAAACGTTCCAAGGGCGATCATCGCGAATGACGTGACAAAGCAGAAACGGAAGCCGCGCAACGAAATCAATCGTCCGCACAGGATCGTCGATAAGAACGAGCCGGCAAACTGAGCGAGAAACAGATCCCCGGAATGCGCATCGTTCAGCGACCAGTGGGCCGCCAGGAAGGGAAGCAACGGACCCAGAAGCGTGGTCATGACACCCGTGAGAGCGAATCCTGCGTGGATAGACAACATGCGTGCCCCGGACGCGGGCGATGCGAGATCATCTGGCATGACGGATTTCGCACATCACGGTGTGGCAAGGATTCTGAAAGGCGGCGCACAGAATGTCAATTTTTCAGCAGGACGGCGCGCGAAATAATCCACGACGCGCTGCAAGTGTTGACGAAATTCGCCGCCTTAGCGGTGTGCGCCAAATCAGTCGTTGGAAATCTCCGCGAGCAAGGCTCGATTGGGTTTGATCTGACTTCTGGGATTTGGCTTCAGCGTCCAAGTGTCGCCTTCGAGTGAAATCTTTCCGATCTTTGTCGATTCGATGCACAGGTTGGGAGAGGCTAGGGGGCTACGGAAACAGGCGGAACAATTTGCTTGGGAGATTCAGGTGCTGGCGGTTGCACTGGGATGTGTATCGTCGGGTTCATCGTGATAACAGGAGCAATGGTCGCGACGGGTGCCTGCGGTGTGAGAACAGGAGCGGATGCTTGGCAGTCGAAACGGCAGCTTTGTTCTCGGCAGTCACTACGAGTTACTCGGGGTTGTGAGCGGGTTCTATCATGAGGACTCCAACCTGACGCTCACGATCGCAAGCACCTACACAGGAATTGTCGAACAGAATAGCGGAATCGCGATGGTCGTTCCGGCCGATGCACTCAAGGACCTATTGGAAAGCTCTCCACTAAAAACGAACCGGGATCAGGCAATAGCTTTGCGAATATAGAGGCGACTGGAGGTTCAATCAAATAACGTATTTGTTCGCCGTAGGAAATCGAGCCTCCACCCGCCGCATAGGTTCCGATGCCATCTCTATCGCATCACGGAAGGCCATTTCTCTTGCCGGCGACAGACGCCCTTCCAACACATCCAGCTTGCGGCACAGCAGCATCCCGGCCACTAGGTAGATCAATTTTTTCCGAGCTTCGTCGCTCATCACGCGATATTATCATCTTCGCTTTATCTTCGCCTGGCGTTTCCCGCCCGTCTCGCCCGGCGGCGCTTCGCAAAAGTGATCAAAATTGAACAGTTCTCACAGATGGACAGGCGTATTTTCAATTGCTCAGTCGTAGGGAGGGGGCCATGGGGCAGTCCGACCAGCCGTTGTGGAAAGAACTGTACACGCAAGCATTCATGGACTCCGATAGAGAGAACGTGACGCTACTGCTTTTCGCCGCAGAGCTGGCCATGGTCGAACGCTCCCGACAACTTCTAAACGCCCCCGATCAACACGAAGAACGTACCGAGTTGGCCGTTGCAAAGGCGGCTTTGGAGACTATCAGGTTTCGCAAACTGGGTTGGCCTCCGGTTGCAGCGAACTGATTTTCACGTCGGGACGGCTGTTGGGGTATTGGATCAGTTTCCGGTAACGCGACCAGGACTTGACCGCGGGGTCTGTCGATAACAAATTCCGGTTTGGCGACAACTCGCCCGGGACTGTGAGAATGCCTTTTCGGGGCCGATCGTCATCCGTACTTGAGGTCGGTGCTCTGTCCGGCCTCGATAATATATCCGTCAGGATCCCGGATGTAGCAGCGCTTCTCACCGTACTTGGGGATCGGCTCCGTGATGAACTCCGCTCCTCGACTTTTCCATAATTCATAGCATGCTTGAATATCCGCAACGCGGAAATTCATAAAGCTGTTGATGTGATTTGGGTCGGGGACGCTGAGCGTTACCGTCGGCTTATCCGGGGTCGGGCTGCCTCCAACGTTCAGAATCATCCAAATATTCGCGAGCTGAAGGTACGCAGGCGCATTGCCGTCACCAAGGGTCAGAACGCGAGCGCCGAAGACCTTTTCGTAGTAGCGAGCCGATCGCTCGATGTCGGCGACGGTGAGAAAATACGCGATGCTGATCCCCTCTCGCGGGGGCATCTCATAGCTCTTTTGTTCGGTTTGTACGCTGCTCATTGACGTCTCCAATTCCGACAAACGATGCTCATCCGCTGATTCCCGTTCTTTCGTATTCGTGCCTGCCGCCGATTATGCCTGACGAGGAAAGGCAAAACAATTGGACCGCGCGGTTACCCGGACAAGTCCAATCGAAAGTACTTGTCCGGTAACGACTTACCAGGCACTGACGGCAGGTTGCAGCGTGGAGTTTCTCATTTCTCTGCATGAAGAGTCGCATCGAACGGATTGCCGTTGATGTAAACCATGTCATCCGGGTGCCTGACCGACTGAGGAAATTCGTCGTCTCACAAAGCGTACAGGCACGTGTATCATTGCGATGTCCCGGCTGACATTGAGGCTGTTTGTCTTGGCTTTGCGGTGCGCCGTGTCCTCCTTTTGGCGTTTTGCCTGCCTCAGCGCCAATCCAGCTGAAAGGAATCTCCTTCAATGCTGCTCACGAAACGGATCACCGGTTTTGCCCTTGGCGCAGCCCTTGCGGCATGTATGGCGCCTACCGCCAGCGCTCAATCGACCCCCGCGCCTGGCAAGTCCGGCCAGCCTGCGGACAATGCCGAACACATACGGCGAATTGAGGAGAACGCCGCTGTCATTTCTCAGGGCGAAAACAAGTCCCTGATTAAGCTTTCTCTTCAAGATTTGATGGAGGAGTTCAAAATTCCCGGCCTCAGCGTTGCGGTCATCGACAACTTCCAAGTCATCTGGGCTAAGGGCTATGGCGTGATCGGGGCTGACTCCAAAGCGCCCGTCACACCCAAAACGCTTTTCCAGGCGGGCTCGATCAGCAAACCGGTCACGTCCACGGCAGCTCTCTACATGGTGGAGCAGGGCAAGCTCGCCTTGGACCAGAACGTGAACGACAAACTCAAGACCTGGAAAGTGCCAGACGATGAGTTCACGCAAACGGAAAAGGTTACGCTGCGGCGCTTGATGTCGCATACCGGGGGCCTCACCGTTCACGGCTTCCCTGGTTATGACGTCGACGCTCCGCTTCCGACACTCGTTCAAGTCCTCAACGGCGAGAAACCCGCCAACACCGCTCCAGTTCGCGTGGATTTCATACCCGGCACAAAATTTCGCTATTCGGGTGGCGGCGTCACGGTCGAGCAACTGCTGATGATGGATGTGAGTGGCAAGCCGTTTCCAGTTCTGCTTCGCGAAGCAGTGCTCGATAAAATCGGCATGGCTGATAGCAGCTACGAACAACCGCTCCCTCCAACTCGCGCTGCCGCAACTGCCGGAGGAACCTATGGGGATGGGAAGTCCGTCCATGGGAAATGGCACATCTATCCGGAAATGGCCGCCGCCGGCCTCTGGACAACCCCCACCGACCTCGCCCACTTCGCCATCGAGATCGCCCTTTCGAAAAATGGCAAGTCGAACCATATCTTGTCCCAGAAAATGACTAACGAAATGCTCAGCCCTGTTCTGGAAGACGCTGGGCTCGGCTTCTTCCTCGACAAGCAGAATCCCGGGCAGTTTGGCCACAACGGGGCGGATGAGGGTTTTCAGGCGCTGCTTACCATGAACGTTGAGACCGGCAAGGGCATCGTCATTATGGCCAATTCCGATAACGGTATTTCCGTGGGTGGTCAATTACTCCGTAGCGTCGCCAGGGAATATAGTTGGAATTACAAGCTCGGAGATGACGTAACGGTGGAGCTGTACCTAGTCGCTCTCGCGAAGGGATCATCAGCGGCGCTCGAACGCTACGACGAGATTAAGAAAGCAAACTCCCCAGACCACAAAATAGATGAAGAGACTCTGAACTCCTTGGGCTATAGGCTCCTCTCCGCCGGCAAAACCTCCGAGGCCATAACCGTTTTACAGAGAAATGCGCAGGAATACCAGCAATCCGGAAACGTTTACGACAGCCTCGGCGAAGCGTACATGAAAGCCGGCGAGAAGGAATTGGCGATCCAGAACTACGAAAAATCATTGCAACTCGATCCAAAAAACATGAACGCCGTTGAGATGCTCAAGAAGCTGAAAGAAATGAAGTGACTACGTGTGGCCGCTGGCGAATGCCAACTCCTGTAAGCGCCTTACCAGAGATCCAGTACCCAAGTTACCGGTAACGCGACTACACAGGAGTTGGCCCACAATCCTGCTGTAGAATTGTGACCGACCCTGGGTGCACCGATAGAATTTCGTTCGCCTGAAAACCCGAATTCACTTATGGCTTCGGGAAGGAGACCATGGGTTCCGCTGCAATTAGCTTTATCGTGTTGGCATCGGTGTTCGGAGGAGCATTGGCTGGCTTGCTTCTTCGGCGTTCTTTGCGGCAGGACCATATCAGCCCTGACTCGAAGGACACGGTGAAACTGTCGATGGCGTTGGTCTCGACGATGTCTGCCCTGGTTCTTGGTTTGTTAGTCTCTTCAGCAAAGACCTTCTATGACACGCAGAGTGCCGAACTGAACCAGATGTCTGCCGACATTGTCGCCTTGGATCGCCTGCTGGCCCATTATGGGCCGGAGACGAAAGAAGCACGCGAGGAGTTGCGCGTTGCCGTTATTCGTAATCTTGATGGGCTTTGGCCAAAGGAACGCACACGAACGTCCGAAGAACCAGCGTCCGACCGGGAATCTCTACTTGACGAGATTCAGGCATTGTCGCCCAAGGACGACAAGCAACGCTCGCTCGCGGCTCAAGCTCTGAATCTCGCGGTTAGCATAGGAAGAATCCGCTGGTTGATGTACGAACAGTCAAATGCCTCGTTTTCCCGCACGTTGCTCGTAGTCATGGTCTTCTGGCTTATTTTGGTTTTCGGCAGCTTCGGCCTCTTCGCGCCGCGCAACGTAATCGCGATTGCTAGCCTCTTTGCTGCTGCGTTGGCGGTTTCCGGCGCGATTTTCCTGATCTTGGAAATGTATACGCCTTTCACCGGACTTATCCAAATCTCAAGCGCCCCTCTCCGCTCTGCTCTCGCACATCTCGGCCGATAGCACAAGGAACGCCTTACACAGCCATTCCAACGTCGGCAACTCGGAAGTTATGGCAGAAGTCGCACTAGTCCCTGGTAAACGCGCTTACCGGAGAAGTCCTCGGAAGGACGCATCGCCGAACAATTGGGAGTACGTTTTGTTTCAGCGATACTTTCCAGCACAGCGAATCAGCTTTTGGTCTTTCTGGTTCGGTAGTCCACGAATTTCATTCCAATATTCTTCTCGAACATCAGCATCAATTTCTATCGTGCCCGCGTAGAGACGGTCGCCGCCCCGCTTCTTGCAACCGGAAATCCAATAATGTTCCTCGGTCTCCCAATCAAAATAGTTGGCTTTAAATCCGCTTCCCGAAAGCGTATGGAATCGGCGGCCTTTGTAGTACAAGGATTTGCCTGACTTGGAAAAGGTCACTCGACCGATGCGCGCTGGTCCACTTATCTCGTTGCCCTTGCATTCGATGTACATGATGCGGTCTTCATGGTTTTGACCGGACAAAGTATATCTTTTTCCGACTCTGCATACGAAGAGGGTTGGGTGCGCCGATTCGGGTAGTGCCTGGTAACGCAATATAAAAGGGCGCCCCTCTTTGATGTAGGTTTTGATCGTTCGCATCATCACCTACAAGGAGCACCCTCATGAACGAAGCCAAGTATATTGGGTTGGATGTGCATCAGGCAACGATCTCCGTAGCCGTTCGGGATTCTGACGGGAAGTTGGTCATGGAGGCTATCCTCGAAACGAAAGCGGAGACGATTCTCCAGTTTGTCCGCGGCCTGCGTGGCAGTTTGCATGTGACCTTTGAAGAAGGTACCTGCGCGGCGTGGTTGTACGCCTTGCTCAAGCCCCATGTTACGCAAGTATTGGTCTGCGACCCGCGAAAGAATGCTCTGTTGAAGGTCGGAAACAAGAACGACCGCATCGACTCGCGAAAACTTGCCGAACTATTGCGTGCGAATCTTCTCAGCTCCGTCTTTCACGAAGACACCGGCCTGCGAGCAGTAAAAGAACTGGCGCGCAGCTATTTGACCATGACCAAAGATCTCACGCGGGTGATGGTTCGTCTGAAAGCTCTATACCGGAGCTGGGCCATTCCCTGTGCCACTAAACAGGTTTACGCCCCGCGGCATCGTGCCGAATGGCTTGCGAAAATCAGGGAAGCCAGCGTACACCGTCGAGCCGAACTTTATTACCAACAACTGGACACACTGCGATCTTTGCAGCAACAAGTTAAGAAAGAGTTGCTGATCGAAGGTCGGAAGCACAGCGCAACGAAGTTGCTGCGTCAGATTCCTTCCATCGGTCCTATCCGCGCCGTACTTCTGCTCGCGCTTATCCAGACACCTCACCGCTTCCGCACCAAACGACAACTGTGGAGCTACTGCGGCCTGGCTTTGGAGACCCGTACCAGTGCGGAATACCGCGTGGTGCACGGACAACTCCAGCGTTCCAAGAAACCTGTAGCCATTCGCGGGCTCAACAAAAACCATAACCACGATCTGAAAAATCTCTTTAAGGGCGCGGCCCTTCGGGCCGCTGCTGTCGAGAAGCCCTTCCGGGAGTTTTACGCGGCTCTGGTTGCCAAAGGGATCAAGCCAGAGATGGCGCGTCTGACGCTGGCGCGTAAGATTGCCGCAATCACTTTGATCGTTTGGAAGAAAGGAGCGCGCTTCGACGCTGAACAACTGAAACAACAAGCAGCTTGAGCGTCTGTGGAGAACCATCCATCTCTGGATCGCATCTCTGGCGGTGGTCTGTCGGTTCTTGGGACGCTCTGGTTCGAGGGTGAGTATCCGTAACCGCGTTAGGCGAACAGTGTGCTTCGAGCACCCTGAGTCTCTTGATTAACCATATGCCCCCTCGGACAACCAGAAAAGGCTATAGGCCTCGAGCCTCAGATAGAACCATGGTTGCCACCTGACAACCGCACTGCTTGTTGCGTCATAAGCCGAACAACGTCGTCACGCCAACGAGATGAGTCTGGAGAAACGGAACAATCGCGGATCCTCACTTCAACACACGGGCTGGATGTCAGAAGGAATTTCTTTGCTTCCTCCAGTCGTGGGAGGACTTTTTTTCTTGACATCCCCTTATATAGAACGCGGTTAGCGCCTTCCCTCAAACGGTTCCGAAATAATTTCACGATCAAAAAAAACGGCCGATCCCTTTCTGGACCGGCCGCAATTCGATACAAGCTAGGTTGCTATTATTGCTGCTGCTTCGGCGGAACCTTGTGATGTTTGCCAGTCTCGGCCTTCTCCGGAATCGCCGCCGGATCCACCTTCACCTGATCCCAATGCAAGAGGAAGGGCGATGGATCGTAGCTGGCGATTGCGCCGGAGAAGCGGATGCCGTCATCCTTCTGCAGCCGGGCAACATCCGGCTGAGGAGTGTCCTGCGCCGCGCCAGGAGTCCCCGGCGGAGGCGCCTGAGTCCAGACCTTCACGTCCATGTTGGGCGTGGTGGCCTTGTCCACTTCGTCTTCACTCGCGCCGGTGAAGACCATGAAGTCCACAAAGCCTTGGCCCGGTTTCGCTTCGATGATCTTGCCAACGACGCCGGGAAATTGCGCGCCGCAAATGGCGAGCCAAGTCGTCTTGGCCTTATCGCCACCCGCGCTCAGATCGTTGATCACTGTGAGAATGGTGCTGCCCTGCGCGATTTTCTGCAGGTCGGCCGCGCTTGGAATCGTATAGGTCCCCGGACGATCGCCCGTCGTACCCGCAAGAGTCAGAAGTTCGTTCACCTGCGCATCCACGGAGCTATCGCATCCGGGCTGCTCATAGGCGAGAATCGCCTTGCGCAGATAATCCTTGATCTTGTCGGCGTCGGGAACTTTCAGATTGATTGCTCTCGCGAGCGCCCAGAAGCCGTCCATCGATTGCGGAGGATTCATTCCCAGATAGGCCAAGCCCAAGCGATAGTAGGTGACGGCGTCATTCGGATTATTTGCCAGCCCTGCTTTGAAATCGTCCACCGCGGCCGGATAGTCCTTGAGTTGCAGGTCGGCAAAACCCGCCGAGGCATAGAAGAAGGCCAGTCCCGGCTTCTTCTGGTCCGCAAACTGCGCATCCGTCATCGTTGAATTTGCAGGCTTCGGATACTTTGACAGCAAATCCGCGCCTTGCCTTGCTGCGTCGCGCTCTTTCGTAAGTTGATCGTGTGCGTCGGGCAACTTGGGATTGAAAGCGGATGCGAACGCCTGGACCCGCGATTGCAAGGCTTGTAGCCGCGTCGCCGCATCCACCTTGTCGCCCATCGCGATCATCTTGTCGGCCGTTTCAATGACCTTGGCGTAGTCCTTTGATTCGCTATAGGTCGAGAGATAAAGCTGATTGACATAAGGCATCAACGTGGAATTCGGGAACTTGCTGACGAAGTCGTCCAAAAGCTTCAGGCGACTCTGCGCGTTGGTCTCCGCGCGCGCCGCCTGAAAGGCGTTATATTCCGGAATCGTGTACGACGTCTTCCCCTGATCCTGCTGTGCAGCCGCCTGCGCGGCAGCCGGCTGCGTCGCCAGGCTGCACTGTATGAGAGCAAGCAATAAAACTCCCTTTATGAGATAGCACTTTCGCGTCATCTGTTCGCTGCCTCCTGGACCAGTTTCACTATGGATTCGCGGTCATGCCCTGGGGCCGCAACCCCTGCAGAATTACGGGGCAAACGAAATCCCCGGGATTATAGGGAAAGCTACCCATGCGTGCAAGGTGAAATCAACTTGGGAGTCAAATACTTGACCTGGACGCGCCTTTCGGGATGTTCGCACCTGAATGGTAAGATGACGTGTCGAAGAAATCTGTCGCCTCGCAGGGAGCTCCGCAAATGTCCGATCCAAGACCTCTCGAAGGAAAGGTTGCAATCGTCACCGGCGCGAGCCGCGGTATCGGACTGGCGATTGCGAAGCGCCTGGCGAACATGGGTGCCGAGCTCAGCATCTGTGCCCGCGATCCGCAAAGGCTCGAAACAGCCGCGAACGATTTGAGGCGCGAAGCGGCTGGCGTCTTCGCCGTTCCGGTAGACATCACTCGCGCAGACCAGATCGCGACCTTTGTGTCGCACACTGAGAAAAACGTCGGCTCCCCTGAAATCCTCGTGAACAACGCCGGAATCGGCTACTTCGGGCCGACGCAGGAAGCCAGCGAACAGGACTGGGACTCTGTGTTAGACACCAATTTGAAATCTGTGTTCCTGATGAGCAAAGCGGTAGCGCCCGCGATGATCAAACGGCGAGGCGGGCACATCATCAATATCGCATCCCTTGCGGGAAAGAACGCCTTTCGCGGAGGCGGTATCTACTGCGCGTCGAAATGGGGCCTGCTGGGCCTGACCGGATGCATGGCGGAGGACTTGCGGGAATACCGGATCCGCGTGAGCGCGATCTGTCCCGGTTCGGTGGCCACCGATTTTTCGCCCCACACTGGCAAGGACGCCAGTAAGATGCTGCAATCAGACGACATAGCACACGCAGTTGAATTGATCGTGACCCAAGCGCCGCAAAGCTTTATCAGCGAAGTACTCATGCGGCCCACCCAGAAGCCTTGATTGCCGCCCTGAATCCTTCCCCGCCTAGGGGCATCAAATCGTTCGAGCTCGAATGATTCGAGCTTAAAGTAAATGCCGACCCATTTCGAAGGCTGCGAAGGAATCGTGCGGGCGCTGAATGCTTACATCAATCTCGTCCGAGCCTCGGATTCGGTGCTCTCGAAGATCGCGGTGCATCTGGAATCCGAGGGAGTGACCATGGGTCAGTTCGCGGTTCTCGAGGCCCTACTGCACCTGGGGCCGATGTGCCAGCACGCCCTTGCCGAGAAGCTCCTGCGCAGCGGCGGAAATATGACGCTGGTCGTCGACAACCTCCAGAAACAGGGATGGGTTAAGCGGGTGCGTCAGGAGAAAGACCGCCGGATGGTCGAGATTCATCTAACGCCAAAGGGAAGGCGGCTCATCACGCGGATATTTCCGGTGCACGCCAAGGTGATCGCGCAGGTGATGGGTGAATTGACGCCAGCGGAGCAAGAGGATTTGCGCCGCATTGCGCGCAAGTTGGGACGGGGCGCCGAACAGTTGTGCGCTGAAAGACTGAAGAAGGAGACTTACGATGATTCGCATCCGACCAAGTGAAGAACGCGGTCACAACAAGCTGAATTGGCTGGACACGCACTTCACGTTTTCGTTCGATCAGTATTACGATCCGGAGCACACGCAATTTCGCTCGCTGCGCGTGCTGAATGAGGACATCGTGGCCCCGGGGCAAGGGTTCGGGATGCATCCCCACCGGGACATGGAAATTCTTACGTGGATCCTCGAGGGCGCCCTTGAACATCGCGACAGCATGGGAACCGGTGCGGTGATTCGCCCAGGCGAATTGCAGCACATGACTGCCGGTTCGGGCATTTTGCACAGTGAATTCAATCCCTCGCCGCAGGACCCCACGCACTTACTGCAAATCTGGATCATGCCGGACCGCAAGAATCGGAAGCCGGAATACGAACAACTTGCGTTCCCCGACAAAGATTTGCGCGGCAAGTTCCTGCATGTAGCCGGGCCGGAAGCTCCGGTAACGATTCACCAGGACGCCAACCTGTTCATCGCTCGGCTGGGCGAGGGGCAAGAAACCAAGCACGACTTGAAAGCTGACCGGCATGCCTGGGTTCAGGTGGCGCGCGGCGGCCTTACCGTAAACGGCAAGGACTTGAACGCCGGCGACGGCGCAGCGATTTCGAAGGAAGAAGAGGTTCGCGTAAAGGCCAAAGAAGCATCTGAGGTCCTGTTGTTTGACCTTGCGTAAAATCAAACTCAAAAAGGAGACGATTGAATGACACCATCGAACAGCCTCATTACCCTCGCAGGGCGGATTTTGATTAGCGTGATGTTTCTCATCAGCGGTGTATTTAAGGTAGCGGCCTACTCACAGATCGTCGGATACGCAGCCGCCATGCACTTGCCCGCGCCAGGTGTGGCGATTGCATTGGCAGCGGTTGTGGAGCTCGCTTGCGGATTGGCGGTTCTAGCGGGGTTCAAGACGCGAATTGTGGCTTGGGTCCTGTTTCTGTATCTGATACCGGTGACCTTCATTTTTCACAATTTCTGGGCCGCGCAGGGCGCGGAGCAGCAGACCCAGATGGTTAACTTCCTTAAGAACGCCGCGATCATGGGCGGCTTGTTGGTGCTCGCAGTAAATGGCGCCGGAGCTTATTCAGCAGACGGCGCGCTGGCGAAGAAGAGCTAAGGAATTCCGAAATATCTCGAGTTCTTGCAGCTCCATAACAATTCATAGCAGATCATATAAAAGGAGAAATTATGAGCGCACTGAAGAAAACTGCCGAAACGAGTGTTCCGATTCATAATTTGATCAGTGAGCGCTGGAGCCCGCGCGCCTTCGCGGATCGTCCAGTGGAACCCGAAAAACTGCGCGCCCTTTTCGAGGCGGCACGCTGGGCGGCTTCCTCCTACAACGGACAGCCGTGGTACTTTATCGTAGCGACCAAGGATGATCCCGCGAATTACCAGCACGTTCTCGATTGTCTGGTTGAATTCAACCAAGGGTGGGCCAAGCAGGCCCCCGCTCTCGTGCTGTCCGTTGCAAAGTTGAAATTCGATCACAATGGCGAGCCCAATCGCCACGCGTTCCACGACGTCGGACAAGCGGCCGCCAATCTAGCCCTGCAAGCGCATGCGTTAGGCCTCGCCGTACATCAGATGGCCGGGATCCTGCCGGATAAGGCGCGCCAAATTTTCGACATACCGGAAGGCTACGAAGCCGTGGCGGGCATCGCCATCGGCTATGCCGGCGAGCCACACGCCTTGCCGGATCAATTAAAACAGCGCGAATTGGAACCGCGACAGCGCAAACCGCTCGATTCGTTTGTGTTCGCCGGAAAATGGGGTAAGGTTTCGCCGATTGCCAGCCGCAAATCTTAACGGATCACCGCAGTGGTTGTTAGCGGGGTCGCGTTCCTCTAGATTTTCGGGAGGACAATTCCCTGCTGTGACTGGTACTTGCCCTTCTTGTCCTTGTACGAGATTTCGCATTGCTCGTCGGATTCGAAGAAGATCACTTGGCAGAGCCCTTCGTTTGCATAGATGCGAGCGGGCAGCGGGGTCGTATTGCTGATCTCCAGCGTCACGAAGCCTTCCCACTCGGGCTCGAACGGTGTGACGTTCACGATGATTCCGCAGCGCGCGTAGGTGGACTTGCCGACGCAGATCGTCAGGCAACTCCGCGGAATCCGGAAGTATTCCACCGAACGGCCGAGCGCGAATGAATTCGGCGGCACGATGCAGATCTCGCCCTGGAATTCGACGAACGATTTCGGGTCGAAGTGCTTCGGGTCCACGATCGAGGAATTCACATTGGTGAAGATGCGAAACTCGTCCGCTACGCGCATGTCGTAGCCATAGGAAGACACACCGTAACTGATAACGCCCTCGCGCACCTGGCGATCTTCAAAGGGCTCGATCATGCGGTGCTCTCGCGCCATCTTGCTGATCCACTTGTCAGACTTCACCGACATCATTTCCTCCAGGTAATAGCACAAACCATATCGCGTTTACTCACTGCACGCGGATGGTGATGCGATTTCGCGCGCTTGCCAGACGCGCCCGCGCAATAGAAGCCGGGCAGTGTAATACACCGCACAGCGCTTGACAACCTGCAAACCCCTGTCTAGCATAGGTTTCCGGTCAGCGGGAGGTACGTGTGATCAAGCTCGACATCGTCAACGCCATCGTACAGAAAACGAATATTACTCGAACGAAAGCCGAACAGGCGGTGGAAACCGTCTTCGAGGCTATGAAGAACGCACTGGGCCGCGGCGAGCGCATCGAGCTGCGGCGCTTCGGCGTATTTAACGTAAAGCCGCGCAAGACCGGCATCGGCCGCAACCCTCGCACCGGACAACAGGTTAGTATCCCGCCGGGTAAGGCTGTCCGCTTCAAGCCTGGCAAGGAATTGCAAGCGCTTCCGGCAACTGCCCCGGCTTCGGCTCCAAAACCTTAAGCCAGGTGATGCTCGTCGCCGTTCTAGGTGTAGGCGGCACGGAACCCGTCGTTTCGCGCCACGCATCCAAATCTCATGGGCAATAGCACTGGCAACGGGGATGGCCGCTTACCGCTGGAAGTCCTGGACCGCCGTTTCCCCGAGGTCATTGATGTACCTCCTCCCCCGCCGCCACCGCTCCGCCGCCCTGTTTGGCCTGCACTAACTTTATTCATACTGACTTTGGGAATGACGCTGGCTGCGGGAGCCATGTTTGCGATGTCTTATGCGAGCGACTCCGCCCGGTCTCCCGGAGATGAGAGCCTTTTCACTTTGCCGTTGCTGATGATTCAGCATCCCAGACTGCTGTTGCTAGGTGTTCCGTTTGCGTCGACGCTGCTTGGCTTCTTGATGGCCCACGAGATGGGCCACTATCTCGCGTGCAAGTACTACGGAATTGATTGCAGTTACCCGTTTTTCCTGCCCTCGCCATTTTTGTTCGGCACCTTCGGAGCGGTAATCAAAATTCGCGCGCCGATAACGACGCGCCGAGCGCTGTTCGATATCGGCATCGCTGGGCCGATCCTTGGCTTCATCGTGGCCGCGCCATTGCTCGCTTACGGAATCGCCATCTCGAAAGTGGTTCCTGGCGCGCAAGACGATTCAGGCCTGAGTTTCGGAGTGCCACCGCTGATGCAATTTTTCGCGGCGCTGTTCCACCCCGGCGTCGATCCCTATTCCCTGCTGCTGCATCCGGTGGCGCGGGCCGCGTGGTTCGGTTTGCTGGCAACGGCGCTAAATTTGCTTCCGGTGTGGCAACTTGATGGTGGACATATTGTGTACAGTCTGACGCCGGAGCGTCATCAGCGGATCTCGCTGGCAGTTTCGCTGCTCCTGGTCTGCTTGGGGGTTCTTACCTGGTACGGCTGGGCTTTCTGGGGGATCGTGCTGCTCGTGCTTTCTCTGCGCTTGCGGCATCCTCCTTTGTACGACCGCTGGCAGCCACTCGATCCCTCGCGAAGAGTGCTGGCTGTGCTGGCGCTGGTGATGCTGCTGTTGTGCTTTACACTTATGCCGACGAATAATCCTTGGTGATTTCCCGTCGGCAGAACCAGAATGGCTCGACCGCTAGCCGCTCCGAAGCACTTCAAATTCTCCCGCTAGAACAAACTGGTGGGATCAACGTCAACGATGACGCCGGTCTCCGGGATTTGTTTCTTCGCGCAGAAATCGAGCGCGCCGCTCAATGCTTGGGATAGCGCAGAGCGCCGGGGCGATTTCAGCAGAAATTGATACCGATATTCCTTGCGAAGGCGCGCCAGCGGCGCGGCAGCCGGTCCCAACACCTTTACGCCACGACCTTCCAATGGCGAAAAATATTCGGCCAGGGCACGCGACCAGCGAATCGCGTTTTCGATTTTGCGATCGCGGACCAGGATGCTCGCGAGTGCAGTGAATGGCGGATAATGGAGCATGCGCCGGAAATGCGCTTCCTTCTCGTAGAATGAAACGTAATTCTGCTGCGCCGCGAGTTGGATTGCATAGTGCTCGGGGTAATGAGTCTCCACCAGGACCTCACCGGCAAGGTCGCCTCGACCTGCGCGGCCTGCGACTTGTGTTAGCAACTGGAATGTCCTTTCGGCGGCGCGAAAATCAGGACGTCCTAGCGCCAGGTCAGCCGCCACAACACCTACCAGCGTGACGCGCTGAAAATCGTGGCCTTTTGCGACCATCTGCGTGCCCACCAGCACGTCTACTTCGCCGCCGGCGAAAGCGCCGAGCACTTGCTGATATTCGCGCTTGGTGCGTACGGTGTCGCGATCCAGCCGCGCGATGCGCACGTTCGGAAAATGTTCGCGCAAGTACTCTTCGACGCGCTCTGCACCGTCACCGACGAAGTACATATATTCGGCGCGGCATTTCGGGCATTGCTTCGGCGGGCGAATCGTATATCCGCAGTAGTGGCACTCCAGGCGCTGACGGCTCTTGTGATAGGTCAGTGCGATGCTGCAATTTTCGCATTGCACGAACGCGCCGCAGCTGCGGCACAAACTGGACCACGAATAGCCGCGCCGGTTGATCAGCACCATCGCTTGCGTCTTTTCTTCAAGCCGTAGCGCGATTGCAGCGCGCAGCGATTCGGAAACGGGTGCGGCCTTGTGAGCGCGACGAAATTCTTCGCGCAGGTCCACAATTCGCACCTCCGCAAGCGGGCGATTGGCGACGCGCGCCGTCAGCTCGAGTAAGTGGTACTTGCCGGCGCGGGCGTTGTGATAGGTCTCAAGCGACGGCGTCGCGGAGCCAAGTATAACGACGGCGCCTTCGAGTCGCGCGCGATAAACCGCTGTGTCGCGGCCGTGGTAGCGCGGCGTTTCTTCCTGCTTGTAGGTGGTCTCTTGTTCTTCGTCCACGATGATCAGGCCCAGGTTTTCAAGCGGCACGAAAATAGCCGAACGCGTGCCGACCACTACGCGCGCTTCGCCACGTCGCACTCTCCACCACTCTCGTGCCCGCTCGACGTCGGGTAAGCCGCTGTGCAGTACGGCAACCGTCTCACCAAACCTCGCGCGGACGAGGCGTCCCAGCCATAGCGTAAGCGCGATTTCGGGAACGAGGACGATCGCCGTCTTGCCGCGTGACAGCGCGGCTTCAATCGCACCCAAATAAACTTCGGTCTTTCCGCTTCCGGTGACTCCGTGTAAAAGCGCGGCTTCGAATTTTCCAGCTACGATCCAGCGCCAGATTTCGGCGAGCACATGTTTTTGTTCGGCATTCAGTACATTCGCTGGCGGGGTGAAATCGGTGTCCCAAGGATCTTCGCCGGGGACGAGCGGCTCTTCCCACGTGAGCAGCATGCCCACGTTTTCGAGCCGTTTAACGACGAGAGCAGTGACACTGGCCTTTTCGAGCAGCATTTCGAGCGGAAGCGGTCCTCGAGTGTCGGTGAGAACTTCGCGGACTCGCTTTTCGGGCTGGCCGATGGGGCGTTCCTCAACGCCTGGACGCCAGGCGACAATTTTTTGCTTTCGCGTCTTTCGATGACGAAGGACTTCGTGCGCGGCGAGATAACCACGGCGCACAAGTTTTTCGGCGGCCGCCTCACCGCCAGGCATGCGCCGGACGCGGGCGGAGCGCACCGAATGTTCTTTCGTCCCCGGGGCATCAAACGCCCGCAGAAATTCCAACTCGGCCTTCTCTACGTCGGTCTTTTCTTCTTGCTCAGTGAGAGCCTGCACGTAGGCCCGTCCGCCCTCGGTGAGCCAATATTCGCGATCGCGCTGCAGCTCGATTTCCGGAGGGAGCGTCGCGCGGAAAGCCTCGCCGACCGGCGCGAGGTAATAGCGGCTGATCCAGTGGCCGAGCTCGATGAGCTTCGGAGGGAGTGCCGGCAGAGGATCCAGCAACTCAGCAACTTCTTTGATTCGCTTCGCTTCGGGAGCCTTTTCCGTGAGAGCAAGCCCGACGCCAACCGTCGGGCGATTGCGAAACGGCACCAACACTCGCCGACCGACCAATTCTTCGCCATTGAATGAGCCCGGCACGGCATAAGTGAACGCCGAGCGCAGCGGCACCGGCAGCGCAACTTCCAGGTAGCGTTGAGTCATGGATTCAGAAGGATAGTGTAACAGCGCAGCACGATCATCCGTTGCGCGCGCGTCAGCTCATAGCGAGTTCGAGGCCATCCCAGTATTCTGCCGAAGCGGCGTACTCAATGTGCAGCACCCGTCTTCGCATTTGGGAGCGGGACTTCGACGAGGCGTGGACGATCAGGGGCCTCATGACGAGCACTCCGCCCTTCGGAACCAAGCAATCAACCGGCGCAATTTGAATACTTAAGTCATGAATCGCATCGTCGTTTAGGACGCCCATCGTGTGCGTTCCTGGAAGGACGCGCAGTGGACCATTTTCCGCAGAAGAATTGTCGAGATGCAAACGCAGCGCTATGACTGCAGAAAGCGCGCGGGCTGGAGCGTGAGCATAGATTACTCCGTCCTTCACTGACCAAGGTCCCCAGCCCGCAATGTCCCGGCGCTCTCGCAACGGCAACGCAGTGTCCTGATGCCACACCACGAGCCAATTGGAGACGGGGGACTTGTGGAATAGCGTGGCCCGGAATGGAAAAGGATCGGATCCGAGAATTTGCCGCGCGATATTTAGAAGCCGCGGGTCGCGCGCGACTGCAAGGACATCGGGATGTCTAAGCGCGTGCCGCATTCCCGCGCGACTTCTGACCAAAGGGTTGCGAATGAGACATTGGTCGAGGCGCTCGATGTGGCTCCGCGTTAACACCTCGGGCACCATTGCAAAGCCTTGCTTCTCAACCTGAATCAAAGGCTGACCAAAACGATGCCGGCGAAGATTAGGACGATGCCGAGCCACTGGCTCCGCTCCAGTCGCTCGCGCAGAAAAATCCACGAGAGCAAGACGGTAACCGCACCGTACAGCGAGGCCAGCACGCTGACGACGGAAACTTGGCCCGTGCTCAGCCCGGCGTTGTTCACAACGAACGCTGCCGTATCCAAGACGCCTACGGCTAGCAATAGCCACCACACGCTGCCATGCGGAGGACGAATCGTCTGGCGCCCCGGAACGGCTACGACTGCGAGCGCTACCAGCGCGGTCAGACGCATCACCCAAACGGACACAGCGCTGCCCACCAACGGTACAACGTGAAATCCTAAGAACCAGAACAGTACGCCAAATCCGACGGCCGCACAAATTGCCCAGCCCACGCCCTTGGATAAATGAGCGTGCGCCGTTTCGATGTCAATCGGGGCTGCGGCCGGTGCGGGCTTGGCTTGCTCCGCAAAGGACGTAGCCGCGAGAATCACGCCCAGAAGTGTCAGTGCCAAGCCCGTTCCGCGCAGCGCATGGATGCGCTCGCCACTCAGCAGCGAGAGAACCACGGTGAGCGCGGGATAACTCGATGAAACCGGCCCGACGATGCTCATCGTGCCTATTTCAAACGAATGGTAAAGCGAAAGCGAGGCGACCATGTTGATGATGCCCGCGGCGATGGCCATCACCCAAGGACGCCAGCCGGGCACGACGGTCGAAAACCCGATCGTCCATTTGAGGTAAGCACTCAGCGCCACGAAACCGAAAAACTGCATGAAGAACAGCGTGCGGTAAGCACCCACGCGCCGCGAAGCAAAGCGCGCCGCAAAATCCGCCGCACCCCAAGAGATGGCGCCGGTCAATCCCAAAATGATGGCGAGGGAAACGCTCATGACGGAGAAACGCTATCGTTTCCTCGGCTGAAGACCGAGAACCGCCATCACTTTTTGCAAATCTTTCCACACTTCGCTCTTCGCGGGGGGATTGCGCAGCAGATAGGCGGGGTGATACGTGGCGATCAATTTCGCACCGCGAAAGTCAAACCACTCGCCGCGGAATCTGGAAATTCCTTGCGTGGTCTGCAGCAGCGTTTGCGCCGCACAGCTGCCCAGGCAGCAGACCACCTTCGGCTTGATCACATCGATCTGGCGCATCAGGAACGGCGAACAGGTGGTGATCTCATCTTTTTCCGGGAGGCGATTTTCTGGCGGGCGACACTTCACCACGTTCGCGATGTAAACGTCCTCCCGGCGCAGGCTCATCGCTTCGATCATTTGCGTCAATAATTTTCCGGCGCGCCCGACAAACGGTTCACCCTTGATGTCTTCATCGTGGCCGGGCCCTTCCCCGACGAACATGAGTTGGGCCTTGGGATTTCCCACGCCGAAGACGATGTTCGTCCTTCCTTTGTGGAGTTTGCATCGCGTGCAATCGCCGATGTCCTCGCGAATGCGCGGGAGCGTGTCATCCACAATTCGATCGATGGATTCGAACAACGACGGCAGGGACGCAGGGGCGACCACGGCTGGCGCCGCGGATTTCGGTGGCGGTGCGGACTTCGGCCGCGATGCGGTGGAAAGCGCGACGCCTGGCGCGTGGCGAACGACGGCTGCGGCAGCCATCTTTACTGGAGCCGATTCGACGGTCTCGATAGATGCAAGCTCGGAGGGTTGATGCAAGGGCGCGCGGTCACGATAATACGGGCCCAGACCCAACTCGTCGGCATAGCGCAGCCACTCCTTCACTTGCTCCTCCACGCGAGTGCCCGCACTTGCACGCTTAGCCGGATCCATTGAATCCTCCGCTTGAGAACTTACTTGGATTATTTCTGAATTTCCAGCACTTGATCGAGGATGCGGTTGGCCAGGTCGAGCTTGCTCATCTTGGGCAGCGGAATTTCGCGGCCGTCGCGTAGATAAACAGTGACGATATTCGTGTCGGTATCGAACCCTGCGCCTTCCTGGGTCACGTCGTTGGCGACGATCATATCCGCGCCCTTGCGCGAAAGCTTGCCGCGAGCATTTTCCGCGACGCGATCCGTCTCGGCTGCAAACCCTACCAACACTCTGCTTGCCTTGTCGCGACCCAGCTCCGCGAGAATGTCTGGCGTGGGTTCAAGCTCCAGCGTGAATCGTCCTTCGCCGCGCTTGATTTTCGTATCCTGCGCGGAGGTCGGACGGTAATCGGAAACGGCAGCGGCCATAATCGCGACATTGGCTTCGCGCGCACGCTCGAGCACGGCGCGACGCATCTGCTCGGTGGCGCGGACGGGAACCCAGTCCACACCCTCCGGGATTTTCAACTCGGTGGGACCGCTGACAAGAACCACGTGCGCGCCGCGCCGGTGGGCCGCTTCTGCCAACGCGTAGCCCATCTTGCCCGAAGAGCGATTGGTAAGAAACCGGACGGGGTCTATGTCCTCGCACGTGGGCCCGGCGCTGACCAGCACCGTCTGACCCGCAAAATCGTGGCCAAGGCCCAACACGTCGCAAACTTTTTTGGCGATCGTTTCCGTCGCAGCCAGCCGGCCGGCACCCGTCATTCCGCAGGCCAGGTAGCCCTCGTCGGGATCAATCACATGGACGCCACGCCCGCGCAGAGCCTTGAGATTTTCCTGCGTCGCCGGATGATCCCACATGTTCACGTTCATGGCCGGCGCCACCACCACAGGCGCCTTCGTGGCGAGATAAAGCGTTCCAAGAAAGTCCTCAGCGATGCCGTGCGCAAATTTTCCGAGGATATCAGCTGTGGCGGGTGCTACGAGCAAGAGGTCAATCCGCTGCGCAACGGCGATGTGCTCGATGGCGCTTTCCACATTCGCGGGCGCAGCACCTGCGGCGCTGAAAAGATCGGTGATTACTTTCTGTCCGGTAAGCGCTGCAAACGTAAGCGGCGTGACGAACTCCTGGGCGGCGCGAGTCATCACCACTTGCACGTCCAGCTTTTCCTGCTGCAGACGGCGCACCAGTTCCGCGGCCTTGTAGGCTGCCACTCCACCGCTTACACCGAGCGCTATCTTCATCGAATCACCAGGAGCCTAGGACTTCCGCCGCTTCTCTTCCTTGTCTTCGGCATCCTCATTTAGATGCGGCGCGTCGTACTCCAGCAGACCCTTTTGCAATTCTTCCTCGGCGATGCGGGTAGTCTTGCGCGAGCGGGGATTATCCACCATGGGCCGCCCCCCAATTAACAATTGGCGCGCGCGCCGGGCGACGACCACAACATAGGCAAACTGGCTTTCTGGTGCATCCTTGAGAACGGCCATGTGAGGATCAGCCTCCAAAAGACTTCAAAATTTCGCGAATTCGTTCTTCGTTCCGCGCCACCCGGCAGCGCGATCCTAGAGCAATGGCTTGCACTTCCCTGCCCGCGCGTTCGACGTCGTCGTTGATCAAAGCGAAGTCATAACTGCTGTAGTTCAACATTTCCTGACGCGCTCGCTCCAGCCGCCGATGAATTTCATCTTCCGAATCCTGCCCCCGTGCCCGGATCCGGTGTTCGAGTTCCGCGCGCGACGGCGGCAGGACAAACACAGCGACCGCGCCCGGAAGTTTCTGTTTTACCTGCAAAGCGCCCTGGACATCAATTTCCAGGACCAAATCTTTTTTCAGCGCCTGCGCCGCTTCCAGCCATTTCCGCGGCGTGCCGTACCAATTCTTGCCGAACACCTGGGCATATTCCAGGAATTCGCCGCGCTCGACCATCTGCTGGAATTCGGCCTCGGAAACAAAATTGTACCATTTGCCGTTGCTCTCCGTCCCGCGTGGCGCGCGTGTAGTGCACGAAACAGACAGCAGCGTGCCCGGAAGCTCCAAAATCTTTTCCACCAGGGTCGATTTTCCGGAACCCGAAGGGCCGGAGACGATCAGCACCAACGGCTCCGCTTCACTCATTCGATGTTCTGCACCTGTTCCCGCAATTTCTCGATCTCGGATTTGATTTCCAGACCCAAGCGCGTGATTTCCAGGCCTTCGGCCTCGGTTCCCGGCGACTTCGAAAGCAACGTGTTCGATTCTCGCTGCATTTCCTGGAGCAGGAAGTCGAGCTTCTTGCCGACGTCCGACGCGCCCACCAGCAGCGATTCGAATTGTTGCACGTGACTGCGTAGCCGCGCCAGTTCCTCGGATACATCGCTGCGTTCGGCGGCGATGGAGGCTTCCTGCGCGAGCCGCGCGGGGTCCAACTGCGCTTCGCCGAGCAGCTCCTGCAGCCGCGCCTTCAACCGCCGGGCAAAAGCGGGGCGCGCATTTTCAGCCAGAGTTTCCACTTTCCCAGCAAGCGCCGCGATGCTGCGAAGGCGCGCGGACATTTCCTCGCGAAGATGACCGGCTTCTTCTTCGCGCATCGCGTCGAGCTTGACCACCGCTTCGTCGAAGCAGCGCATAACTACCTTCTCCAGCCGATCGAGCTCCTCTTCCAGCGAAGGTGCCGCCGGACCAATCACGCCCGGCAAACGCAAAATCGAGGCGAGATCCGGCTCGCTCTGAATGCCGAATTCCTTGCGCAGCGAATCGACGGCCTTCAAGTACGCGGCGGCGACCTCGTGATTTACTCCAACTGCCGCGGGCCCCGCCAGTTCATAAAACAAAGTCACGTCCAGATGGCCACGACGCACGCGTTCGCGCACGAGTTGGCGAATACGCGGCTCGAGTGGCTCGAATCCTTCGGGAATGCGCAGGTGCAGGTCGAGGAACCGATGATTCACGGCGCGAATGGTGACGCGCAGGCTCCATCCATTTTCCACGGCACGCGCCTGCGCGTAGCCAGTCATGGACTTCAGGCTCGCGGCGCGCAGCTTGGCAGGATCGACGGCGAGGGATTTTGAGCTTGTGCCGGACATGACCTTATGCGGGCCTTGCAGTGCGCGATGCCGGTTCCGCATCGTGAAACTGCATATTGTACAGACGGGCGTACAGTCCGCGGCGCTCGAGCAATTCCTCATGAGTACCGCGCTCGCGAATTGTGCCCCCTTCCAGAACAGCAATCAAGTCGGCGCGGCGAATAGTTGACAGGCGGTGTGCAATCACAAAGACCGTCCGGCCCGTCATCAAATTGTTCAACGCGCTTTGCACCAGCATTTCAGATTCGGAGTCGAGCTCCGATGTCGCCTCGTCCAGAATTAAAATTGGCGCATCCTTCAGCAAAGCGCGCGCGATTGCGAGGCGTTGACGCTGGCCACCGGAAAGGCGCTGCCCTCGGTCGCCAATGAGGGTTTGGTAGCCTTTCGGCAATTGCATGATGAAATCGTGGGCCATCGCAGCCTTCGCCGCTGCGACAACCTTTTCGTTCGGCATATTTGGCTGGCCATAGCAGAGGTTGTTCCAAATCGTGTCGTTGAACAGAATCGTTTCCTGTGTGACGATGGCCATTTGCTCGCGCAGAGAGCGCAGCGTCAGATCGCGCAGATCGCACCCGTCAATGCGAAGCGCACCTGAGGTTGCCACATAAAACCGAGGCAGCAGATTGACCAAGGTCGTCTTGCCGGCACCGCTCGATCCCACGATGGCGACCACGGCGCCAGCCGGGACCTTCAAGTTGATATTCTTCAATGTCGCCGACTCGCCGTCTTCGTATATGAAGGTGGCATCGTCGAATTCCACGCAATTCGAGAAGCGCGGCAGCGCCTTCGCTCCCGGCGCGTCGAGTTTTTCTTCAGGCAGATCCAAAAACTTGAATACTTGGGCGGAGGCACCCAGCGCCTGAACAAATAGCTGGTAAATTCCGCCGATGCGCTTGATCGGCTCATATGCCTTGAACAAGGCAAAGGTGAATGCGCCAAAGGAGCCAATCGTCATCCGCTCCGCTTTGATCTCGCCGCGCGCGAAAAAAAGAATCATGGACACCACCACTGCGCCCAGAACGTCCATGATGGGACCGGTGGCCGCTATGGCGCGAATCCAGCGCATGTTCTCCCGTAACAAATTCCGTGCGGCATCGCCAAATTTCCGGATTTCAAAGCCCTCCATGCCGAAGGCTTTTACAACGCGGTTGCCGCTGATCGTTTCCTGCAATATTTGACTTAAATCGGCGAGACGAGAGCGGCTTTTTTCCGTCGAGCGGCGAATCCGGCGCGTCAACTTTCCGACCGGCAAAACGACGAGCGGAACGAGCACGGCGGAGCCAACCGCCATTCGCCAGTCAATGACTAGCAGCACGGCAATGAATATGATCAGGCTGAATATTTGCCGGAAAAAATCAGCCAAATAGTCAGAAAAGGCGCTGCGTACTTGTTCGATATCGCTGATGACCGCCGACATGACGCGGCCGACGGGATTGTCATGAAAAAACCCAACCGGCTGCTGCACTATTTTGACGTAAACGCGATTTCTCAGATCGGTGATGCCAGCCAAGCCCACGTATTGAATCAAAGTGCTGCCAAAATATTCCGCCACTGCTTGGAACAGGAAGATGAACAGAAGCGCGAGGGCGAATACGGACCACACATGATGGACGCGCGCGGGGACGAAATCGTTCATATATACGATGTGGCTGGTGCCGGGAACCTGAAAGAGGACCAGTTTTTGGAGCGACGACTGCGGGTTGAGCACCACATCGAGGGCTGGCTTGATGGCAAACGCGACCAGTCCTCCGGCTACGCCCATGCCCGCCAGCAGCAGAATTCCTGCGGCCAGCGGACCCGTGTGCGGAGCAAGATAGCGCAGCAATCGCCGGAGCTCTTCGCCCTGCGTCATGGTTGGAGAATTTTCCTTTCTCTCAGGATCCAACTTACAGGCCCTCAGCGCCGCACAAGCGGGCGCCGGATTTCAAGACACCAACTTTTCGATGTCTCGATGTACAACTTTCGCCGAATAGTTCTTGCGCTTCAGGTCGCGCCGAATCACTTCCGCCAGTGCAACAGAACGATGGCGTCCCCCGGTACATCCCAGCGCGACGGTCAAATAGCTCTTGCCTTCGCGAATGTAGTGCGGAATCAAATACAACAACATGCTCTCAATCCGACGCAAGAATTCCCCGGTTTGCGGAAACGAACGAATGTACCGAACGACGCGCTTGTCCTTGCCGCTAAAAGGCCGCAGGCGCGGAATAAAATGCGGATTGGGCAAGAACCGCACGTCGAAAACCAGGTCCGCGTCGGCCGGAATGCCATAGCGAAATCCGAAGCTCACCACCGAAATCAGCAGCGGCCGGCGTCCGGGATTCTGGAACCGGTCAATGATGAATTGGCGCAGCTCGTGAACGTTGAACTTGGTCGTGTCAATGACGACGTCGGCTAAGCGTCGGATGGGGGCCATCCGCCGCCGCTCCAGACGAATCCCTTCGGCTACGGATCCATTTTGACTGAGGGGATGCGGACGCCGCGTTTCGCTAAACCGCCGCATCAGCGCTTCATCGCTAGCTTCTACGAATACGAGCGTGGCCGGATGCTCGGTTGCGAGTTTGCGATAAATCCCAGGGAGCTTTTCGATCTGCTCGCCTTCGCGGGCATCAACGAGTAGAGCGGCGCGTTCCACTTCGCCGACGCCTTCCACATACAGTTCGCTAAATTTTGGGATTAGGCCGACCGGAAGGTTATCGATGCAATAAAACCCGAGGTCCTCAAAAGTGTTTAGGACCGAACCTTTGCCAGAACCGGAAAGGCCGGTGAGAAGTACCAGCTGGCGGGCGTCGCGATTTCTGTTTCTGGGCTGGCGGCGCGTCACGGCGGGCTGTTAACCCTTCACGCGTCGGCGGTGCGTGCTGGGGATGCGCAAGTCCTCGCGGTATTTTGCTACCGTGCGGCGCGTTACTTGAATGCCCTCTTCGCTGAGCCTCTTCGTGATCTGTTCATCCGTGAGCGGGTGCGCGGTATCTTCTTCTTCGATCATCTTTTTCACGCGGCGCTTTAGCGAAAGCAGCGACATTTCGCTGCCCTGCGGACCGTTGACGGATTCGCTGAAGAAATAGCGAAGTTCCAAAACGCCCTGCGGCGTGTGGACGTATTTATTCGCCACGGCGCGGCTCACGGTGGAGGGGTGCACGCCCACTTCCTCCGCCACTTCCTTGATCATCATCGGTTTTAGATGATCGGCGCCATAATCTAGAAAATCGCCTTGCCGCCGCAGGATGGACTGGCACACACGCTGGATGGTGTGCTTACGCTGCTCGATATTTTTCATCAGTTGGATCGCAGCAGTGAAGCGCTCTTTTACGTAGTTCCGCACATCGCGATCGGCCGCATCGCGTGCTAAGAGGCGCCGGTACATGGGATTCAGGCGCAACTGCGGCAGATCGTCTTCATTCATCAATGCTTGCCACTCGCCGTCCACCTTGCGGAACTGAACATCGGGCTCGACCAATCGCGGCTCGGTGTGGTTGTAGCGCAGACCCGGCTTCGGATCTAGCTGTTTGATCACGTCCACCGCGCGCTTTACCAACTCGACCGGACGGTTCAACGCCCGCGCGACTTCCTTGAGCTGATTATTCTGCAGCAGCTTCAAATGCTCGGCGATGATCTGTTGCGCGAGGGTATTTTGCGGATCAATCAGCTTCAATTGCAGCAGCAAACATTCCTGCAAATCGCGAGCGCCGACGCCCGGGGGATCGAATTCCTGCACCATGGCGAGCGCTTCTTCCACATCGTCCATCGAATAATTGCCGGATTGCGCCAGTTCCTCCAGCGTGGCTGTAAGGTACCCGTTCTCGTCAAGATTGCCGATGATGCCATCCGCAATTTTTCGCACGGTTTCAGTACAGATGCTTACGCTGAGTTGCCAGGTCAGATGGTCCGCAAGGTTTTGCGCTGAAGAAAGGAACTTATCGAAGGAAGGCCGCTCGATATCCTCGCGTTCACTGCCGGCTGAGCGCTCGGCCCCAGCATCGAGATATTGTGAAAAGAACGAACCAAAATCGAATTCATCGAATGGGTTGGCTTCCGGCTTCTCCGGTACTTTCTCGGTTTCCTTCTTCAGAAACGCTTCGTCGGTGTAACTGTCCTGTGCCGCCGCGTCCCCTTCGGCGACCTCATCTAGGACGGGATTCGCCATGATCTCTTGATTGATCATTTCGCGCAGTTCCAGGCGGTTGAGCGCGAGGACGCTCACCATCTGGACGAGCCCCGGCGTCAGAATCTGCTTCTGTGCAACGCGGAGGCTGAGTTTGGGCGCGAGCCAGTTCATATCTTCAGTTTAACCGGAATCCTTCCCCCAGATAGATGCGGCGCACTTCGGCGTTGGTCGAAAGATCACCCGGGGTTCCGGCGAATAAGATTTTACCTTCGCTGATAATATAGGCGCGATTGGTCACGGCCAGCGTGTCGCGCACGTTGTGATCGGTCACCAGCACTCCAATTCCTGCTGCACTCAAATCCGCGATGATCTTCTGGATGTCCACTACCGTCAGCGGATCGATTCCCGCGAATGGCTCGTCCAGCAGCACGAACGACGGCGAAAGCACCAACGATCGCGCGATTTCCAGCCTACGGCGCTCCCCGCCGGACAGCACGTACGCTCGGCTGTAGCGCACGCCTTCCAGCCCCATCTGAGCCAGCAACTCTTCCACCCGGTCGCGGCGCTGCTCAGACGTCAACGGCAGCGTCTCAAGAACCGCGAGCAAGTTCTCTTCCACAGTCAGTTTCCGAAATACAGAAGGCTCTTGAGGTAGGTAGCTGATGCCGCTGCGGGCCCGGAGATACATGGGTAGGTCGGTGATGTCCTCGCCGTCCAGTAATACACGCCCATAGTCCGGACGCGCTAGGCCGACCAGGATGTAAAACGTCGTAGTCTTGCCCGCCCCGTTCGGCCCGAGCAGCCCAACCACTTCGCCTTGCTGAATCTCCAGACTAATATTATCGACAACCTTGCGCCCGCGATAAGACTTGCTTAGATCGGCGGCCTGGAGTTTCAACATGCCGGTTCATTTCTCAACCCGGTGCTTGGTCAGCGTGCGCGAACCTTCTTGCGAATCGATCAAAATCGTATCATTCGCTACAAAGAAGGTCAACGAATGGCCCGTAGTTGCGTCGCTGGCGGCGTCAATAATTGTCGGATGGCCCCCTGAAAGCACAAATTTTCCGTCCGAAGCTGTGTATTCCGCCTGCTCTGAGGTCCCCACGCGGTCGCCTTGGCGCACCGTTACCCCTCCCAGAGCCAGCGCTCGCTGGAGCTGTTGTCCAGTCGCCGGGCCGAGGGCAGCCGCGGAGGCGGCTCCCGCGTGTGCCGCCGGCTGTGTGGAAGTCGCCTGTGAGGCGTTTCCCGGGGACGAAGATAGCTTGGATGCCGAGGGCTCCAAAAACACGTCCAGAGTGCGGGAGTGAATTGATCCCTGCTGCGAGTCCGCCGTGACGCCTCCCTGCAAATGCGCCTTCCCGGCGTCGCCCCAGTAGGTGAGCAGCGGCGCATGAATCGTCCAGAGCGTGGGTAGGGAGGGCGCGCTTGTGGAATTCGATACCGGTGCAGCAAATGGCTTCATGGGCGTAGAAGTCTGGGGGAAAACGGCGACGACGTTTTCTCTGGCTTGCAATTTCTTGTCGTCGCGCCAGATCTCGATCTGGTTCGCTTCTAGAACCGACTCGCCCTGCCACAATCGCGCGTGGCCGGAATAGATTACGTCTCCGGAAATTGTAGAACCGGTGAGTGTATCGGCGGAAATATGGCCCGGCCCCGATCCCAGGCTCACGGCGCTCGCACCTCCATTGCCCAAATAGGTTGAGACGACCCCTCCCCCGGCGTGAACCTCGCCCGATTTTTGGTTAATCGTTACTTTTGCCGCTGTCGTTCGGCTCATGGCATCCGAAAGAACCGGCGACCCATCCATCGTGATCGTGTCCGTTGCCCGGACGATATTGGCGCGCTCCGCGGATGCCTGGCGGTCCGCTTGTTGGAAGCGGACGTCCCCGGTCTCATCGAGCGTTCGCCATTCGCCGTCAGGCGAAAACTTTGCTATTAGCTCCTTGGCATTCACCTGCTGAGGTGGCGCAGTGCCGATCTGCCTGCGAATTTCCACGCCGGAATATCCGAGGAGCTCATCGAGACGCCCTTCCTTGCTGAATTGCGTTATAAACCTTTTGGCATTGAGCTCGGTGGTGTCATTGCCATTTTTAGTCGTGATCGTGCCGGGGCCTTCGGTTTCCGAGCTTTCGATTCGAGCTTGATCCGGGCTTTTGCCTGGGGCGAACTTTACAAGCAGTGACTCTGTCTTGAGGCTTCGCGAATCGGTGGCTTGCCGCGAATCGAGTGCAACCTTGCCAGTCGCCGTCATGGTTTTAACGACATTATGCTGGGGCTCCATCGCAAACACTGCACGGCCCATCGAAAATTGGTCGGTGCGATGCGGCGCGCGATGCGCTCCTTCCACATTTCCATCCGCGACAATCGTCTCGATCCATCCGGCCGGATCGAGAGACGCTTCGAATTGATTCCCTGTGGCCGTGAACTCACCCTTGGCATCCGTGGAGCGAATTGTGGGATGTCCTTGCGCAACCGCGTGCCGTGCGTGAAAATCGGCATCCAGCTCGATTGAAATTTTCTCGGCCGACAGTTCGCGGCCGCCCTGGCGCACTACGGCGGGAGCGTCCAACTCGACGATGCGGTCGTTGCGCCGGATTTCCAGGCTGCTTCCGGTTGCCGTTATGGGAAGCCCGCCGGTCTTGGGCGAAGCCGACATGTCCAACTCAACGTCATGGTTGAGCCGCACAATCTCTTTCTGCGAACTGTAAGTCACTCCGACGCCATGACCCTGGCCGTCGGCGAAACGAAATTGGACAGGTTCTGCGGTCGAGGCTTCGCCTGTGTCGCGATTGAAAGACAAATTGCGGGTGGTTACTTGCAACTCCTTGTCGGCCGGCTTGCTGGCCGCAGGGTCACTGCTGGCGAGATCGATCTGCACCGCGCCCTGGCAGACCACATTCCCTGACTTCGGCTCGTAGCTGCACTCGCTGGTATGAATGTTATCGTTGCGATTCCCTTCGCGCCCATAGATCGTGATCCAGACATCCTGGAGCAACGCGCGATTTTCGTCTTTGTATTGGGTGGCGTGCGATGCGCGAACTGTGAAAAGCGTTCGATCCTGCTCGACCTTTGAAAATGAGAATTCATTAGACTGCTGCTGGACGGTTAGCGGCACGAGCGGCTTAGCCGCGCCCCGCGCGTGGGATTCCCGGACAGCGCGCTGCGCGTAAACCCCCGCTACAACCAGGGCGATTGAGCCCGCGGCCCATGCGGCCCAGCGTGCGTAGCGTGCTGCTTCCTGATTTCTCAGACGAATCTCTCCCTAATCCGACTGCAGGCTCTATTCGATTTAGAATCCGAGTATAGGTGAGAGGTTTCCCGCTTAGCAATGTGAGGTGCGATATAGGATGAAACGAGGGAACTACTTGCTTTGAGGGAGCATGCCCACGCCGGAGGCGGCCACGCTATCGCGCGTGGTGTTTTTCACCAGGTACATGGCCTCGTCGGCAAGATGCAGCAGTTCAGCCTTGGTGCGCGAATCGCTGGGGTAAGCAGCCACGCCAACGCTTGCAGTCACTCGCGCGTTGATTCCAGATTCCTTCAGCCATATGGATTCGCGAATCAGTTTGTGAAGACGACGCGCCACGCCCAGCGCGTTGTCCTTGGAAGTTTGGGGAAGCAAAACCACGAATTCATCGCCACCGTAGCGAAACGCCAAGTCAATCAGCCGGCACTTGTCCTTGATGGCCTGCCCGATTTCCGCGAGGAGCTTCGAACCCATCAAGTGCCCGTGCGTGTCGTTCACGCTTTTGAAATGATCGAGGTCGATGAAAATCAGCGAGAATTCGAAGGCGTACCGGTGCGAACGGTAAATCTCGGTATCCAGCATGAAATTTAGATGGCGCGCGTTGTAGAGGCTGGTGCAATCGTCGGTGATCGTCAGCTCGTGGATTCGCTGCACGTGCCGCGCGTTTTCGATCGCGATCGCCGCATAGTCCGCAAGCGCTTCCAGGAGTGCCAGATCGCGAGCGCTGAAGCCTTCCGGGCCGATGCTATTGATCAGTTCGATTACGCCGAGACACTGTTCGCGAAAACGCACCGGTACCGCAACGATCGAACGCGTCTCCATTTTCGTTTTTGCATCCACTTGGCCGAAAAAGCGCGAGTCCTTGGTCGTATCCGGCACCACCACAGCTTCGCCCGTCTCCGCCACCCAGCCCGCCAATCCTTGGCCGACCTTGATGCGCACATCCTTCAGCGATTCAGCGCCCTTCCCTGTCGCAATTTGGAAGTAGAGCTCCTTCTTGTCCACGTCCATCAAAAGCAGAGACCACGTGTCCGGCCGCAGCACCTCGTTGATCTTTTCCATGATGGTGCGCAGCACCTGGTCGAGTTGCAGTGACGATGTGAGCGCCTTGCCCAACTCGTGGAATACCGTTACTTCGTTCGAGGATTCCGGAAGGATGTCCATGCCGACACCCGGGCTTCTACGGCGTTCGACGCCATCAAAGGGTCTTCCGTCCGTAGCTCTGCGCATCGGTTCCATGGGAACGTTTTTGGCCGGGTCTGGGATTTCTTTAGGCAACCTTGTCATTATATGGAACGCCTTCGGCCCACTGCAACGGAGTTCGCGGCGCGATTGACGAAACGCCAACAGGGGACTTTTCCAACGACTCTCTGGCCAGCATTGACACGTTCTCCACCGACGCCTATATTTTCTGTTGTTGCGGGTTCCAGCGGATGTCTTTGACACCTTTCGGCGAACAACTCAAGCGCGAGCGGGAAATGCGGGGCGTCTCACTGGAAGAAATTTCAGTCGCCACACGCATTGCGCCGCGCTTCCTCGAAGCACTCGAAAACGAACAATGGGAGCAATTGCCCGGCGGGGTCTTCAATCGCGGATTTATTCGCTCTGTCGCGCGCTACCTCGGCCTGGATGAAGATAGCCTCGTCGCCGAATACGCGCTCCAAACCAAAGGCCGCCCCGATCCTGGCGTCGTGGCCGACCCGCCCGACGAGCCCCAGCGCAAGTGGGCGCGGATTTCTGTGCTAGTTGTTCTCGCGATTTTGATCCTGGTCGGGGGCTGGGCAGCGATTCATTACCTGGGACCGAAGATCGCTGCGCGCTTGCATAAACATTCTGGCGACCCGGCGTATTCGGCGCCCGCACGTGCCTCCTCTGGCACACACACCACCACCGCTGGACCCAATTCCCCCTGGGACCCAGCCGATGCGAAGATCGCTGCCGTCTCGAGCCTCGCCGCGGGTCAGAGTTCCCCTGCGAGTGGAGGCCCACATCAGCGCTGAGCTTCGGGCTGCCATCATTTCCGGCCGCGCAAGGCCGGAACAAAAACTGGCGGTCTGTTCGGCCGGCGCGCCGCTTGGCCGCGAAGAACGCACCGAACTGCTCGCTATATTGGCTGCGGACGCCGATCCTGCGATCGCAGAACGTGCGCATAACGCGATCTTGACCCAACCGATGGAGTCCTTCCTGATCGCCCTCGCACGTCCGGATGCAGACCCTCGTTTTTTTGAATTTTGCGCCGATAATCTGGGCGAGAGGCCGCAAGTTGCCGATGCCCTGGCAGCCAATGCAGCTTGCCCGGCCGAATTTGTCACTCGCGTGTCCGCGCAACTGACCAGCGCCGGAATTCAAGTCTTGCTGGATAATCTCGACCGGCTCACTTCCTATCCGGCTCTCAGCTCGGCGCTGGCCTACTCGGAGGCAGCCACGCCCGAGCAAAAGGAACTCCTCGCGGAATTTGAAACCAATGCGGTAATCGAAGAGAAAGAAATCGCAGATGCGGCGGCCGAAGTCGTGCCCGACGTCAAGAAGCGGAAAACTCTACTGCAAAAACTCTCCACGATGAATATCGTTCAGCGCATACAACTCGCTGTCAAAGGCGGCCGCGAGGAACGTATGCTCCTAATCCGCGACCCCAACAAGATAGTTCAGCGAGGTGTGCTGCAGTCACCGCGGCTTACCGATTTGGAGATTGAAAACTTTGCGGCCATGGCCAACGTGTCGCAGGAAGTCTTACGCCTCATCGCGAATAATCGCGTGTTCATGAAAAGCTACACCGTAGCCAGGAATCTCACGAAAAATCCCAAGGCGCCGCTCGACGTGACGCTGCACCTTCTGCCCCGCCTGACTCCCACCGACTTGAAGCAGCTTACCGCCAACAAGAACATACCGGAGACGCTGCGCAGCACGGCTTTGAAACTTCAACGCCAGCGTAACGCGGCCCGTCCTCAGAGTTAGCGTTCGCGGCAGTAGTTTCGCGGTCCTGCGCGATCAAGGAGCTAGTTCGCAGCGGGCTTTGCGAGTGAAGCTGCAATCTGTTTCTTGTATTCCTGGGCCTTCGCCAAAACCTCTTTCTCGTTTAACGTGAGCATCTGCCGGTCCTGCATCACGATTTTTCCGCCGATCACTACGGTCCTCACGTCGCTGGCTTTCAGCGCATAGACCAGTTGGGAATAGATGTTGTACATCGGCGTTGCGTGTGGCGCGGTGGTGTCCACCAAGATCAAGTCAGCTTTCTTGCCTGCTTCAAGCGATCCAATTTGCTTTTCAAGGTGCAGCGCGCGAGCGCCCGTGATCGTCGCCATTTCGACTACTTGTTCGGCGGGCAGCGCGCGCGAATCCATCCTGGCGAGCTTTTGCAGCTTCGCGGCGAGATCCATTTCCTGGAAGAGATCCAGATCGTTGTTGCTCGCGGCGCCATCAGTCGCCAGACCGATCGCTTCGCCTGCGGCCAGCATTTCGACGACGGGCATCACGCCGGCGGCGGTCTTCATGTTGCTGGAAGGATTGTGAATGCAGCCCACTCCAAAGTGCGCAAGGGTGGCAATGTCCGCGTGATCCACCCAGATGCAGTGTGCGCCAACCACGTCCGGCCCCAAGATGCCAGCGCGCGCCAGATATGCTACGGGCGAAAGTCCGTACTTGTTGCGGCTTTGCTCCAACTCGAAAGGAGCTTCCGCGACGTGGATCAAAATGGCCGCCTGATTGCGCCGCGCCAGCGCCGCCGCGTCCTGTAAAGTCTTTTCCGAACATGTGTACATCGAGTGCGGAGCCACCGCTGCGACAATCAGCGAATCGCCTTTCCAATGATCGAGGTATTTTTGCGTGTAGTCGAACGCCTGAGGCAGCGTTTTGTTGTCTGGCGCGGGAAAATCGATGATCGTCTCGCCGAGCATGCCGCGCATCCCGGCTTCCTTGGTAACTCGCGCGACGGCGTCCTCGAAATAGTACATGTCGGCGTAGGTGGTGATGCCGCCGCGCAGCATCTCCAAAATTCCCAGACGAGTGCCCCAGGATACAAAGTCCTCGGTTACGTTACGTGCTTCGGCGGGAAAAATGTATTTGTGCAGCCAATCCTCAAGCGATCGATCATCCGCAATGCCTCGAAACAGGCTCATTGCGGCGTGAGCGTGCCCGTTGATCAGTCCTGGCATCACGATCGCGCCATGCGCGTCGATCGTTCTGGCCGCCTCGAACTTGGGTTCGAGTTCGGCCGTTGGTCCGACAGCAACGATCGAATCTCCCCGCACCACCACCGCGCCATCTTCGATCACGCGATGCTGGGCATCCATGGTGATGACGGCGCCGCCGATCACCAGCAGATCAGCTTTTTCTTTCGCCCTCGCCGGGGGCGCGAGCAATAAGTAAACGGCACCACAGATGAACCCAGATAAACACAGATGAAACCAAAATCTAGAAAAGCAGAACAAGGGACTCCAGCGGGCGGGAATTCGCGATTTCACGATCGTGTTCGCCTTTGTGACGATGTTCTCGAGATGCGAGACTTCGGTCGGACTAGCTTCCATTAGAATGTGCGGACGTTTTTTACCCTTTCCCTGCTTTTGACTTCATCTGCGTTTGTCTGCATTTATCTGTGCCTGGTACCACCCTACAAGAAAGAAGAATCGAACGGGCGCGCCAGTAATTTTCCGGCCGTTTCTTCCTCCACTTTTCCTTTGAGATTGGCGAGAACCACTGGAACGTCGCCGCAAAACTCCCAGATGATCTGGCGGCAAGCGCCGCAGGGCGGCGTCAAGCGATCCACATCGGTCACCACTGCGATCGCATCGAACCCGCGCTCCCCTTCGGACACGGCCTTGAAAATCGCCACGCGTTCGGCGCAGCACGTGAGGCCGAGCGTGGCATTTTCAACGTTGCATCCTGTGTGGATGCGCCCGGATTTCGCACGAACCGCCGCGCCTACGCGGAAATTAGAAAAAGGGGCATAGGCGTTTTCGCGCGCTTGCTTTGCTGCGGTGATGAGTGCGTCGTAATCGCTCACGTAATCCTTCGCTTTCTCTAGTTTTTGTCGGTGGCGATGCGCGGCAGTACGGCGCGTAAGAGGGCGATGAACTGCCCCTTGACCCGCTCACCCGTTTCCAGCACTTCGAGGTGGTTGATCGGTTGATCGAGAATGCCGGCGGCCATGTTCGTTACGCAGGAAATTCCCAGCACACGAATTCCCATGTGCCGCGCCACAATCACTTCGGGCACCGTAGACATCCCCACCAAATCGGCGCCAATTGTCCGTAAATAACGAATTTCAGCTGGCGTTTCGTAGCTGGGTCCGGAAAGCGCAGCATAAACGCCCTCCGAAACCTCAATCCCCTGCCTCTTCGCTTCGGCCAGCGCAATCTCGCGATAGGGTTGCCAGTACGCTGTGGTCATATCCGGAAAGCGCAGGCCAAATCGCTCGTCGTTCGGGCCAATCAGCGGATTCGTACCTTGCAAATTGATGTGATCGCGAATCACGACCAGCGCACCCTGCTTGAATTCCAGATTGATGCCCCCGGCGGCATTGGTCAAAATGGCCGATCGAATTCCCATGCGTCCAAAAACTCGCATTGGAAACACAACTTCCTGCTCCGCATAGCCTTCGTAGAAGTGCACGCGCCCCTGCATTGCCGCCACGGCTACATTTCCAGCCTTGCCGATCACCAGTCGCCCCGCGTGCCCGATAGCCGTGGAACGCGGAAAGTTGGGAATTCTTTCATATGGGATTCGTGTGGTTTCAGTGAGTTCATCGGCGAACGCGCCCAATCCTGAACCCAGGACCAGCGCAATCTGTGGCCTCAGCTTCGTCTTCGACAGAATGAACTTCGCAGCGCGCTCAGCACGCGCGTAATCCGAATCGCGCGCCACCGATCTGGACCGGGCCGCGGTCATTTCAGCATGATCCCCACAATGGACGCTGACATCAAATTTGCCATGGTGCCCGCCGCCATCGCGCGGATTCCGAGACGCGCGAGATCGGCCTTCTTGTTCGGAGCCAGCGCGCCAATGCCGCCGATCTGAATTCCGATCGAGCTGAAATTCGCGAAGCCGCAGAGCGCAAACGTTGCAATCGTAAACGACCGCGGATCCATCGCGTTTTTCATTGGCCCTAGCCGTTGGAAAGCAACCAATTCATTCGTCACCATGCGCAGACCCAGCAGATTTCCAACGGTGTGACAGTCGTTCCAAGGAATGCCGATCACCCAGGCGATCGGCGAAAATAGCCAGCCGAAAATTTGCTCCACGCTCGAAGGAAACCAACCAATACCAATTGTGGCTAGCGCGTTGTGCACGACCCCAAAGATGCCATCCACCAGGAAAATCAACGCGATGAATGTAATCAGCATCGCGCCAACGTTTACGGCAAGATTCAGCCCGTCAATGGTTCCTCGCGATATCGCGCCCAGCGCATTGGTATCGCGCTCGAGTGGAGCCATGTCGACTCTTCCGGACGTCACGGGAACCTCCGTCTCAGGCACCAACATCTTGGAAAGCAGGATCGTCCCCGGCGCGGTCATGATCACGGCCGCCAGTAAGTGCTTAGCCTCAATGCCATACGCGATATACGCAGCCATGATTCCACCAGACACGTGAGCCATTCCGCTGGTCATGATCGTCATCAACTCGGACTGGGTCACCTCCGGCAAATAGGGCCGGATCGTCAGCGGCGCTTCGGTCTGCCCCATGAAGATGCTCGCCGCGACATTCAGCGATTCAGCGCCGCTCGCGCCCATAAGACCCGTCATCACCTTCGCGGCCTGCTTGATGATGAATTGCATCACGCCGAAGTAGTACAGCAGTGCAAAAACAGCAGCGATGAAAATGATCGTTGGCAGCACCTGGAACGCGAGGAAGAATCCCATCGGCGAACCCTTTTGCCCCAAACTGCCGAAAACGAACTCCGAACCCTTGAAAGCGAAATCGAGAACCCAATTCACCGCGGCGCCGGCTTTCTGAAATATCCATTGGCCGTAGGTCCATTTGATCACCAGAAACGCGAACACGATTTGCAGGCCCAGTCCCCACGCTACCGTCTTCAAACGAATCGCGCGGCGATTCGTGGAAAACAGAAACGCCAGCGCCATCATCGTAGTCAGTCCCAGGACGCCTACAAGGCGATGCATGCGATGGAGCCTCCTCTACACACTAGCCAGCGTCACGCGAAATCTCCGGCACCGATGATCTTGCGCACCAGCGGCACAGCAGGCGGGGCATGGTCCCCTACTTCAAAGCATTCAGACAACAATCTCATCGCGTGAACCAGGCGCGAATCCAGATTGTAATGAACCGTGCAGAGGTTCTCGCCGACCTTCACCGCGTCCCCGATTTTCTTTTCCAGCACGAGGCCCACACTCGGGTCCACGGAATCTTCCTTCTTCTCTCTGCCGCCGCCCAGCAGCATGCTGGCAACCCCAACCTGTTCGCAGTGAATCGCCCTCACATAGCCCGCTCGCGGCGCATCCACTCGCGCTGTGTGCCGTGCGCGAGGCAGGCGGCCCGGATCGTCTACGACCTTCGCATCGCCACCCTGCAACCGAAGGACTTCGCCGAATGTATCACGCGCGCGCCCCGAAGCAATCGTTTCAGCCGCCAATTTGCGGCCTTCCGCGACGGATTTCACCTTTCCACCCAGCACGAACATCCATGCGGAAAGTTCCAGGCACAATTCGCGCAGGTCGTCGGGACCTTCTCCGTTCAAAATCTCGATGCACTCTTCGACTTCCAGCGCGTTGCCCACCTTGCGTCCCAGCGGCTGCTCCATGTCCGTAATTAGAGCGACCACTTTTTTACCCATGCGCGTTCCGGTTTCTACCATCAGCTCGGCCAGATATTCGGCATCTTCCTGCTTTTTCATGAATGCGCCGTCGCCGGTCTTCACATCCAGCACCAGCGCGTCAATTCCCTCGGCCATTTTCTTGCTCATGATCGAAGCGGTGATCAGGTAGGGACTCTCGACGGTGGCAGTCACGTCGCGCAGAGCGTAGAGCTTCTTGTCAGCCGGCGCGATTTCCGGCGTCTGCCCGATCAGCGCGCAGCGGCACGATTCCAAGACGCGACGAAATTCATCCAGCCTTAGATTTACGTTGAAGCCAGGGATGGATTCGAGTTTGTCGAGCGTGCCGCCCGTGTGCCCGAGGCCGCGTCCGCTTATCATCGGTACGTACAACCCTGCGGCCGCAACGATTGGCGCAATCACCAGCGAGGTCTTGTCTCCGACGCCGCCTGTCGAGTGCTTATCCACTTTCGCCGCGGGCAACGCAGACCAATCGAGCACCGACCCGGAATGAAGCATCGCTTCGGTCAATGCCGCAAGTTCCGCGCGGGTCATACCACGCCAAAGAACGGCCATCAGAAAAGCGGCAATTTGATAGTCGGGGACGCGCTCGTGCGTCGAGCCTGCAATGAGGAATTCGATTTCTTCGCGGGAAAGTTCCGCGGCATCGCGTTTCTTGCGAATGAGGTCAACAGCACGCATCAACAAGGATGCGCCAAACTAGCATCGCGCCGCGTGGGCGTCAATCATTCCGACATCATTCCGCAGCACGCCGAAGCGCAAAGGTATCTATCGCAATGATAAGCGAGCGAAAACAGGGACGAAACAACATCTCGTTTCAAAAGAGAGCGCAATTCCCCTTGGCGTGCGGCGACTTGCCGCCGCTTTTGCGATGTATGAATTCGACAGAAGCTAGGATGGGCCAGGCAAGACTCGCCTGGCTCGGTTGGTCGCTAGTGCCGGAACTGCGCGAAGGCGGCGGCAAGTCGCCGCGCTGCAAGACAAGTCACAGCCGGCGAGTGCCAGCCTGCTAAATCTTCGTCGCGTGTGCTGCGACTTCGGCCATCATTTGCTGCATCTCCGCGTGGATGTGACCGTTGCTGACTAGCAGGTCCGGCCCGCCAGGGTGATATGAACCCCCGTGCAAATCCGTTGCTGTACCGCCGGCCTCGGTGATCATCAGGATTCCCGCTGCAGTATCCCAGGAGTTCAAGCCAAATTCCCAAAACGCGTCGAATCGCCCGCACGCCACCGAACATAAATCGAGCGCCGCAGAGCCATCACGGCGCACACCATGCGAACGCAAAGTGAATTGCCAGTAATAGTGGATGTTCAGGTTGGCGGCGCGATTGTGCGTAGGAAATCCAGTGGAAACCAGGCTGGTCGCCAGTTTCTTCATGTCAGAAACATGAATCGGCTTCTGGTTCAAGAACGCGCCCTCGCTGCGCACCGCCGAAAAAAGTTCATCGCTCACGGGATTGAACACCACGCCGACAAGCGGCTTTCCATCCTCGAGCAGGCCGATCGAAACGGCAAAACAAGGATAGCCATGCGCAAAATTAGTCGTGCCATCGAGCGGGTCCACCTGCCATTCGTAACGCGATGCTCCCGCCGCTCCGCTCGACCCTTCTTCTGCCACAATCCGATGGTCGGGAAACTCGCGCCGCAACCGGCCCACCACGATGGCCTCAGAGCGTTTATCTGTTTCGGTTACCAGGTCAACGTCGCCCTTGTACGATATCTTCTGCGGCCGGCTGTGTTCGGAGAGCAGCACCGCGCCCGCCTCGCGCGCGGCTTCTAGCGCAACTTCGAGGAATTTGTTCATGCGGTTATTGCACCGCTCCAGCGGTCAAATACTCCTTGCGATAACGCACGTTGTCTCCCGTATTTACTTTCACTACTACGTGCCGTGAACTTCCCGCCGGCGGCGTGGGAGTAGGATAATAGCCCAGCAAGTATTGCGTGCGTAATTCGCGGTTGATCTGGTCGAATATCCCGGTAAGCTCGCTCAGGTCCGTTGGATAAAACATCGCGCCGCCCGTGCTGTCGGTGATCGTTTCGATTGCATGCTCGCCAGCCGTATTCCAGCCTGCATCGGACTTCATCGGCCGCACCACCACGGTATAAAGCAGTGCATCCGAAGCAACAGCCGCCCGGCGCGCATCATCGAATTTCCAATAGCTAGTGGTTTCGCCCGCATCGGTGATGATCACGAGGGCCCGGCGCCGGTCGGCGCCCTGCCGTTTTACCGACTGGGAACCCAACACCACTGCGTCGTACAGCGAAGTCCCCATATCGGCTCCGGGATCCACGCGCCTGACGGCGGCCTCCAGCAGCCTGGGATCGTCTGAAAAATTGCAAAGCTGGATCACGTCGCTTGTAAACGAAAAGACCGCCAGCCGGTCTCCTGGCCGTACAACTTCCTGCACAAAGTGCAAAGCGGCATCCCGCTCGATCTTCAACTCGATCACTGCCGAGCCGCTGGTATCCACCATCAATGCAAGATCGAGCGGACGGTTCGTCTGCGGCTCGAATCGCACAATCTTCTGCTCGACCCCTTCTTCAAAAAGTTGAAACGCGCTCTGTGCCAGACCGATGACCGGCTCGCCTTTGGCATCCGTGACATTCGCCAGAATGCTGACCAGATTGGTCTGGACCCGAATCGTTCCTTTTTGTCTCTGCTTGTCTTGCTGCGGCCGGTGGGCAGCCAAAGTATCGGCCAACCCAGCCACGCCCGCCAGTATGACAATGCAAAGCGTAACAATCGCTCGTTTCATCTAGGAAGTAGATTCATCCTGGACGGAAATGGCTTTCTCGGGCACTGCTTCGCCTTCCGCCCACACGGCGCCACCGACAAAGTATTCCTTCTTCCAGATCGGCACGGTACGCTTCAGAGTGTCAATCGCGAAGCGGCAAGCATCGAATGCGGCGGCCCTGTGAGCCGAACTGATCGCGATCAGGACGCTGGTTTCGCCGATTTCCAAGCTGCCTAGACGATGAACGATGGCGATTCGGTGAATCGAAAACTTCGCCCGAATTTCGCCGCCAATGGCGCGCATTTTCGCGTAAGCCATCGGCTCGTAGGCCTCGTATTCCAGGTAAAGCGTCTGCCGGCCCTTGAAATTGTTGCGGACAAACCCGTCGAAGACCACGACCGCTCCATCTTCAGGTCCTTTGAGGCTTTCGACCAGTTCGCGCGACCGGATGGGCTCGCGAACCAGCAGAAATACATCCTCCGCCACGGGCGCCTGCTGGCCGCCACTCACTGGTGGCAAAAACGCCACTTCGTCCCCCGCCGCAAGCGGCGTCCGCCACTCCGTGTATTCCTGATTCAACGAAGCGGCCACGGAAGGCCGAAATTCAGCCAACCTTGGGAAGCGCCGCCCATATCTTTCGAAAAGATCTTCGACGCGAGCACCCTCGGAGAGCTCAGCGTCCTCCTGCGAAAGCCCGACGATTTCCTTTAGTTGGCCGAAGAAAAGAACGCGCACACGCATACACTTAATTCTACCGCGCCGGCGCACACAAACGCGAAGTTCGTTCCGGATTGAGTTGCCATGGAATTACTTGGATGCAGTTGCGAGTTGCGCGACTTCCTCGAGTCGCGCCGAAGCCCGACCCAATGCGGCGGTAAGCGCGGCCGCTTCTTGTTGAAACGTGTCTGCATCGTCTCTGTCCAGCGCTTCATTCACCCCGGGCAGGACTTCAGCCGCATATCCGGCATAGCTTCCCGGAGCGTAGATCGTGTGCTTGTACCACGGGCGCCCAACCAGGCCTCCAGGTGCCAGCAGCGCCTGCTCGACCGACACCAGCTCATGATTGATTCTGTTCTGCGTGGCGGCATCGAACGACGCATAGCCTGAGCGCTCGAGGGCTTGCGCTACGTGGGCCGCAGAGGCTGTCAGCCGCGCGGACGCATCCGCAACGGCTTGCGTCGTTGCATCTTGAATGCCGAGCTGATTGGCGCGTGAAATCACGTCGTTCGTGGCACGGGTAATTGCTGCCGCATACACTGCGTAGTCGAACGGCAGCACATCCGCTTCGTCGATCCGCAGCGCTAGCGTGCCCAAGACCTTGGCCAATGTGGCGTGGTACGCAAACGTCGGATCCCCAAATGTCTTCATCCAATAGAAATCGTCATAGAGCGAGTGATAAACGCCATAGTCACCCACAAATCCGGTGTCAATGGACGGAATGCCAGCAAAATCGAGGAATGGACAGAAATCCGAGCCCGCGCCCAAAGCGTCCACCGGAGTTTCGCCCATTTTTTCGGAGCCACCCTGGGTGCGCGCGATCCCGCTCAGTTCGGTTTGTCCGCGCTTGGCATGTTCAAGCCACGCGTCGTACACACTTCCCGCGCTGTGCGGTCCCAGCACGGCGCGTGCGGCATCGCGCACCAATCCGCTCAGAGAGGGCGTCGCCGATGCCGTAAAATTTGGCCCCGCAACGGCGACATCGGTGTTGATATACGCGACGGCCTTGGCCTGCAACTCGGCACGATTCGCTTCCACCCATTCCGTCGAGCCAATCAGTCCAGGCTCTTCGCCATCCCATTCGCACATTAGAATGGTACGCTGCGGCTTCCAACCAGAACGCACAAGCTCGCCCAGGGCTCGCGCCGTCTCCAACATTGTTGCAGTTCCACTCCCAGGATCCACAGCGCCGTATACCCATGCATCATGATGATTGCCCAACACGACCCACTCGCCATCGTTCGTTCCATGCAGCTTGGCGATCACGTCGTAGATGGGACGCTGTTGATAATCCATCACTAGCTTCATATGCGCGACCGCATCCCCGGGTCCGATGTGATACGTGAAAGGAAGCGCTCCCTGCCAGCTATGCGGAACATGCGGCCCTCCGAGATTTTCCAGAATCGCTGTCGCGTCCTGCGCATTGATCGGCATCGTGGGGATGCGCGGCAGATTCTTCGCATCTGCGGGCGCGAGACGTTTCGCATTTGCCGTCGAACCCACTCCAGGCGTGAGCGGATCGCCCGGGTAAATTTGCGTGTACTGCACAGAGCCGCGCTGGATCCCACTCATCGGCCTCCACGGGCCGCGTGGAAATGCATCTCCGGCAAAATAGCCGTCATCTTGGGGATCGGAATAGAGAATTAGTCCTACAGCATTGTGCTCTTCCGCCAGCTTGGTCTTGATTCCGCGATAGCAACGGCCATAACGGGCAATCGCGATCTTGCCTTCCACGCTTATGCCCATTGCTTCCAGCGCTCGGTAGTCTTCCTGCGTCCCATAATTCACATAGATCACTGGTGCCGTCACGTCTGCCGACGGCGCGTAGGCATTGAACGCCATCACCGCATTCTTGTTAAAGGTGTCCTTATCAACCTCGACGGGCTGTTCGCGCGTTCCCAGAGTAATCGTCTTCGGACTGGTGAGTTCCAGCTTCACCTCACGCGCCTGCGGAAGCCACACGCTGTAGCTCACAATTTCGGCATCGAATCCATAGCTGCGATATTGGTCGCGCAGCCATTCGGCCAAGCGGTGGCTTCCTTCCGTGCCGGCGAGATGCGGCTCGCTGGTGATGTGGCGAAGATTGCTTTCGGCATGTGCTGCGTCGGGAATCGCTCGCAACTTCTGTTCGCGCGCGAGTTCAGCTTCCACGCGGACGGGCGCAAAACCTATGATGCCTGGATGGATGCCTCGATCTGCTTGAGCGCCGACCGATATCGCAGATGGAAAAAGGAACGCGATTGCTAGGACAAGCGCCCCAACAGCCCGACACATCGATTTAGCCATTCATCCTCACAAGATAACTACAAATTCTATACTAGCGGAGCACGCCTCGCATCTCGTGGCGCGGAATTCTTGCCTGACGCCTTCGCTTGACGTCCTCATCCCTGCGCCGTAGGGTATTAAACGCGCGGGCTACGCTCCTCCACTTCACGAGGGAATTTGATGAGGGTGCTGATTTCGGGTGGCTCTGGTCTGGTCGGAACAGCGCTTACAAATGCCCTTCGCGCTAATGGTCAGGTCGTCTCTCACTTCATTCGTCCAGGCGGCACAGCGGCTCCGGGAGACGTTCTATGGAATCCTTCGCGAGCGACGGTGGACGTCCCAGCTTTGGAAGGCCACGACGCCATCATTCACCTGAGCGGAGCCAACATCGCGGACGGGCGCTGGACAGACAAACGCAAGGCGATTCTGCGCAGCAGCCGCGTGGATTCCACTCGCGTCCTGGTGGATTCACTCACGCGCCTCAAGCAGCGGCCACGCGTCTTCGTTTGCGCATCCGCAATCGGATATTACGGCGATCGCGGCGATGAGTTGCTCACTGAATCGAGCGGCTATGGTAACGATTTCTTGTCAATTCTTTGCCGGGCGTGGGAAGCCGAAGCCGGACGGGCGGCCGCGAACGGCATTCGCACCGTAATTGCTCGCTTCGGCGTTATTTTGGCAACGCAAGGCGGCGCACTGCCAAGCATGCTGACGCCATTCAAACTGGGCCTTGGCGGACGCCTGGGCAGCGGGAAACAATGGACATCATGGGTCGCGCTGGAAGATGTCGTGAGAGTTCTACTGACGGCGATCGACAACGAGAATGTGAATGGCCCGGTGAATATTGTCGCGCCTCAGCCTGTGCAGAACTCCGAGTTCACCACAGTCCTGGCGGGCGTGCTGCATCGCCCCGCTGTTTTCCCCGCGCCCGCATTCGCCTTGCGTTTGGCGTTAGGGCAAATGGCTGACGCGCTGCTGCTCTCAAGCCAGCGCGTCCAACCAGAAAAACTCGCGAAGATCGGCTACAAGTTTCGCCACGAAACTCTGCAATCCGCGCTGCAAGCAATTCTAGCTATTTCATAATTCCGCGCTGTCGATCCGAGGTGGCCTACTTCACTAGGCTTAACGTAACTTCCACCTTCAACACGTGGCCCGTCAGCGGGTCAGTAGCCACGGTCGCATCGGTTGGCTGCCCTTCGCGCACAGACAATACGATCCCACCGCGATACTCGCGCACCATTGGCTGATTGTTAGGGGGTGCTTCGCCGGCGGACCATTCCTTACCAACGATCTTGCCATCCTGTTCCCGTCCGGCAACGTACAAGGAAGAGCGATCTACTCTCAAATCCAGTTGATATCTTCCGTCATCCGTCTGCGCGGCCCGGGCGTCAATGTTCGTGCCCACATCGATATACTGCAGCGAGTTCTCGCCGGTTTTTGAAGCGGCCGTTGCCACGGGGACACGGATGCCGATTCTCAGCTCAGCATACGGCCCGCTCAGCTTCTTGCCGCTGACGACTAACGGAATCGTGTACGCAAGACTGCTCACCTTAGCCGTACCGTCATAATCGAAGAGTACGATTTGCAGCTTAGCCGGCGTCGTTGTTTCCGCCTTGGTATTTTCTGGCGATGCCGACCCCGAAGTCCCTTGAGCGTAAACCGTTACAGGCGCAAGAAAGACAAGCAACGCGCAGCCGGCCAGCCATCGTGAATTTTTCATGAAGAACCCTCCGACGATTTGATTGTGCTCCCACAACTAAAGACGCCAGCCGGATGTCTTTCGTTCAAAATTCCGTGGATGCCGCGGGTTTTTCCTCGTCGTCGGGCGTGGGAGGAGGGTCCAAAGGCGTGATCTCGATGGGATTCACTTCCAGCGGCTTGTCAGCGTCTCGCTGCGTCACTACGAGTTGTGTTCCATCCACGCGCCCTGAATTAATCGCTTCGCTCAAGCGCGCCGCCGCAATGAGTTGTCCCTCTGGCACGATGATGTGCGGAAGTCCAGCGGTGGCCTTGTGCGCGTGGGGGAGTCTCTCGGAAGCGCGCCCGCTGACACTTGCTCGCGCATTCAAGCGGGTCGCGTCCGGCGCAGCTGCCACACCCGGTGATGAAGGACTCGGCTTCAAACGGGAAGTAATCGGGCTGGGGCCGTTGTAACGCGGCATCCGTCCGATAACGAGGATCAGCAATAGCGCCAGCGCCAATGCTCCTGGGGCGACCAGAGCCCAACGCGCCCAATAGAACTCCACCGGTCGTGGGCCTTGCGCAATGTGGCGGCGCAGATGCGCCACGAACTGCGGAGATGGCTCACCCTCGACAAGCGATTCGACACCGCGTTCTACTAGCTCACGCACCCTCATCGCATGGCTCAGCGCTTCCCGGCACGGCTCGCATTCCATCGCATGCGACAGCAATTCAGGCTCGCGTCCGGCGCGAAGCTCGCCGATCGCCGCGTCCGTCATCCAACCGGAATATTTTTCACAAGACATTGCAAACTTTCCGCTAGCTTTTTCCGCGCCAGAAATAATCGCGACTTCACTGTGCCCTCCGGCAGTCCAGCCAAGTTTGCGACCTCGCGCGTGTTGTAACCCTCGATCGCGGCCAACACCATCACGATTCGAAGCTTCTCGGGCAGTTCGTCGAGCGCCCTTGCCACCTGACGTTCGAATTCGCGAGATGTGACCAGATGTTCGATGCTCGTTTCGCACCGCTCTTCCATTGCGGCACGCTCATGACGTTCGCGTCGCCCCTTGGAACGGACGCGATCGAGCGCCAAGCGAAAAGTCAGGCGCACAAGCCACGCGCGAAATCGTTCGCGCTCGCGCAGGCGATTAAAACTGCGATACGCACGCAGCATCGCTTCTTGCGCCACATCTTCGGCTTCCGCGGCGTTGTGCAAGACGCCCAGCGCCACGCGATAGGCCAGCTTGGGGCAATCCGCCAAGCGCTGCTCAAACTCGCGCTCGAGCGACTCGTCATGGCTCACCGCACTTTTCGAGAGACTGGCCGCCAACGCATCCATCACTGCCTCATTTAGCCAGACGCCGGTCGTAGGTCTTCGGTTCACTGATTTCAGGACATCTTGGTATGCGGGGACTACAGATCCAATCGATCGAGTAGCGCTTGCAAATTCGATTCGTCCACTGTCAGTTCGGGCCGCGAAGTGGCGAAGTCTGCGAGGTCATCCAGCGCTTGAAACAGCCGCATTTTTGCGATGGCGTACTCTTCGGTGCCGGTCAACGCGCGGCCCGTTTGCTTGGTCCACTGATCCAGCGCGTCGCGCTGCACAAAAATTCGGATCGGAAACATTGTCTTGCGATCCGCCGAGACGTAGTAAACATACTCATTTCCTCTCGTGGCGTCGCGCTGCGCCGGATGTACATCCTGAAATTGATACTGATAGACGTAGCCGCTCGCTGCCGAGTAGCTCTTGATTCGCCGCACCGTTTCTGGGTGGGACATGGCCGCATTATTCGGCGGGGCCGCGCCGATGTCAATCTTGTCGCCACCGCGGCGATTTTTCCGTCGTCAGCTGGATTCAAGGAACATTTCGTATTTGCCGCGGCCTACCGACCGTCGACGAAATCATCGTCCAGGATTCCGCTGCCTTTGACACATTCAGGACCGCGACACGTCAATTCGATTCGGCCGGTGTACGAAATCTATCCGTGGCGGCATTTCAGTCGCCGGTTGTATCGGCCCTGACCGCAAACAAAAGGAGAAAAGAGATGAGGCGAGGTTCCCTAGTAGCCATGATCTTTCTTTTCTACTTCTCTACAACTTCCGAAGCAGGCCTTCTACCGTACGCGATTGATTCCACCGTGCCGCAATCCGGCGGATGCCCGCAGCCCAACCGCTGGAATCTCTCATTCAGTTCGCCGCTCAATCGCCGTTAGAGGACTTCCCTACCGAGCCTGCTCTCACCAACGATCCTCACTGTCGCTCCACAAAATTCCGCCGCGCAAATCGCCGAAATCCAGCAATCAAGCTCGGACTCATTCGGTCCCTCCAACGCTGCTCCATCCTGCCAAACGCCCACAATGAATACGAACTTCAACGTCCGTATCCTGCCGTCCTCGCAGTGATCAATGTCAAATTGATGGCAAAAATCGGCGTGACAAAATAAAAGCGGCTCCCAAACATCGGGAGCCGCCCTACATCTTGCGGGGTACCTGGCTTACTGCGTCGAAAGGTCCATCTGCGTCATGCTGATCGTGTTGAGGCTTCGAAGCATGGGCGTTTGCGGCGGCAACAAACTCGGAGTCAAAAACTCCGTATCGAAGTTGTAGCCGCGGGTCGGGGGACTGTACACCGTATTGCAGCACTTAAAGGTCCCGATCGCCTGGTGGCTGTAGAACAGGCTGACGATCGAGCCTCTGTACCAGAGCGTCTGGCCGCCCCAGTTCTCGATGTAACGCAGGAAGTTGTGTGCGCCGCCGTCTGTCCCGAAGTCGTTGCCGGTGCCGGCCGGTTGCGCAAACGGAATTCCTTTGCCTCCCATGACGGCCACCCTATATGTCGTGGTGACGGCCTGCCGGCTGCCCAGCGTGTAGGGAAAGGCAAAGGTATTCACATCGTTGAAATTATTGGAAAGCAACGTGACCGCGTCTGCGAGGATCGACGCGGCTACGTGTGTTCCGCCGAAATTACCGTTTGCCGCCGCGTTAAAGTCTCCCTGCTCGTAGACGGGGTTTTCCGATGCAATCGTGAGTCCGCAGTTTACCGTGTCGCATAGGCCCAAATTGATGCTGCCGCCGTTCACCAATTTCAACGCGCGCCGGAAGAAGAGCGGGAAGTTCTCACGCATATCCCTGGGGTCTTGCGCGACAGCGCCCGGCCACAGGGAGGTTTTTGTGTTGCAGTTTGGATATGGGTTCAGCGCGAATACCGTCGTAGCGGTAACGTTCGTTGTGGCAGCGCCGAGAGGCTGTGCGCCCACTGGCGACGGGAGCACGCTTGGCAATAGGATGGTGACGTTCAGGGGGGCCAAGGAGTTGACACCAGCTGGAGCGCTCGCGCCCGAAAATTGCGTTCCGTACGTTCGGAGCACAGGCGTTGTATCCCACCCCGAGTTGAAGTCTCCTTCCAAGTCCTCTCCCGCGTCCAGAGCGTTATTCGGACAGCCGTTGGTATCCGCGGGATTCACCAAGTCATCGTAGCCGTATCCTCCCGTTTTTGCCGGGCCGGGGCCAACCGAAGTCGGCGAATTGGGATCCAGGCGGTTACCCCTGCGGTCAGAAAAGTAAACTGTGTAACCCGAGGTATTGATCGCGCTGGGTCCGCTCGCGCCAATGACTCCCGTGAACCATCGTGCGAGATTGTTGACGTCGAGTTCCACGTAGTACATCGCGCCGCCGAGGGGCTCCTGGCCGGTCGGACTCAAGAAGTTCGCGGGCAGCGCGTTGTCACGCAAAATAGCTTCGCGCGTGTCGTAAAGGACGTTTGGCCAGTAGTCGGTGCCGACCGCGGTGGGGTTGCCGCAGCCGTTGGCTGTCGGCGAAGACGGATTATCCCGGAGACGTGCCAGTCGGATGACGGCGTTCGTACTCGGATCGGTACATCCCGTCGTCGCAGGGCCCGAAGCTGGAATCTGTGACGTGGGCAGGTATGGCCGAAATGGCGGCAATAGCCCTACAGCATTCTTGTGGACAGCCCCGTTCAAACTATTCGCGTACCATCCGGGATTCAGGTTCCGCCCGCTAAAGCCCAGCTTCAGAATTTCATTGGTGACATCCGTATACGCTCCACCCGCTTTGACCTGGTAGTCGATCTTTATGCATCCAGTCACCAGAGGACTGCCCGGTTTGGCCCAATATCCATCGCTGACGTTCGGGTAGGGTGCGGGCACTGTCGGAGACGGATTGGGTGTATATCCAGCGGCACTCTGTGCATCCGAAGTCGGCAGTGGGTAGGTCCCAGCTGGAGGCGCGGTTGATAGAGTCTTCAAATCGACGGGATTACCAGCCGAAATGAGGGGCAAGGCCAGGATGTCGCTCGTCGTGCAGTCCCCGGAAGCGCCATAGTCCGAAAGCAGGATGCGCAAACTTGTAGCCGCTAAGCCATAATATCGCTCTGCCAGCTTGCCCGGATTACTGACAAGTTCGCCCGGCACCGGCGGACGAATCAGGTCAATGGATTGTCCCCCGATAGAAGGCGTCGCAATCCCGACGTTCAGTGGAACGATGCCTGTTTCTTTCACGCCGATGTTTTTGTTGTAAGTGCTCGACGCCAGATTGCTGAACGTAGGTTCATTCAGCGAACCGTACGGCCCTCCATAGGTGTTAGGTCCGTTGATGCTTCCCTGATTCAAACCAAGAGCTGCGTAGGTGCCTGAACCCGGGTTCGTCGTGATGTTAACCGTACCGGCATAGTTTGTCGCCGTTGGATAACCGTTCTCGAGGTTGGAACGGATGATTTCGCCAGCCGCGGTCACCTTATCCGAAAGAGTCAGCGTGCCGCCCTCTGCGAGCCATATATTGCCGTTGGAGTGCAACCGGCCTCCGAAGTTGAAGTCCGGTCCTGCGAAGAAATCGCAGTCGGTCTGGCAAAACATGCCAAACTGGAAGATAGGAATCGCCGCTGTCTGAACAATGCGTTGCAGTTTCACTTCCGACCCCTGCGGTGTCACCGCTGTGACTTGCAGGGTGTAAGGCGTCAGCAGGCCTACCAGTCCGGCGTTTTGGCCGGTCAAGATCGTGTGCGTAGTCGCCGCCGGATTACCGAAGGCATCAGGGGTAAAGGTCATGCAGTAGCCGTTCGCTCCGCAAAGCGCGTTCGTGGAATGGGAGATGAATTGAATGCCCGAACCGGTCATATCCGCAGGGACCGTCGTCGACATGATCGTGTTCACATCGGCTTTGCTGACCACCGGGCTGGCATTGAATTGAGCCGCCAAGGCCGCGGCCATGGATTCCATGCCCGCCTCGGCCGCGTAGAACGCTCTTTGCCGGTCCGAGTTGTTGTTGCCCAACCTCTGGTCGGTCATCACCATCCAGGCCAAGCCCACGATCATCGAAGACACCAGCACCAGCACCAAGAGCGCTGTTACAAGTGCCATCCCCTGTTCGCGATGCGTCTTCACGGACATTCTCCTTTATCTTTTGCGTCTAGTTATACTGGTTGAAGAAAGCCAAACTCTGAATGCTCACTTCTGTTTGAAGATTGTTGCGGAAATAGCCCATCTGTTTGCCGGACCCATACGCCGTCTCCGACCTTGCGGCCAGCAGAAGGTTCACTTTGCGAATCTGATTAGGTGTGTCCGGGGCGATGATCTGGGGCGCGTTTACCGCCGGCACCGTGGCTACGGCGTTGGTCACGTCATAAGTCACGTTCAGATTTTCGATCACCTCGGCCACCGCTACCGGCGGATTAAAATTCACTTGCCGCATCAGCACCGGACGTTGCGGATTCGTATTGCTGTCAATGTAATACGTGATCATCCATATTCGCGTCGCCGTCGTTGGCGGGTAGGCGCCGCTGCCGGGCGGAACTGCTGTCTGTGGCAGCGTGTTGTTCGGCAGCCCGGTCTGATTCAGTTTGTAGGGATCGCCTGCTGCGAACCCAACTGCCTGGCCCGCGACGCTAGTAACGTATTGCAGCGTCGTGCCGCCTGCATTCTGAAACATAATGAGGTCACCCGCGTGCAACCCCGTGTTTCCCGTGTTGATATTTATGCAGGTGATGTCAAACACCACCGAGCTTCCGTCCGCGGCGATGGAACCGCCAGGGCAACCCGGGTTCGCTGGCGGTCCGGCCGACGCTTTGAGGTAGATTGGAAATTCGTTCAGCGTGTGTGGGGTCGCAGGGATCGTATTATCGATTAGCGAGTTGTCGGCATAGAGCATGGTGATCATGTCCGTCTTGTTGGGCCCCAGGAGAGTGTTTCCCGGATTGTTGGGATCCGGCGTGGCCGTCTTCAAGCCCAGTTGAGGGCCTGGTACGATCGCCGTCAATACCGTCGAACCGGCGGGAAATTTATATGCGAGCGTTGGCGGGCTGGGCTCGTTGACGTTCACAACTCCGGCGACTGTATTCGGCAGCGGAATGCCGCCTTGCGGTATGCCCTCTCCGGCCTGAACCAAGTCACGCACCATGTAATTCAGTCCGGCTCGCAGGTTTTCCTGGGTGTCGGCCATGAGCGTTACGCCCTGCGTAGCCTGAAGGCCCTGCGACAGAGCGGCGAGGGTCGCGCCGACGATCGTAACCAGGATCGCGACTGCCACCAGCAATTCGATCAAGCTAAATCCGGCTTCGCGCTTCATTCTTGTTCTCCCAGCGGTTCTCTACGAGTATTGCGAGATATTGGTCACCAACGTGTAGGTTCGCGTGAATCTCGCCGCAGTGTAGGTGATGGAAATCGTGATTTGCCTCAAATCAGCACGGCCCGGTACCGGACTGATCAAAATCGTGCGCGTAAAGTTCGTCAACGGCACCTTGATGTCGTCAGCGGTTCCCAACATTCCGTCGGGGCCTGGTGTCCAGATCGAATCGTAAATCGCGCAGTTGTCGTCGGCGGTTCCCTCAATGCCGTCAACTCCCGGGTCGCAAAGTTGCGTTGGGCCGTCCAGAAAGATGCCGCCGGCCGATACATTGTTAATGTTGGCCCAGGTGGTCTGCCCGGCGTCGCGAGCGGTATATACTGACTCGACTGCTTCGGCCGCTTTCTGCTCTGCAATGTACTCATCCTGCGACATGGACATGTAGGCCAACCCATCCGCTAACATGCCGGCCAGGGCCAGGACACCCACCGCAAGGATGACCATCGCTACCATCGTCTCCATCAGCGTGAAGCCCGCTTCAGTACTTCGCCCGTTTCGGCCGCTCATCCGCGTTCTCCCTATTCTCATTGCCGTCTCTTTGATTCCGCATCGATTCATCAATAAACCCACGACCCGCCTCGGAACCGGTACGCGCGGGCGCGGCCCGTGCCACCTAAAACCGTTACAGCAGTCTGCGAGGTTGCAACGTTTGGAATTCCCAGGAAAACGGTTCCGTTGATGGGATTCCCGTTGCCGTCTGTGAAGCTTCCATCGCTTTGGAATTCCATCGTCGGCGGGCCTCCTGCGACCCCGCCGAAGAAAATCGGAGCTGCGTTTCCAAACGCGTCAGGCGTATCTGGCTCGCCGGCAAACTGCATAAACTGAACGGAATTCTCGACCGGAAGCGTGAGAATTACCGTCGGAACGTTGGCTGGAGGATCGAGTCGCGTCAAGACCACGCATGCGAAACCCGCAGTGCAGGGCAGTCCTGTAAAGAACTGGACTTGAACTGTGCGGCGGGCCGAGATCGCCGTCTCTCGCGCCTGTCGCATCGCGGCTTTCACTTCAGTTGTGCCCGCGAATGCGCGGCTCTCCTGCAAGGCAGGCCCCGTTTTGATGATTGCCATCGCAGAAATGGCCAGGATCAAGGCGACGACCACGGATACCTCGACCATCGAGAATCCGCACTGGTTTTCTGCACCTCGGCGTGCCCTGTTTGTTTCACGCTCTTTCACGCTTACACCCTCGAATCGCCCTTGCAAGGCGGGCGAGCCTCGTATTTCAGCACATGTAATGCACTTGGCAGGCCACGGGTGGTCCCTCGCTAATTCCCCACGATTGAATAATTTAGAGCGATTTACAAAAAGTGGCGGCTTTCAAACTGGACCGGGCGGGGTAATAACGTTACCAATTTGGCGGCGGGCTACCGCGGCGGCATAATGTGGATGTTATTGGGAGGATTAACCGACGCTACGTCTTGCGGCACATTCGATGATGAAGATGAAACTCTACCGCTTCGACCGCGAGCTCGCAGCTCGCGTCAGGTCCCGCACCACGCGGTCCAACTCGGCGGCCAGTTCCTTGGGACCTTTGCGCCGCAGAATCTTTCCTACTTCGCGGTAGTACCACAACGTTCCCTGCTTGCCGCCTTTGAATCGTTTCCACAATGCCGCGCGGTGAGTGCGAAGGTCCTCGAGCGTTTCCCGGGCGTTATAAACTTTATCCGCCGCAGAAACCAAACGCACCGATGAGTCCGCGTGCCGCAAATGGCGCAGGTATTCCGTTTTTCGTTCCAGCCACGGTGGTTTCGGCTCGACGTCCGAATCGGTGCAACCTTCCACGATTCGCGCCACGCGCGGGCCGAATTTGCGACGGATCTCGCGCAGTCTCGGCTTTCCGCCTTGATCTTCCACCGCATCGTGCAGCAGCGCCGCGATGGCTTCGTCTTCGTCGCCGCCCTGCGTCAATACGATGGACGTCACGCCGAGCAGATGTCCTATATAGGGACGCGTGGTGCCCTTGCGGAATTGCCGGGCATGCACGCGCGCCGCATACATCAACGCGCGGCGGAAACGCGCGGTCAGCGGGAGTTCATCCACCATCAGTTGCGTTCGCGCAGCTTGCTTAGCAAACGCAAAATTTCGAAATACAGCCAGATTAGCGTGACCATCAATCCAAACGCCGCGTACCACTCCATGTACTTCGGCGCGCCGGCAGCCACGCCGCTTTCGATGAAATCAAAATCCAGTACCAAATTCAGCGCGGCTACAATCACCACGAACACGCTGAACGCGATCCCGATCGGCCCCGCGCCGTTGATAGTCGTGAAGTGAACGCCGAAGAATCCCAGCACGATGGATACGAGATAGAAGAGCGCGATCCCACCCGTCGCCGCCATCACACCCAGCTTGAACTTTTGCGTCACGGGGATTAGTCCGGAGCGGTAGGCGAGCAACAGCACCACCAGCGTCCCGAACGTCAAGCTGACTGCCTGAATCGCAATTCCGTGATAGCGCGATTCAAGTATCGCCGACACGCTGCCGAGTACCAGGCCTTCGAGCAGCGCATAAATCGGCGCAGTCACCGGCGCCCACGTTTTCTTGAAAATCGTAACCAACGCGAAAATGAATCCGCCGATTCCCCCAATCGCAGCGAGACCCATCACTGCTTCGGGATTCCGCGAATGCATGAAAATATTCCACGTCCAGGCTGCTGTCGCGATGACGCAGATCAGCAACAGCCCCGTCTTGTTGACTGTACCCTTCAAAGTCATCGCCTCGCCTAAGGCGACGCCTTCGCCCTGAAACGCCTTAGCGTTCAAAGCCGGGTTCGAAGTCCTCATTAAATCCGCCACGGTGATTCTCCTTTGTGCGTCGCTCGCACTTTCTGCCCGCACACACCATTTGCTCTTGGACCCGCGGTTTGTTCTGCTCTAGCTTACTCGAATTCGACGAAAGGTCTAAATCGCGAGCCCACCGGCGAAGCGCTCTACTTTAAGTCAACAAAAGCCAGGCTTAGCGCCACAGAACGGTGTCAAGGGAATAAGCGTTGTATTCGCGTGCGGCGAGGAGCGCGGCATAAATGGCGGCATACAGAAGCTGGATGGCAACCGTCTCCCATTCGGAGCGGAGCGCGCTGCCGAAAATAAGCGCGGCCATCGCGGCAGAGCCGACCAGCAAGGCTTCCTGCGTCCATAGCCCCAGCAGAACGAGTAGTCCGACGGCGGTCTCAACAAAAACAAGCCCAAACCCGAACGGGCGCACCAGCATCGCAGACAGAGGCGTATCGCCGAACATCTTCACCAGCCCGTCGGCAAACGCTTGCAGATGCGGTAGACGCACGAGGCCGTGCATCAAAATGCTCAAACCGAGCGTGAAACGCAGGACGAGGTAACCAAGTTTTCTATCGAGGACCGGCGAGGATTGCCGCGCTGCTTGAGGCTTTACATCCATTCGATTCAAATCTTTGGTAGCGCTAACGGGAATCGAACCCGTATTTCAGCCTTGAAAGGGCCGCGTGCTAACCGTTGCACCATAGCGCCACAGGGGAAGTGCCGGAAGAACGTGTTTAGATTATCAGAGATAACGCCTGAATTCACAACAACGCAAAAAATGAAACAAGAGCGCAATTAGAAGGGAAAAAATGGAAAATGCTGAAGTCCCCCGTTCGCACTCGTTTCAACGACCATGTTGGAGAAGCCTATTTTCCAACCGCTCGTTTCCATTTTCCGCTTTTCACTGCCATCCTTCACGATCGCGCAGCGATGTAATGTGCGCCACGTGATGCCGGCCGTGCCAGGCGTATAGCGCGAGTTGATCGTCGAGCGACATGGGCTTGTCCCACTCCGGATGGCGAAACTTGCGCGCCCACTCGGTGGGTCCCAGCGACCGCAGCAACAGCACCCAGCGCTTGTGCAGGTTTTCCAGCAGCGCGAGCGAAGGTTCGATCGCCGACGTTTTCGCGTCCGCCAATTCCGCCCACTTGGCTTCCTCGTAGGGCTTGATCGTCGGCTCGTTTTCCGTAAGCCCTAGCTTGAAACGCACGTAGGCGTTCATGTGGCTGTCCGGTACGTGATGCACCACTTGCCGTACTGTCCATCCGCCAGGACGATACGGCGCATTCAACTGCTGCTCCGTCAAACCCTCTACCGCGGCGCGCACGCGCGCTGGCGTATCTTCGATCACCGCGATGAATTCCGCACGCTGGTCATCGGTAAGTGCTCCCGGACGATGAAATTTCCCGATCGGATACCGCAGATCAGTCTCCATTGCGCAAGCTCCTGGCACGTCAAAATGGCACGCCGCTCGACAAGAATATAGCAGGTGGGCCGCAACGAGCGGATTCGATTGAGCAAGCGGGAGGCCGATGGGAGGTCAATTTGGCCTAGATTGCACTGCCGCGAATGCCGAGCGTTGTTAGGCTTGGTTTTCCAGAAATTCCTCGTGCCAGGCCATCTGGATCGCTTCCAGCTTTCCTTCATTCGAAAGCTTGGGGTCGCCGACAAAACCGGGAAGCGCGGTCACATACTTCAGCAAATCGGTGAATCGCACCGTCAGCGGGTCCAGGCCAGGATGGGTTCCCGCCAGCTCGATGCCAATTTCTTCCGGGCTATCCCAATCAAATGTATTCGGCATTCTGCCTCCGCGAATTCTTAATGTTCTGCTTCCTTCGCGTAGTTCTTATTCCACTCCGGAATTTCCACCACGATATCCTTCGTTCCGTCCGGAACACATTGGCAACCGAGGCGCGACTTCGGCGTCACGCCCGGCGCCTCGTCTAACTGGTCGAGTTCCGCGTCCGTCGCTTCATTACACGAATCCAGCCCCTCGTGCACGATTACGTGGCAAGTCGAGCACGCACACACGCCGCCGCACGCGTGATCCAGCCCCATGTGATAGCCCTGCGAAATATCCAGAATGCTTCCTGGAAGGCCGTCGTGCCCGTAAGGAACTTTCTCCGGATCGATTTCGAGCGTCTTTCCTTCCTTCACAAACGTGACCTTATACTTCTTCGTCGCGGGCGTGAACTTTGTCTCTTCAATGTATGGATTCTTGCCGCCCATTCTTTCCTACTCCTCTGGCCGCGCTGTCCGTCGCGCCATCAAACTTGCCTGATCCGATCGTTTCGTACTGTCCTCGCGCTTTCGCGATTCTGGCGCTCACACGTCATCCAGCCGCTTCCCTTCGAACGCCGTTTGCAGCGCTCCATTCATCAGCACTTCGGCCAGGTGTTCGGTGGCTTTGTTGAGCTCATCGATCCGGCTGCGAATCAACTTGTAATCCGGTCCCAGCATCGCCGTACGCAGTTCTGCCTCCGACTCGGTAATCGCTTTGCGCTCGTCCGACGAGATTTCCGTCGCGCGGGGATCGGCGAGCGCCTTCACCGTGGCCGCAATGATGGTCTCTGCTTCCGTGCGCGCTTCGATGAGCTGGCGATCCGCAAAATCCTGCTCCGCGTATTCGATCGATTCCTCGAGCATGCGCTCGATGTCCGTGTCTGAAATGCCGTAGCTGGGCTGCACCTCGACGGTATGCTGCTCGTTGGTTCTCATGTCCCGCGCCGCCACTTGTAGAATCCCGTTCGCATCAATCAGGAATTTTACTTCGATGCGCGCAAGGCCGGCGGGACCCGGCGGCGTCTTCAACTGGAATCGCGCGAGCGACCGGCAGTCTTTGGCGAGTTCGCGCTCGCCCTGCAGCACATGGACGTCAATCGCCGTCTGATTCTCTACTCCAGTGGTAAAAAGTTCCTGTGCGCTCGCCGGAATCGTCGAATTACGCGGAATAATTTTCGCTACTACGCCGCCCATGGTTTCAATGCCTAGCGAAAGCGGTGTCACGTCCAGTAGCAGCATTGTCTTTACGCCCGTCTCGAGAATGTCCGCTTGGACCGCCGCGCCCAGCGCCACCACTTCGTCGGGGTCCAGCTCGCAATGCGGTGCGCGCTCGAAGTATTCGCCGACAGTCTTGCGCACGAGCGGAATGCGCGTCGAACCGCCCACCAGCACCACTTCGTCAATCTGTTTTACGGTGAGCTTCGCGTCGGCCAGAGCCAGTCTCACGGGAACCATAGTTCGCCCGACCACGGTGCCAATAAGCTGCTCGAACGTCTCACGATTCAGAGACTTCTTAAAGAGTTCACCGTTCGATAATGGCACGCCCTCAGCAGTTGCAGAATCGTAGTGTGAAAGCTCGTGCTTCAAGGTGATCAGCGCTTTTCGAAGTTCTTGGACGAGCTGAGGATGCTGATCGACATCGATTCCGTGATATCTGAGAATCTCGTCCCGCGCACTGGCCCGAAGAAGATTGTCGATATCATCGCCACCCAGGTGCGTATCGCCATTGGTCGAAAGCACCTGGTAAATGTCACCTTCCGTGGTGCTGATCAATTTCAAAATCGAAATGTCGAACGTTCCACCGCCAAAGTCGTACACCGCCACGTGCCCGCGCTTCTGTTTGTGCAATCCATAAGCCAGCGCTGCGGCGGTCGGCTCGTTCACCAGCCGCAAAACCTCCAAACCTGCCAGCCGCCCCGCGTCCTTGGTAGCTTGGCGCTGTGCATCATTGAAGTATGCCGGCACGGTGATCACCGCCCGGTCCACAGGCTCATTGAAATATTTTTCGGCCCAGGACTTCAATTCGCGCAGAATGTACGCGGAAATCTCCGGCGGTGTAAAAGTCCTGTCGCCCAGCCGTACGCGAATCACGTTGTCGCTGTCAGGATCGATCCGGAAAGGAAAAATCTTCAGCTCGCTCTGCACGTCCGCGACGCCCCGGCCCATCAATCGTTTTACCGAATAGATCGTCCGGTCGGGCTGCGTCAGCAAACGCTGCCGCGCCGCATCGCCCACGATAATTTCCCCGTCTCTATCCACGCTAACAACCGAAGGACACAGCGCCGAACCGTGAGGCCCAGGGATACACTTCGGCGCGCTTGTCTGCGCATCCATGTACGCAATCAGGCTGAATGTTGTCCCAAGATCAATTCCGACTACGCGTCCCATCGTTCCCTCTGCAACAACTTAAATGAACTTGTCATCCCGAATGCAGCGAGGGATCTGCTTAAGCTAGGCTTCCGCCAATTCCTTCTGTACGCCCGCGACCAAATTGCGAATGTAACTCCGCCGGTTCAAAACCTCATTCATCCGCGCGAGCAACGCGCCGCGCGTTGCGTCATCCGCGCCAGAATCGATCGCCGCATCCCACTCGTGCCCCATCGCTTCCAGTCCGGCATCCACTTCCGCCAGCTTCTCCTGAAAATTCACCGCAGCCGCGTCGAGTCGTCCGCGCAAGCCCGCCACATCTCCGCCATCGGCCCGCGCCTCGCGCAACTCATCCAGAGACTCGTTCAGCTCAAAAACTTCCTCGAGCAATTCTGGCGGCGCCTGCTGCTTCGTCGTCCCTTCCTTGCGCACGCCCAGGTGCTCCAGCAAATACTCCACGCGCGAAATCGGCTCGCGCAAAGTGCGGTAAGCGTCGTTCAATTCCGAAGAGCGCTCCAGCGAAAGATTCCGCTCGAATTCACCGGCGAGCACGAAATTATCCGGATGCAGCTTCCAGCTCAAAATATGGAATTGCCCTTCGAGCTCCGCAGGATCGATCGTCAGCTTCTGCGACAACCCAAAAAAACGGAAATAATCCCAACCACCCGGCAGCGGTTGAATTTTTCCGCAAGCCGCGCAGAAATGCGCTCCGGTCACAGCGCCTTTGCAATTCCAGCAACTAGCAACCGGCACTCCTTCGGCGCGTTTTTTCTGGGGCTGTGAAATACTCATGCGCTTCCGTTCCTTCTCCCGCAAATGGCGCTAGCCCGTCGCACTGTCAGCAGTTTGTCCGTTCCGGCGGTTCCGGGCGGACCAACGATACCTCGACTGCCGCAGACGATTAGCTGGGTTTCAGAAAACGCGTGTGGACCTGGGCTGGCGGCACTGCCCCGCCACCGCCTCAGGCAGTGAACGAGCTTCCGCACCCGCAACTACGCGTCGCCTGAGGGTTCTGGAAGACGAAGCCCTGCTTCATCAGGTCTTCGTGATAGTCGAGCGTCGTGTCGTGAAGGTAGAGATAGCTCTTGGGATCCACGAAAATTCGCGCGCCGTTTTCTTCGAAGACTTTGTCGCGATTGCGCGCTTCGGTATCCAGCCGCATCGCGTAGCTCAGCCCGGAGCACCCGCCCCCTTGCACGCCCACGCGCAGCCCGCCGGATTCCGCCGGTACGCCTTCCTTCTGCAGCAACTCGCGGATTTTTACCGCCGCTTTTTCCGATACATGAATCATATTCGTTTTCGGCCACCGCGCCGCAAGCTCAGCCACCAATCGCCCGCGGCGCGCGGAGAGGCTCGCTTCCTTAGTTGTGCGCTACCGCGGGCTCAGCAGACTTGGCATCCGGCTCGCCCTGCTTCTTCTTCCAGTCGCCCAACGCGGCCTTGATCGCGTCCTCCGCCAGCACTGAACAGTGGATTTTCACCGGCGGCAGCGCCAGCTCACGAACGATGTCCGTATTCTTGATCGCCAGCGCTTCCTCGACCGTCTTGCCCTTCACCCACTCGGTCGCGAGCGAAGAGCTCGCAATGGCCGAACCGCAGCCAAACGTCTTGAACTTGGCCTCTTCGATCACACGAGTTTCCGGGTTCACCTTCATCTGCAGCTTCATTACGTCACCGCATTCCGGTGCGCCCACCAACCCCGTGCCCACGTTCGGATCGGCCTTATCAAGCGAGCCGACGTTCCGCGGATTGTTGTAATGCTCGATCACTTTGTCACTGTAAGCCATTAGTTGATTCTCCTCTTCATAGTAACAGTGCTATCTAACCCTTCCCCTGAAATCACTTCATCGGTTAAAGTCACGGGCGCGATCGACGCCGATCGTCCCTTGCAAAGTTCTTCCAGCGTTCGGGCTACCACCTCCTCGCGAAGGCGGAGGAACTCCAGAAAATCAGCAAGCTCCCCAATCTCCCGAAAACGCCGCGAATTGCACGCCGCACCATCCACATTGGGTGCAAAAAACACATCAAACACGGTTTCGCTGCCGCTGAACGTTCGATGTACGCCGATTGTGCCTTCGTAGGTCACGTTTCCCTCCTCGACGTTGGATTTTCTTTCTATTCCGCTGCCACCTGCCATTTCATCTTGCTCACATCCACTCCCTCTTTCGCCATTTCATACAGCGGCGAAAGCTCTCGCAGTCTTTGCACCGTCTCTACCACGCGGTTCGCGACGTAATCTACTTCCTCTTCCGTGTTGAACCGGCCCAACCCGAATCGAATCGAGGTATGCGCCAGATCCTCACCCACGCCCAAAGCCTTCAATACGTAACTCGGTTCCAGCGTCGCTGAAGTGCAGGCTGAACCGCTGGAAACCGCGATGTCGTTGATCCCCATCAGCAGCGATTCGCCCTCGACATACGCGAAGCTAATATTGATGTTGTGCGGAAGGCGATGCACCGTCGAACCGTTGATGAACGTCTCGTCCAGCCGCGACATGATCGATTCCTTCAAGCGGTCGCGCAGCCGACTCAACCTTTCGCTCTCCGCCGCCATTTCCTGCTGACAAAGTTCGCAAGCCTTGCCCAGACCGACGATTCCCGGCACGTTCAAAGTTCCCGAACGCATTCCACGCTCGTGCCCGCCACCATCAATGATCGCGGCAAGCTGCACGCGCGGATTCTTGCGGCGCACGTACAACGCGCCTACACCCTTCGGACCGTAAATCTTGTGACCCGAAATCGAGAGCAAGTCGATGCCATCCTTCTGCACGTCCACCGGGATTTTACCGATGGCCTGAACGCCATCCACGTGGAAGAAAATCCCCTTTTCCTTCGCGATCTTTCCGATCTCCGCGATGGGCTGCACCACTCCGATTTCGTTGTTGGCGTACATGATCGAAATCAGAATTGTTTTCGGCGTGATGGCCTTGCGCAATTCGTCGAGATTGACGCGCCCGTCCTTCTCCACCGCCAGATACGTCACTTCGTAGCCGTACTTCTCCAGACGTTTGCACGTATCCAGCGTCGCTTTGTGCTCGGTCACCTGCGTGATGATGTGGTTGCCCTTCTCACGGTACATTTCGGCCACGCCCTTGATCGCCAGGTTGGTGGATTCGGTCGCGCCGCTGGTGAACACAATCTCTTTCGGCGAAGCATTGATGAGCTTCGCGATCTGCCCACGCGCGTTCTCTACAGCCTCTTCCGCCTTCCACCCATATTCATGGTTGCGGCTCGCGGCATTGCCAAACTTGTCCGTAAAGTAGGGCAGCATTGCATCAACCACGCGAGGATCCACTTGCGTCGTCGCGTGATTGTCAAAATAAATTGGAAGCTTGATTGCCATTCTCTATCTCCTCAACCCCGTTCAATTTTCGTGCCGCAAAACCGAAGCTTCAAACCCGCAATTCCACCATCTCCGACATCGGCGCCTGATCGGTCATCTGCGAAATCGTCACATTCCCCAAAACCGCCAGGATGCTTTCGTTCACCCGTCGCAAAGGCTCCCGAATCGAGCAAGTAGTCGTCACGTCGCAAGCCCCCCGCGAAGTCACGCATGACGTGATGAACAAAGGCCCGTCAATCGCCTTAATCACATCCAGCGCCGTGATCAACGAAGCATCCCGAGCCAACGTGTAACCTCCGCTCGACCCATGTCGCGCCGCCACCAATCCGCTCTTTGCCAGTTTCTGCAGCACCTTGGCCATCAGCGGCGTGGACATCTTATATAATTCGGCGATGTCGCTCGCGCTGCACGCCCCGCGTCCGCCATGCATCGCCAAATGCTTGAGCGCGATCAGCCCGTAGTCCGCCTTCTTCGATAGCTTCATCATTAGAGTATGTACGACTGATTCAGTCGCATTTTGATTTTATGCTGCAGAACTAAGCGTTGTCAAGCAATACGTATCGCCAACCCCAATTGTACCAATACGTTAAACCACGACCATTCTAGTCGTACTACCAAGCAGCCTTCATCGATCGGCGCGATTTCTAATCTAAACGGTCATTTGGTGAATTAAGCGGATGAGCCGCCGTCGGACGCCAAGGTCTGGTCACCAGTCGGGACAGGGAGGAAGGATCTCTCGTTTCGCAAACAGAAATTGCGACCGCACTCGGTTCAGGACTGATTCTTCGTTGTCGGCTTCCACTTCTCCAGGAACCGTGCCACGTCCTCGGGACCGATTTTTAGACTGGACTCAAACTCGCCCTGTTTCTGGCTGTACACCACTGTCCCGTCCGGATCGAGCACCGCCAGCGCCGGCACTCCCTTGTCCATTGGCGTGTCATATTTCTTCGCGATGTCCAGGTTCTTGTCCCCTTCGTCACCGATGCTGACGTGCACCACCACATAGTTCGCTGCCAGAATCGGTGCGGTGTCTTTGCTGTGAAATGAAGCGTCCAAAATATGGCAATCGATGCACCAGTTTCCGCCAAACATCAGGATCACCCGCTTATGCTCCTTCCCCGCAGTCTGAAGCGCGGCTGCGATTTCGCCCGCTGCTTTCTCCGGCAGCGGGTAGAGGTTGATATTGAATTTTTCTGGCTCTCTCAGGCGCCCCTGTGGCGCGGGCTCGGCATCACTCCTGCCAGAGGCGGCGATTCTCCAGACATCTTGGTGGACCCATACCTGAGAGAGCGAAACCACTTCGTCCTCCGCCGGACTTTTTCCGCTCGTGAACTCCACGCGCAACACCAGCAAGACTACGCCGTCCTGTGGTTGGAGACTCTCCATCAGTTTCGGATCGAATTTAGCAAGGCCCTTCGCGGAGATAGCAGCCCAGAATGCCGTTTCCTCGGAGGGGTCGGTCGAGTCTCCGGCCGGTGTTTTCGCCTGCGCCGGCGGTGTCAGGGTGTACAACCGCGCGATGTTTGCTTTGTCCCCCGCCACGACCGCCGCCTTCCATTGAGTCAGCGGCGCGAAATCGGATCCCTCGGCAACATCCCTCGCCGGTCCAGCACCTGGGGCTGCTGCGTTCTGGCACCAGGTGGAAATCTGCAACATCGCCAGGACAGCCATCACAACTATTCCTTTGGTTATCCTCAATGTTGCCTCCCGTCCCAATCTTTTGAACGCTGCGGGGGATGTCGACCCTACAAGAAATGTGGCGACATATTGCTTCTGTACTATTCGCCGTTCAAGCCTGTAATTTTGCGACGCAATGCTTTAGAATGAGGCAGCGAATGTCTCTCGACGTCAGAAATTCGACCAGCCGATCGGTCACCGCAATCTATCCCGGCTCATTCGACCCGGTCACCAATGGCCATCTGGACCTCATCACTCGCGCCTCGAATATCTTTGACAAGCTCATTGTCGCCGTCGCTCACAACATGGAAAAAGATCCCCTGTTCACCGAAAAAGAGCGCGTCGAGATGCTCGAAACGGCGACCTTCAAGTGGACCAATGTGGAAATTGACGTCTTCGACGGACTGCTGATGGATTACGCCCGCGCCAAAAAGGCCAACGTAATCGTTCGGGGCATTCGGGCCGTTTCCGATTACGAGTACGAGCTGCAAATGGCCCTGATGAACCGCAAGATCGAGGCCGACGTCGAGACGGTTTTCATGTTGCCGGCCGAGCAGTACAGCTATCTAAGCTCGCGGCTTGTAAAAGAATTGGCGCGCTTCGGAGGCCCCATAAAAGAATTCGTTCCGGCGATCGTGTTGGAGCGCCTGAGTGTAAAATTCAAGTAGCGGTGGCGCGGTTACACGGCAACCGTCGCCTATTCGCTTCTAAGACATCCAAGGAGTCCCATGGAAGTGGCCACAGAGAAAAAAATCGAGAAAGCTTTTCAACTCGCCGATCGCGTCAATCGCATCAACGTCTCGCCGACAATGGTCGTGCTGCAAGAGGCGGAAAAGCTGAAAGCGCAAGGCGTGGATGTCGCCGACTTCGGTCCCGGCGAGCCGGATTTCCCCACGCCCGAACACATCAAGCGCGCCATCATTCAGGCTCTCGAGGAAAATCGCACGAAGTACACTCCCGTCGCGGGCATCGCTCCGCTGCGGCAGGCGATTTGCGATTGGCACGCGGCGAATCTCGAATCCTCATATCAGCCTTCCGAGTGCGTCGTGAATGTCGGCGGCAAGCATGCGATCTTCAATGCCGTTTGCTCGCTGATCAATCCCGGCGATGAAGTTATGGTCGGCGCTCCCTATTGGGTCAGCTACCCCGACATGGTGAAATATGCAGGCGGAACGCCGGTCTTCGTGCCTACGCGCGCAGACGATTTCTTCATCCTGCGTGCCTCCGAAGTGGAAAAAGCCATAACGCCAAAGACGAAAATCCTAATTGCCAATTCCCCGAACAATCCCACTGGTTCGGTGATTCCTCCCACGGAATTTGCGCGCCTGCAGGATCTCTGCAACCGTCACAATATTTGGCTGCTGTCCGACGAATGCTATTCGCACTTTGTCTACAAGGACGCCAAACCCTTCTCCGTGGCAAGCATTCCTGGACCCAAGAGCCGCTTGATCATTGCCGGCTCGTTTTCGAAGACGTTCGCGATGACCGGATTGCGTCTTGGCTACATTCTCGCGCCAAAACTGCTCGTAGACGCCATCGCCAAGCTGCAAAGCCAGTCCACGTCGAATCCGACTTCGATCATCCAGTATGCCGGGCTCGCAGCGTTGCGCGGCTCAATGGATTCGGTCACTGCCATGCTCGCTGAATATGCTCGCCGCCGCGAACGCATCCTTGCTGGCCTCCGTGCGATTCCTGGGCTTATCTGCGCGCCGCCGATGGGAGCGTTTTACGTGTTTCCGAATGTCTCGGCTCATTTCAATCCGCAAATGCCGGACACCACCGCCGTCGCCAAGCAGCTTCTCGAACGCGAACACGTAGCGGTCACGCCCGGCGAAGCCTTCGGCGCGCCCGGGCACTTGCGTCTTTCTTACGCCACGTCGATGGAGCGAATAGACGAAGGACTGCGCCGCCTTGCGCGCTTCTTCGGTCAGGCCAAGTGACTTTGATTGACGTGAACCTGTGTCCCGCGCGCCTCGAACCAATATTTAGTCCGCGTCCCTGGGGCTCGCTCTCGCTCACGCCATTTTTCCCCGCCAAATCGAATTTGGCGGAGCCTCTAGGCGAGGCTTGGATGACGGGCAGCGAATGCCGCTTCGCCTCGGGACCGTTTGCAGGCGAAAAACTCGGTGAAGTCTGGCCCAAATTGTCGCCGGAGTGGGCCGGAACTCAAGCGGATCACGGCGATCTGTTTCCCCTGCTTGTGAAATTCATTTTTGCCGAGCAGAAACTTTCCGTGCAGGTCCATCCCGGCGACGACTTCGCTACGCGCTACGAATCCGCGGCCGGCGGCCGCGGCAAGACCGAAATGTGGTACGCGATGCGCGCGCGCGAAGGTGCGGAAGTTATGGTCGGCCTCAAATCGGGCGTGACCGCCGAAAAATTCAAGCATGCCATTGTCGACGGCACCGCCGAGGATTGCCTTGAACACATCCCCATGCACGCCGGCGACGCTATCTTTGTTCCCGCCGGAAGCGCGCACACGATTGGCTCTGGCTTAGTGCTTTGCGAAATCCAGCAGCACTCCGACATTACCTATCGCGTCTATGATTACAACCGCCGTGACGGCGAAGGCAAATTGCGCGACCTACATATCGAAAAAGCGCTACAGGTAATTCAGTTCGGCGAGCAGAGCGGCGGCAAAATTGATCCCGTACGCATTGAACGTGGCGCAGTGGCCGAAACCTACTACGTCGCCTGCCGTTACTTCGCCACCGAAAAATGGGAATTCGCCGAGCGCATCGCTTCCACGAGTTCGCGCGAGCATTTTGACCTGCTGATTTTCCTTGAGGGCCGTGGCTCGATCCGCTGGGGCGGCGAATCGGCCGAATATGCGCCGGCCCAAACATGGCTCATCCCCGCGGCTCTCGGCGCCTATCAATTGACGCCCGACGTGAGGACCGCACTGCTTCGCACCTACGTCCCGACCCATATTGACGAATTCGCGCGCAAGCTTGCCGACCAGGGCGTCACTGAATCAGCCTGGTCGCGCCTGATGTATCCATGACGGTGTGTCTATGAGGCAGCGGTGAAAACGAAACGCGAAAAGCTCCCAGCCTGCGCCGTCCTTCTCGCTGGCGGGCGCGGCACCCGCTTCTGGCCGCGCAGCCGCGTGCGCACGCCCAAGCAGCTTTTGAATATCACCGGCGACCAAACGATGTTGCGTCAGACGGTCTCGCGCCTCGCGCCACTTTTCGGGCGGCGCAATTTCTGGGCGGTCACAAATATCGAACAGGCCTCGGCCGTTCGCCGCGAGCTTCGCAGCATTCCCGCATCTCACATTCTCGCTGAACCGGTTGGCCGCAATACCGCCGCGGCTATCGGCCTCGCTGCGATCCACCTCGCGTACGCTCACGGTGATGCGCTGATGGCCGTCCTGCCGTCGGACAGCTACGTCACAAATGCCGCGGAATATCGACGCCTCGTTCGTGCTGCGCTCGACCTCGCCCGCGCTCCGGGCAATCTCGTTGTACTCGGCATTCCGCCGACGCGCCCTGAAACAGGCTACGGCTACATTGAAGCTGGAAAGGTCAGCGCCCGGCCCGGCGGCGTCGCCGCATACACCGTGCGCCGATTCACCGAGAAACCCGCGCTGCCGGTAGCACGCCGATACTTGTCCGCCGGGCGATATTTCTGGAACGCGGGAATGTTCTTCTGGCGCGCATCCACATATCTCGAAAACTTGCAGCGCTTTCTCCCCGCCACGCATGCAGCACTGAGCGATCTCGCCAAGACCATCGGCACTCGCAAATATGCCGCGGCGCTGCGCCGCATTTATCCCCGGCTCGATAATATCTCCGTCGATTACGCCATCATGGAGTCAGCCACGCGCGATACTCGCACGCCCACCGTCTTCGTGCTCCCCGCAAAAGTCGGCTGGAGCGATATCGGTTCGTGGCAAGCGGTCTTCGAATTACTCACGTCCCAGCCCGGAGCAAACGTTTCCGCCAGCCCGCATTTCGCGCTCGACGCCACTGGCAACTATTTTTGGAGCCCCAAGAAATTCGTAGCCGCCATCGGCGTTGACAACCTCGTACTAGTCGAAACTGACGACGCCATCCTCGTCTGCCCCCGCGATCGCTCACAGGACGTAGGCAAGATCGTGAAATGGCTCGAGCAACAAAAACTCAAAAAGCTCACGTAACAGTAGCCGGCGTAGGGACCGGCATGCCGTGCCCGTCTCCGTAGCGCCGGCGTCCCTCCGCGTCTGCGGTGTGGTGTTGCCCAAGGTCTTCTCTACGGACTCTGCGTTCCTAGCTCTGCGTCCTCCGCATTAGATCTTTGCCTTCGGCCGCCCCCTATGCCAATTTGGCGCGCGTCAAAACCTGCTCCGCAACACAAGCAGCCTTCCCACCACAAATTCCATCGCTTATACTTTCTGCCGTGCACAAAATCATCTTCGGCACCGACGGCTGGCGCGGCATCATCGCCGAGGACTTCACCTTCGAAAATATCCGCAAGGTGGTCCACGCGATCGCTCGTTACGTGGTGCGCGCCGAAAAGCCGGGCGCGGGCCTCCTGGTAGGTTACGACACGCGCTTCGGCTCCGAACGTTTCGCTCGCGCAGCCGCCGAAACGGTCTCCGCCGCCGGCATTCCCGTCTGGCTAGCCGCCGATGCGGCTCCCACGCCCGCGCTGTCGTTGCTCGTCAAACTTCGCGGCGCCGCCGGCGGAATACAAATCACTGCCAGCCATAACCCTTATCCTTGGAATGGAGTGAAATACAAAGCCAGCTACGGGAGCTCGGCTTCGCCCGCCATCGTCGCCCAAATCGAATCGGAACTGGCGCAAATTCTAAGCGACGGCATTCCCAACCTCCCACTGCAGCAAAACCTGATTCACTCGCTCGACGTTCGCGCTCCATATCTTGAAGCGCTGGATGATCTCGTTGATTGGGATCGCATCCGCGCCTCGAAATTCCGCTTCACTATTGACCCGATGCACGGCGCCGGCCGCGGCCTGCTCCGCGATCTTTTTCGCCGCCGCCAGATCGAATGTGAAGAAATTCGCGGCACACGCGATCCGCTCTTCGGTGGCGTGAATCCCGAGCCCATCGAGCCGCACATCGAAGTTCTCCGCCAGGCTGTCCTCAAAGGCAAATTCGATGCGGGCTTCGCGCTCGACGGCGACGCCGACCGCGTCGGCGCAATTGACCGCGACGGAACTTTCGTTACGCCGCACCAGATTTTTTCCATACTGCTGTGGCACTTGGCCGGAACACGCAAACTTCCAGGCGAAGTCGTGAAGACTTTCTCGACCACTAAGTTGATCGACAAGATCGGCGCTAAATTCGGCCGCAAAGTCTGGGAAACGCCCGTCGGCTTCAAATACGTCTGCGATCGCATGCTCGAAAGTGACATCCTCCTCGGCGGTGAAGAAAGCGGCGGTATCGGCACCAAACTCCATTTACCCGAGCGCGACGCGAGCGTGAACGCGCTACTTCTCGCGGAAGTGATGGCCTGGCACGGTAAGTCGCTAGGCGAACTCGTAGCCGTGCTGCACGCCGAATTCGGCGAACATCACTACAGTCGTGTGGACCTAACGTTGAAGAACGGCCAGAAGGAAAAAGCCCTGGATTACTTCGCCGATCCCAAGCTCAATCGCTTCCTCGACTGGCCCGTGACGCGCCGCGAAGATCTCGACGGAGTTAAAATCTATCTGGGCGACGTCGGTTGGGCCATGGTGCGCCCTTCCGGCACCGAGCCGATGCTCCGAATCTATTCGGAGACAACGCAGGCGGGCACAACGCGCCGCGTTCTCGAAGAAGTATCAAGGCTCGTTCGCGGCCTTTAGCCATGACTCTGTAGCGGCGCACTCTAGTGCGCCATGTGCGTGAAGCCGGCGACTCGCTGCGAAATCTCGCGCAGTCTGCATCGCGAGGTCACTACGGCTTTTCAGGAGAAACACAATGGAAGTGATCAATGTGAATGAAAAACTCTCAAAAGTGCACGAACACTGGAGTCCCAAGGTCATTGGAGAGCTCAACGATTCCTACGTAAAGGTCGTCAAGTTGACCGGCGCGTTCGTCTGGCACCATCATGAAAACGAAGACGAGCTCTTTCTCGTCGTCAAAGGCCGTCTGCGCATGAAATTCCGCGACCGCGAAGTCACGGTCCTGCCAGGCGAATTCATCATCGTTCCCAAGGGCGTCGAGCATCTTCCCGTGGCAGACGAAGAAGTCCACGTCGTGCTGCTCGAACCCAAAACCACGCTCAACACCGGAAACGTGCGCAACGAACGCACACTCGTCGAACTGGAACGTCTATAGTCAGGAGTTGCATTAGGGCCAAGCGCGAATTTTCATACACAAACTCACCGCCCGTAGTCACCGGGCCAGAAAGCAGAAACTATGAAGCGCCGCCTCTACACGCTTGACGTTTTCACCACCAAGCCCTTCGCTGGAAATCCGCTCGCCGTGGTAACCGATGGTGATGGCCTCGCGACCGCAAAAATGCAGTCCATCGCGCGCGAAATGAATTTATCTGAGACCGTATTCATTCAGCGCCCGACCAATAATCGTGCGCTCGCCCGCCTGCGCATCTTCACCACCACGCAAGAACTCCCTCTCGCCGGACATCCCGTGATCGGCACCTGGTTTCTGCTCGCCGAACTCGGAGTCGTTCCCGCGTCCGAAGGCAGCGTACACATCCTGCAGCAGACCGGCGCCGGAATCCTTCCCGTCGAATTCACGTTTCACAATGGACGTCCTGTGCGCGTCACCATGACGCAGAAACCCGCGCGCTTCATTCGCGCTCCGTTCACGCGCGCCGCGCTCGCTGCAACCTTGGGACTGAAGCCTAGCGACCTGGCTCCTTCGCTTCCCCTCGAATTTACGTCTACGGGCATTTCAAATCTTATGGTTCCAGTAAGCCGCCGCGCGGTGCTCCCGAAAATCCAGATGAACATGCGCGCGCTCGCGCATCTGATTTCGCCGCACGGCACCATGGCCTATTGCTTCGCTCTCAACGGCCGCGGACGCGCCTATGCCCGGGGCATGGTCCCCTGGGGCATCGTGGAAGACCCTGCTACCGGCTCCGCGGGCGGCTCGCTCGGCGCATATCTCGTGCATCACGGTCAATTGAAGCCCTCCGAAACCCTGTCAATCACGCAGGGCGTGGAAATGGGCCGCCCCAGCGAAATTCAAGTGGAAGTAGCAGAAGAGCGCGGTAAGCTAACCCCGAAAGTAAGCGGCTCTGCAGTCCGCATTTTCGAAGGCCACATCGAAGCGTAAGCCACATTAAAACAGAGTCTCACTGCCTGCCGTGCCGGTGCCCATAGGTTGTTTGGGGTGCGTTCCAAAATCGCTGACTCAGTCACCGCAACGAAGTAGTCTCGGTGGCGTGAAGCGCGCCTAGGGTCCCGCAAGCCTTCCCTCGACTGCCTTTGACGCCATTTGCCGCCCCCAAGACGAGGTTAACTGACACAATTCACTGCAGAAAGGAGGCTTTTTGCCCTACTGATAATCGCCCCGGCGGCCGGACGTCGTCCGGGCAGCAGGGGCGCCGAGTTTTCGCTTGACTTATGGTTGGACCGAATATAAAAGAGTTTTAATAAATTTAATAAAAGGTCTGGGGTGGACCTAGAACGTGCCGTTTTTGCCAGTCCAAGGGCTGTTTTTCGCAAGACGTACGGCTTCCGCCAAGCCCGAAGTGTTGTCTCCCAGCCAGCGACGTGCATGACTTGAACAGTAACGAGCAATCCAATTTCGGCGCGAATTTCAGCCTCCAGGAGTCGCCAATGAAAACACTTCGCCTGACGCTCGGCACGCTGCTACTAATTTTGGCCGCCGCTACAGCAGCTCTGGCCCAAGACACGGCCACGTTCACCGGAACTGTGCACGACAGCACGGGCGCCGTGGTAGTGGGCGCCGAGGTAACCGTCTCCAGCTCAGGAATCGGCATCAACAAGACGACGACCACCAACTCCGACGGCGACTGGGTCGTGCCGTATCTACCGATCGGAAGCTACGACATCAGTGTCACGGCGAAAGGATTTAAGAGATTCGAGGCCAAAGGCGTTGTGCTCCGCGTCGGACAGAAGGCGCGTGTGGATGTGAACCTCGAGGTGGGCGCCGTAACAAGCGAAGTTTTGGTGGCTGGCGAGAACGTGGCACAAGTAGATACACAATCGTCGGAAATCGGCGGAACGATCACTGGAAGCGAAATTACGCAACTGCAATTGAACGGGCGCGATTTCACGCAACTGGTAACCCTGACGCCCGGCGTGAACGACCAAACGGCTCAGGACGAAGGCACCGTGGGCATTCTCGGAAATGTGGTCTACAGCATCAATGGTGGAAGAGGCGAGAACAATAACTGGGAAGTGGACGGCGGCGACAATATGGACAACGGCAGCAACAACTCCCTGAACGTTTTTCCCAGCGTCGATTCGATCGCCGAAGTTCGCGTGCTCACCTCAAACTACGGAGCGCAGTACGGCAGAAATGCCTCCGGCACAGTCGAAACAGAAATCAAGTCCGGCACAAGCAGTTTTCACGGTGATGTTTACGAATTCAACCGCAACAATTTGTTCAACTCTCGCAGTTATTTTGACCAGAGTTCGCCTAACGCACCTGAGTACAAGAAGAACGATTTCGGCTACACGATAGGCGGTCCCATCTACATACCCGGCCACTACAATACCGATAAGTCCAAGACGTTTTTCTTTTGGTCGGAGGAATGGCGCCTGGAACGCGTGCCAGGATCGGCCTGGCTTGCATCGCAAGGCGATCCCGCGAACATACCTGTTCCCTCAGTCGCCGAACGCGGCGGGAATTTTTCCGATGTGTGTCCGGGGCCGGATTGTCCGAATTTACCCGGCGGCGGCACGGTGATTCCAGCGGCGTCGATTGGTGCCAACGCAACAGCGCTGCTGGCAGAGGTCCCCACGCCAAACAGTTCGACAGGATGTCCCTCCCCAATAGGTTCCTGCTTCAACACAACATTTACACAGCCCACCTATTGGCGCGAAGAGCTGGTGCGCGTAGACCATAACATCACCAACAATCTGCGAGCGACGTTTCACTACATTCATGATTCGTGGAATACGGTTACGCCGTTGACGCTGTGGTCCAATGCCACCGTTCCCAACATTCAGACGAAGTTTGTGGGACCGACAACCAGTGCGGTCGCGCGACTGACGTATACGGCCTCGCCCTCTCTGGTTAACGAGTTCGTGTTCAGCTACACGAGCGACCATATTTTCCTGACCAATCAAGGCCCATTTGCCAAGCCCGCCAGCATGACTATGACGGGAATTTTTCCTGACGCACCTGGTTTTGCAACGAAGCTTCCTGCCATTACCCTATCAGGAAACAATGCGTACGGATTCACAGCCGACCCCTCCTACGAACCCTGGAACAACGCGAACCCGACCTACACGATTAAGGACAATGTCACCAAGATTTTTGGAAAACACAATTTGCAGTTCGGCGCCTACGCCGTGCTGGCGCAGAAGAATCAGTTGTCCAGCTTGCAAGACGGTGGCGCCCTAACGTTTGATGCGACGAACTCAAACGTGTCGACCGGAAATTCGTTTGCGGATTTACTGCTGGGGAATATTTCGTCTTTTTCACAGGCCAATCAAAATGTGAAATATTACGATCGCTACCAGTTCGTGGAGCCATACATCCAGGACGATTATCACATCACCTCACGTTTAACATTGAATCTCGGTTTACGCATCAGCCTGTTTGGGACCTATTACAATAAATACGGCACTGAGTTTAATTTCAATCCTAACGCTTGGAACCCGGCAAACGCTCCGGCGCTTGATCCCAATGGTTCGGGCGCTTTAGTGAATCCCACAAACACGAACATATTTCTTTCGCCTTCAAACCCCGCAGACGCCGTGTTTCTGTACAACGGCATTCAGCAGTGCGGAGGGCCTGGAGTGCCGAGAGGCTGTCTGAAGGGGCATCTGTGGAATCCCGCACCTCGAGTTGGGTTCGCATGGGATCCACGAGGCGATGGAAAGACGTCAATTCGGGGAGGCTACGGAATTTTCTACGACCACGGCCAAGGCAACGAAGGGAACTCCGAGTCATTGCAGGGTAGCCCACCGCTTGTGCAGAATCCTTCGCAATCCAACATTGCCTCGGGCGTCGGAACATGCACACAGCCAACGGGGTACACCTGCGTGGGTGCAGGAGCAGGTCCAATTCTTGCCTTTCCGTTGAGTGTGGTCTCGATCGCCAACAAAGCCGTTTGGCCTTACGCGCAACAATGGAATTTGAGCTTGCAACATGAGTTTGCCAAGAACACGGTCGGCGAACTCTCCTACGTCGGGAGCAAAGGAACTCATCTTTCTATGCAGTTCGACGCGAACCAACTGCAGCCGATCACCGGCACTAATCCCTACAGTCCCGGAGAGCCGATCGTTACTCAAGATCAGACAGCTCCTCCGCCGTTTAACCCGGCGTTTAACAGCACCGGCCAAACCGTGAACACTGATTGCAACGCCCTCACGGTCAATGGAACGGCTGTGACGGGGCAAGCAGCGGTTAATCTCGGCGTGGCTTGCGGCAATGATCCTTCGCCAAACCGTCCGTTCGTGGGTTATGGAACTATCACCCGAAAGCCTTACGCCGCGGACTCAATTTACAATTCCCTGCAGGTATCGGTCCGCCGGACAATCGCCCCGCTTACGCTATCGGTTGCCTACACATACAGCCACTCCCTGGACGATTCGTCAGACTGGCAGGACGCGAACTTCGTGAACTCGTTCAATTTAGCGGCGAATCGTGCCAGCTCCAACTTCGACGAGCGCCATATTCTAACCGTCAGCTACGTTTACAACATTCCGTCCTTCCATGAAACAGGCTTCGCGAAGGCAATTCTCGGCGGCTGGGAATATTCGGGAATTGTAACTTTCAATACTGGAACGCCGTTCAGTGTAACGAACGGTGTTTTCGGCGACAACGCTGGAGTGGCCAATGGAGTTGGCACGAACGGGTCATACACTGATTTGGTGGGTGACCCACATGCACAGCCTCCCCAGGCTACCTTGGTACCCGGTTCCGGGCCTTTGCTATTCAATCCAGCGGCCTACGCGCAGCCGCAAGGACTAACGTTCGGAACATCGGGACGAAACTCTTTAAATAATCCGCACCGTCTGAATTTTGACATGGCGCTTTTCAAGAATTTCCCGATACATGAGGCGATATCGATGCAGTTCCGAGCTGAGGGTTTCAATATTTTCAACCACACGCAGTGGTCGGGAGTGAATGCGTCAAGCTCATGCTACGGTGGGGCTAACAATTCTGCGGGAGATCCAGCATGCCTCGGAAACGGCTTTCTGCAACCTTCTGGCGCACACCTGGGACGCATCTTTCAGTTCGGCTTGAAGCTGCTGTTCTGACAGAGAGAGGTTCTGCGTCCGAAGTCTAAGGCTCGAAAATGGACGGGCGCTCGCGGTTGGAGCGCCCTTTTCATTTTGGCGCGCCCACTCTGTTGGTTCAACGAACAGTCATCCGAGCGTAGCGAGGCCTGCCCGCTCTCCCTTTCCCTCCCGACAAGGCTCGCAAATGCAGAACTTACGGTGCTGGAAGCGGTTTCGTGGCGCGGATGCCTTGGCCTTCGATAATGGTGTAGATGTCGTCGGCGGCGAGATTTTGCAGTTTTTCTGTTGCGCCGCTGGGCCATTGGATTTCGACCGAATCGAGCTTCTCTGCCTTGCCCAGGCCGAAATGAAGGCGCAGGTCGTTCTGCGAAAGGTAGCTTGCGCCTCCGCGCACTTCGTTGAACTGCACTAATTTGCCAGCCTGCACGGTCACCCGCGCTCCAATAGCGGCGCGATTACTTTTGGTGCCGACCAGCTTGAACTCCACGCGGTGATTTCCCACCACGCCATGATTCAGCAGCAGCGTGGGCGGCTCGCCGACGTTCAACAACAACACGCCGATATTGCCGTCGTTATTGATGTCACCAAATGCCGCGCCTCGACGAGACTGCATCGGCACGGCATCCAGTCCTGCCGCTGCGGTCGAATCGGTGAAGGTGCCGTCGTGATTATTCATGTGCAGCAGCAGCGGTTCCTTATAGTGCGAGCGGGGATCGGGCAAGCTATCCATTTGCGGATACACGTGCCCGCTAGCGACGAATAGATCCAGCCAGCCATCATTATCGAAATCGAAAAAGCCTGTGCCCCATTTCACGTAGGGATAGCTGGGCTTCGCGACTCCTGCCTTCCAACTGACGTCGTCGAAACCTTTTGCGCCCAGATTGTGGTAGAGGTTGTCCTCTTGTTCGGTGAAATTCGTGACGAAGATGTCCAACCGTCCATCGTGATCATAATCGCCGAAGTCAACTCCCATGGAACCGCCGGCGTCGCCTTCGCTGCTGAGCGCCGCGCCCGCGAGCATCCCGTTATCCGTGAAGGTGCCGTCGTGATTGTTGTGGTAAAGATAATTCGGACCTGTGTCATTCGCGACGTAGAGGTCGGGCCAGCCGTCGTTGTCGTAATCGCCCCACACGACGCCAAGTCCATAATACTTACTCGGATCGTCGACGCCCGCCTTCTGCGAAACTTCTTCGAACGTCCCATCGCCGCGATTGCGGTAGAGCAGGTCCGTTTCGCCCGTCATGCCCCACGGACCGCACTGCACCACGATACCGCGAAACTTGCAGGATCCGAACGCGCCTGGATTGCTGATGTCCACGTGCACGTAGCGCGAGACGAAAATGTCCACGAACCCGTCCCTGTCATAGTCGGCCCAGGCCGCGCCGGTCATGAAGCCGCTGCCGCGCACGCCGGCCTTATCGGTCACATCTTCGAACGTGCAATTGCCGCGATTCCGATAGAGCGCGTTCCCGCCGAAGCCGGTGACGAAGAGGTCCGGCAGGCCGTCGTTATCGAAGTCCGCGACCGCGACACCCATGCCCCAGCCCTTGCGCGTCAGGCCTGCTTGCTTGGAGACGTCTTCGAACTTCAACGGAGCAATCTCGCGGTAAAGCGTAACCATGGGGTCGCCGCCCTGGTTGTAGCGTTCGACCGTCGAGCCATTGACCACGAGCGCTGAGAGCGTGCCGCTATTATCGCAATCAATGAAGCCGACGCCGCCGCTCATGGATTCGACGATGTATTTCTTTTCGGGCGAAGCAATGTGTGAAACGGTGAGCCCGGCACGCGCGGAGATATCCTCGAACTTGGGCACGCGCGCCGATGACTTGGGGTTTTGCGCGCTGCCTGCGGCGCACACCAGCACAAATACGAATGCCGACGCTGCCGGAAAGATGCGTTTCTTGCTGAGGCTTAGTCCCAATGCGCGTAGTACTTTATCGTGCCGGTTGGCGCACTGTCCATTGTGAAAAGCACTGAAACCTAACCCTCGCTCACACGGGAGCGCCTGGCTTGCTATTGGCCCAGACTTGCCCCCGATGCACCGCGTGGATGCATTTCGAGAGCAAGTGTCTGAATTCGCCGCGTGCGACGCACTAACCTGCCCGCGCCTTACGCTGGCTGCGAGAAAATCATTCGCGTGCCGCGGCGTGTGCGTTCTTTCGGAGAAGTTTGCTTCTGCGCATTGCCCAGTTGCACCAGCAGCTTGCGGAGCTTGGACCGCTCTTCCAGTTCCATATCCACAACTTCAAAAGCGCGCGCCTGTGTGTTTGCGTCGCGGACGATGGTCTGCACTTTCACGGTTTTCTGCGACGTCACCAGCTTCATATTCACCACGCTGCCTGGATGCAAACTCTGCTCGCAAATCGCCACCCCGCCGCCCAGCGTAAGCTCGGGAATATCCATGTGGCAATTTTCTTTTAAGTTCGTGGTCGTCGCCGGCACGGGACGTTCCAGGCGAAGCCGCGGATAGCGGCGCTGCCGGATGGCTGACGAATTCGGATCTACATCGAGCGGTTCGATCGAAAATTCGGCCACGCTTAACCCGCTGCGTGGCACGAAACTGCGCACCCACTCGGGATCGATTTTCTCCATGGCCTGCGATGCCACCAACCGCAGCTCGCTCGGGCTGGCCCAACGAAACGCACGGCGCGCCTCTGCGATTTTTCGCAGAACCGCTTCCGCACCCGTCGTGCGTAAACGGCCCAGCGCTTCGATGGCCTTCAATCGCAAGTATTCGGTGCCGTCCTTCGGCAAATCACCTTCGGCGATGCGCAGCAACCGCATGTCCGCCGATCGATCGCCCGACATGCCGATTTCATCCACGGCCAGAGGACGAATCAGCGGATCGAGGAAGTCAAGAAGCTGCAGCAGCAGGCGGCCGCGCTCCGGCGAGCCACTCGAAGCGATCTGGCGAACCACGCGGTCATGGGCGATGCGCTTCCACTCAGCGACGCGTTGCGGTAAAACCTGCTCGACCGTATCCGGATCCAATCTCGTAAGCAAGCCAAGCGTTTCGATGGCTTCGTTCGGGCCGCCTTTGCGCAGTTGTTCGCGCAGGTTCTCCAGGCCCTCGACGTCGAGCACCTGCATCATCGAAATCAGCACGTCGCAATCTTCGCGGAAGCCGGCGCGGCTGAAGCGTCCGGCCAAATGTACCGATGCAACCGTGGGCATGCGGCGCAAGAGATCCTTGAGTCCTGACGGGATTTCGCCCGTCTTCAGCGCGTCTTCGATAAACTCAGGGAGGCGATTTTCGACGCCGATTCTCGGGCGCAGATTCTTTCCCAGCCCCGGGCGCTCGGTTTCCACATACTCCACCAATTCTACGGAACGCTGAATCGCGGGATAGCAACGCTTGCTCGCCGCCTCCTGCGACAAACGGACAAACGCCGCGCTCACCAGGCTCTGCAATTCTGAATCGCGCTCTTCCGCAAGTTGTATGCCCACCATCCGAATCGTGTTCATCAGCAGGCGTTCATCGCACTTGGCATATAGTCCGGCAAGTTCCGCCAGGCCCATGGATGTCTGCCGCCGCGTCTCCACCAGTTTATTGGTGACGCAGTTCGCGTAGTTGGTTAGGACTCTCTCCGCTTCATCATTTTCCTTCCGCGAAAGCAGTCCCTCCACGTAGCCCTTCACCTGTGCGGGAGGCACGCACCACGCTTCGGAAGATTCCAGCACGGCCTTTCTTTTTTCATCCGGGATCTGCGCCCAGAATTGCTGCGCGAGAATGTCCGTGTGCGATTGCACCGCGATCCCGTGGCGCTCCATTTTCTCTTCGTAAACGCCCATGATCTTGCGCAGGCTGTCCAGCTCCTGGCTCATTTCGTCCATGACCTGCCGGACCGCGTTCACTTCGATGTCGCCACGTTCGTAACTTTCCATGGCGAAACGAATCGCAATGTGCTCGGCCAACTTCAGCAGTGTCGGTTTGTCGGAGGATTCCGAAGGCGCCTGCGCCGCCAAAGCAGAAAGCGCTTGGCTGACGGTGAAGCGAGCGCGCCGTGGCAACGTTGAGAGCCGCGATTGGAAAGGTTCTGCGTCAAGTTTGTTGCCGGACGCTTCGCTGGTGCGCGCGATCTGCGCCAGCATCTGCAAGATGCCCTTCAGTTCGTCTTCGTGCAGCGTCATCAAGCCGGTTTCGACAGCCATGGACCCGGCGCCTGCGCGCGCGGATCGGCTGCCGCGAATCCCCGCCGTCGCATTTCCCCAACGGCTTGGCGCGGCGCTCTCCACTTCACCACCGACAGCCCCCGCTAGGTTCCAGCCACGCGTGCGCGAGCCGCCCGTGGTTGCTGGGCCAGAACCCTGGCCGGACCTACCGCCCAGGCTGGATCCGCCTCCCTGGCCAGAACCACCGCCTTGACCAGATCCACCACTGCGGCCAGATCGACCGCCCGAACCGCCGTTACCGCTTGATCCGCTCGCTAGCCCTGAGCCTGACGACGTACCAGTGCCGCCAACACCGTGAATCGAAATGCCGTTCAGCGCACTCTCGGATGCCGTGCCCGAAGGGGATTCGCCACCGCCGCCCTTGTTGAACCAGAAACCCGCCGCGTCGGGCGATAGCGGTGTCCCGCCTCCGCTGCCGCCGACAATATTCCAGGTGTTCGGGCCAGTTCCATCTCCAACGGAGTTGCCACCACCTTGCGCATTGCCTGAACCCGAGGCCGCGCCTGTCGAGCCGCCCACGAAAACTGGATTTCCGCCTCCAGAGATTTCATTGCCCGCGGGAAAATCTCGCACGATTTCGGCCGGTTCGGGCGTGTAGTATGCAGCTTCAGAGCCGCTTCCCTGATCTGCTCCCGATTCAGAATCGTGGCTACCTGGTCCGTCTTCACCTGAGGCGTCTGCGGATCGGCTGGCATCTGTTCCGCTGTCGATTCCCGCGCCGGTGCCGCTACCCGCGCGTTTCCCTCTACGGCGCGCGCCTCCGCGCCGTGACCCACGGACTTCATAGCCGGAACCAACCCGGCCGCTTCCGTCGTTACCCTCGCCATTTCCGCTGCCTTCGTCGGAGCCATCGCCCCATCGTTCGCCGTTTCCACCGCCGCCGCCGTTGCCGGGACCATCTCCGCCCGGGCCACCGCCATTTCCTTTCGTTCCCTCGGCAGCAACGATTAATTGCAATAGCTTCTCTGGGTCGTTAAAGAGCTCTTCCGAGGCTCCAGGGTTCATGCTTAGCGTGCGCGCCGCCAGCTGCGCCGCGACCGTGGACTTGGCCACAGCCGAGTCGGCTGGAACGAAACATACTTCATTGACGTGGATGTGCGGGTCGCCTTGCAGCGCCGCTTTCAACTGTTCTGCAAGTTGCACCGGCTTTGCACCTGTGCCGGTGGGAAAACCGCGTACGAAACGCGCCAAGCTGGCTTGCGTAACCTGCGGCGCAAAGTGAATGCTCGCAATGCCGGCCGCCGACAGCATGCGCGCGAAGCTTTTTTCTGATTGGGCCGACTCAAGTGCGGTGCCATCGAGCAACAGCTGATCGCCGGATACAGCCAGCAACACGCCTGCCTCATTGTCGGTGCCTGCTCCTAACGCCGTGCGCAGTTCCGTCCAGGCGGTTTCGTATTGCTTCGCGGTGCGTGGATGCCCGAAGTCATACATCCGCGCGAACTTGAGCAGGATGTTGAGGCTGCGGACGAAGGCGCGCGCAGCAGCAGTGCGTGTGTTCTCGTTCATCAGAATCGTGGGGCTGAAAGCCCCGCCTCTACCTGTAAGTGTGCGTGTTCACAACGGGAGGGACAATGGTACGCGTGTCCTGTTTGGTACTAACGCTTAGTCCTGGAACGAGTTTGGCGGGATTCGCGGAAATTCGTCCGACCATCGTACGACCGCTGCAACCAACCTTCTAACTCATTGACATTAGAGAGGATAGCAAGAGCCCCGAGATGCCGAAGCCGAGTACTACGCTCGCGGCGCTCGTGCCCTGTTTTCGGCAGGACAGCGACAAAAGGCACTTTTGCCGCCTGTGCCGCGAGGGCATCATCAACGTTATCGCCCACGTACAGCGCCTCGCTCGGCTCCCGTCCTTTCAGGATTTTCAAGAGGCCGTCTGGAGCAGGCTTTGGATTCTCAACTTCTTCCACGGTGATGATCGTTTGGAAAACTCCGCGAAGTTTGTTGCGGTCCAGCGTGTAATCCAGTTCGCGCCAAACGCGGCCGGTGAAAATGGCCAGTTCCGCCAGCTTCGCAAGGCGGGCAATTTTCGGCTTCGCCAAAAGCCATTTCTCGCGGGCTACATTTCCCTTGCCTTTTTTGCCCCAGTAGATTTGCTGGAACCTGGCCTTCACTTCCTTGTATTCGAATTTGAAGCCGAGATCCTTCACCCATGCCGTGGAAAGTTTCCAATCATCATTGAAGCCGGGGCGGTTTTTCCACCCGTGCAATTGGCGCGCGGTGACCCGCTTCTTGGTGAAGAATTTTACGGTCTCGAGCGTGGTGCGCTGAAACGAACCGCGCGTATCTACGAGCACGCCGTCCACGTCGAAAATGATCAAGGAAGGATAAGGTTTCATGGAATCAAGGGAAGGGGCAATTGTTGCCTATTGCGTGAACTCTGCGGATCAGGAATGGGAGCCGCTCGATTCCTCGGACGCGCCGGAGTCTCCGGAATCGTCGTCCGTCGACTCTGAATCCGACTCCAAGTCCGGCGGCTCTTCAAGCGATTCCGAAGACCACGCTTCGCCCGGCGAGGGAGTCGATAGCTCCGGCTCCGCAGCTTTTTTCGCTGAAGATGAGCCAGAACCCTGCGATGCCGCGGCAGCAGCGGCAGCAGGAGCAGCAGCAGCAACCGCAGCTTCGGAACCTTTCAGAGCCTCAAGGCGCGCTCCGAGCACTTCCGCCAGCAAATCAACGATGAGTTTCGCCCCGCTTCCGTCGGGATCCTTTGTGGGATTATAGGCCGTGACTTCGAGCGCGGCCAATTCCTTCTGCTGCGCAAAGACCAGCAAGGCCTCGCGCACTTCATCCAGTGACAATCCACCCGCACCCGGATAATTCGTCGCCGGAAAATCGGAAATCACGTCGACGTCCAGGTGCAGCACGAACTGATAGCCGTTACCCTTGATGCGATCAATCGCGGCGTGTGCGGCGGCCGCCGGCCCCATGCGTTTCACCTCGGCAGCCAGAAAGCGGCGCAGCGGTGATGTAGCAAGAATCTGCTCCTCTGGAGGGTCAAGGCGCGCGACTCCGAAAAGCGCCAAGTCCGGCTCGCGCACCAGCGGAGGCTCGCCCCAGAAACGCACCATCTCCGCGGCCCCGCGTCCGGTCAAATGCGAAACAACCATGCCATCCACGCATCCCGAGGGAGTCGTCGCAGGTGTATTCAAATCGGCGTCGCCGTCCATGTAAATCAAGCTGACCTTGCGGAAATAGCGGCGGGCGCCCGCTACGGTGGCGAGCGCGATCGAACAATCGCCGGACAAAATCAGCGGCAGCGCGGAAGATTTCACCGCCTGCTCGACGCGCGGTTTTAGCGCTTCCAGCGAAGCAATCACGCGCGAAAGGTTTCGCGCTCGCGGACTTTCTTCGTCGGGTTTGAAAAGCTGGACGGGATCGTCGCCGAGATCGGCGACGTCATAACCAATTTCGCGCAGCGCCGCGGTCAAGCCGGCCGCTCGCAACGCAGCGGGTGCGCCTTCGTGCCCCACGGACATCGCGGCCGCGCTGGTGGGCGCTCCTAGCAGAGCAATCTTATTGGCCTGGCGGACAATTTTCACCGCCACTCAGTGGCTCCTTCAAAACCTTCCATCACAGCCCAAGTTCTCATCCCGTCGATCGCAATTTATTCTAGTGCGCGCTCTGGCGCGCGGCCAATTCAGGCGGCAAAGTGAAACGCACATCCTCGCGAATCAAATCCAGGTCGCGCTGATTCGTAAATCCAAAATTCGAAAGCCGCTGGCTCACTTGCTCCACCAGAATCTCCGGCGCCGATGCTCCCGCCGTGAGTCCCAGCGTCTTCACGCCTTCTAGCCACGAAGCATCCACGTCGTTCGCATCTTCGATCAATCGCGACGCCACACCCGCGCGCTTGGCCACTTCCACCAGGCGATTCGAGTTCGAGCTGTTCGCCGAGCCGACCACCAGGATCAATTCCACTTCGCGAGTCAGCGCTTCCACGGCTTCCTGCCGGTTCTGCGTGGCGTAGCAAATGTCGTCGGACGCAGGCCCCACGATCGCCGGGAAGCGCTGGCGCAACCGCGCCACAATTTCCTGCGTGTCATAAAGCGACAGCGTGGTCTGAGTCAGAAACGCAAGCCGGTTTGGATCCGGCACCACCAGCTCATCCACTTCCTCCACGCTGCCGACCACCACCGTTTGGTCCGGCGCTTCGCCCGAAGTGCCCACAATCTCTTGGTGGTCGCGATGGCCAATCAAAATCAGCGTGCGCCCTTCGCGCGCAAATTTCAGAGCTTCCAGATGAACTTTCGTCACCAGCGGGCAAGTCGCGTCAATCACACGCAACTGGCGCTCCTGCGCTTCGATGCGCACTCGAGGAGGCACGCCGTGCGCGCTGAATACCAGTACCGCACCTACCGGTACTTCCTCGATCGTCTCTACGAAGATGGCACCGCGCCGCCGGAGCTGATCCACCACGTAGCGGTTGTGCACGATTTCGTGATGTACGTAAACCGGGTCGCCGTAGGCCTCCAGCGCCAGTTCCACGATATCCACCGCGCGCACCACTCCCGCGCAAAATCCGCGAGGTCGTACGCGTACCAGCGTCTTGGCCCCGTGATTGGTTCCATGAATTGTCGTCAGCGTCAATTCGCTCTCCGTAACTGCTTTTATTTTACCTGAAGCGCCGCTTCCCTGCTAGTTGGTTCGGCCTAACCGTTGACAATTCATGGGCCAAGGCCCTCCAGGGCTTCTAGAGGCCTCCAGTGCTAAGATGCCTCTGAAAATAGGCGCGTCCGGAGGTGGGCGTTGCTACTTAAGGGACAGGTGGTGGTTGTAACCGGCGGCGGAAGAGGCATCGGCCGAGCCATCGCCAAGAAGTTCGCGTCGGCGGGCGCTGCAGTCGTTGTCACCGCGCGCAGCGAAAACGAGGTTGCCCAGGTTGCCAGGGAAATCGCCGACGCGGGTGGTCAATCCGCCTTCGTTGTAGCGGACGTTTCACGTGAATCCGACTGCGAAAAAATTGTAAACGAGGGGCGCAAGGCCTTCGGCGCCATCCACGTCCTCGTCAATAACGCCGGGGTCCTCGGACCGGTGCAACCAGTCGAAGATCTCAGTCCCGCAGCTTGGGACGAAGTAATCGCCGTGAATTTGCGCGGACCATTTTTGCTGGCGCGGCTGGTGTTGCCAGAAATGTATCAACGCCGCTCCGGCTGCATCTTGAATATCGTGAGCATTGCCGCAAAGGCTGCATTCCCGTTGAATGGACCCTACGCTGCGTCGAAAGCAGGATTGGTGGGATTAACCCGCACACTGGCTGCCGAGGGAGCACGCAAAGGTGTGCGCGTGAACGCCCTCGGCCCGGGGCCTGTGGATGAAACGCAAATGCTTCAGGAGTTGGGCCAGGGTCTCGCTGCGCATTTCCGGGCGGACGCCGAGACGGTATCCAAACAAGTTTCTCAGGGGATTTTACAAGGAAGGCCGCAAACAACGGATGAGATCGCTGCCGCGGCCCTTTTTCTGGTATCCGATCTGTCCAGTGCGATTACTGGGCAGACTCTGAACGTGGATGGCGGAATGGCTTTCTACTGATTTCTTCCAGGCTCGCATAGCCGCGTCGCGCCGAAGTGGAAATCACGCGCACGCCAGCTTCAGCCCAATCCAGTCCCTTCTCGCCGATTGTGCCAACCACGTAAAAAAGCCCACCGAGCATCAGCAGTACCGCGAAGCCAAGACCAAACAGCAATTCTGCGGCCAGTAGTTCTCGCACGAAATACATCTGCAGGACGAGAAATACTGCCACCGCCGACAACATGCCCTTGCGAACCTTCGCCTTTTGTCCGACTCCAACGATGAATGCCTTTGCGCTTTCCAATTGCGTTGTCATGACCCTCCCTACCCTCACTAACAACAGATGCACGAGCGAGTCCAAACGAACCAAGCGTAAGTCATTGATAATTGAGGGTGTGGAAGTCGGGAAAGATTAGAAGAGGGCTAAGAGAGGAAAACCATTTCTCCGAAGTATGTAAGGTAATGGACGGGAGTGAAACAAGTTGTCGGACGTTTTTTGTCTACAGTTTTTTCCCATTCGCCCGAAAACTACGTACTATTTTTTGTTGAGCGGCGAAACAAAAATGCAATGCACTTTTTTCGCGCACGCAATTTTTTCGGCGCGCGATTTTTTAGCGCCCTTCAAACGGATAACGATCCTGCGTCAGCACCGCCTCCGCCACGCGCCGCCGAATCGCGATCGTATTGAGCGGAGCGTGCTTGGCGAAACGCCGTAGAACCGCGAGCTGCGTGATCAGCATATCGCCGTCTACCGTAGCCGTGAGCGCCGTGCGCGCATCTCTCTCCACACGGTCCATCGCGTCGTAGACGAATGCACGGGTCGCGTCACACATCACGCTGGCTGCGTCTCCCCGTGTGGCCGAAGCCTTCTGAGCGCGTCGCAATGACGACTCCATCGCATACACGTCCATCACGATATTCGCGAGCGACGCCACAATCTCCTGCTGATCGGCGAGCTGCTCGCGGAACTTCTGCATCGCCGTACCCGAGGCCAGCAGAAAAATCTTCTTCGCCTGCTCCAGCGATTTTTCTTCCTCGGCAAACGGCCCGGACGGCGCTTCTTCAAACGACGGCCCGGCCAGGACTTCCTCGCCCAGCTTCATCGCCGCCGGAATCAACGGCAAAATACCCCCGAGCGCGCGCTTCATCAGCATCTGAATGATAAGCATGCGATTGATTTCGTTGGTGCCTTCGAAAATGCGGTTCACGCGGCTATCGCGGTAGGCCCGCGCCACCGGATAATCCTCATGGAATCCGTAGCCACCGAAGATCTGCACGGCTTCGTCCACCACGTAGTCCACCATTTCGCTCCCGGCCACTTTGCTGATCGAGCTTTCAATGGCGTATTCCTCCAGCACCTGCATGGCTTGTTGCACCTTGTCTTTCCCTGGCGCTGGGTTTGCCACCGCCGCGTCAATCATTCCCGCTGACCGGTAAACTTCCGACTCGATCGCGTAAATGCGAATCGCCATCTCGCCCAATTTGGCCTTGATCAATCCGAAATCGCAAAGCCTTTTACCGAAGGCCGTACGTTCCTTCGAATACTTCGATGACGCTTCCAGAATCTTCTTCGCTCCACCCACGCAATACGCACCCAATGTGAAGCGCCCCGCGTTCAACGTATTGAAAGCCACCACGTGCCCGCGGCCGGCCTCGTGCAGAAGATTTTCCTTGGGCACCGGCGAATTCTCGAAAAATATCGGTGTCGTCGAACTGCCTTTGATGCCCATCTTTTTTTCTTCCGCTCCGGACGAAAATCCGGGCGTGCCGCGCTCTACGATGAAGCAGGAAAATTTCTCGCCATCAATCTTCGCGAATACCACGTAAACGTCCGCAAATCCGCCGTTGGTGATCCACATCTTCTGCCCATTCAGAATGAAATTCTTGCCGTCCGGCGAAAGCACCGCGCGCGTGCGCGCCGCCAGCGAATCTGATCCGGCCTGCGGTTCGGACAGGCAATAACAGGAAAGCAATTCACCCGACGCAATTTTCGGCAGATACTTTTTCTTTTGCTCTTCAGTACCGAAATAAACGATGGGCACCGTCCCAATTCCCGCATGTCCTCCATGCGACACCGCAAACGACCCATATCCCGCCAGCTTTTCCGCCAGCACTATCGCAGATACTTTATCCAGCCCCGAACCGCCATACTCCTCAGGGATTCCGCCACCCAGCAGCCCAATCTCGCCGGCCTTCTTCAGCATCTGCGCCATAAGATGCTCGTCCTTATGCGCTTCCAGCTCCGGAATCGCAGGCGTCACTTCCTTCTGGACGAATTCGTCGGCCGTCTGGCCAATCAGGCGTTGATCGTCGGAAAGATCGGCGGGCGTGAAGACATCCTCAGGACGGCTCGTCGCAATCAGAAATTCGCCTCCGCGATGCAGCATCTGCGATACAGGCGTCGTGGCCATAGTTTTCTCTCCGTACAGGTGGCTTTCCGTGCCCACCGATTCTCTCGCGCATCCCCGCGCAGCACAATAGGCCAACTAGCCAAAGCGCCCACTCACCGAAACCTCGTCCCAGTAGAGCTCTCTTGCGTGCGGCTCACCGTCGAAGACTGTGGCCACCCGATGGAGCCTTCCGCTTCTCCTTACAGCGTCGGCGTCCCGGAGTAAGTGTCTTTCGCGGCTGAATACCCGGCCCGCACGTCCCCCTGTCAACGCTTCGACACCGCTCTTACGAGCGGCTCCACATGACTCGGGGCCGACGTGGGTCGCGTTCACATTCGTATGACTTTTGCATTCACTACACCTCGCCGGTTTGACCGGCGCACAAGGGGCATCACCATGGGACAACCCGTCGTTCACTTCGAAATCGGCTGCCGAGATAGCCAGAAGACTCAGGGTTTTTATTCCATCACTACACAATTTTTTACGCGGAAGTGGACGACCTACAGGCATATCTCGACAAAGCAGCTTCACTGGGCGGAAAAACTCTCGTGGCTCCGGTGCGAATTCCCACCGGCACGTTTGCGTGGATGCAGGATCCCGAAGGAAACACGGTCGGCCTCTGGAAACCCGCTGCCAACTGAAGGTAAGAAAAGTCGCCATCCTTTAGTGCGGGGGCTTGCTTCCGCCTTTGCAGAGGCGAGCGTGTCTCGCCGGCAGTTTCCCTATTCTTCGCGGACGCCAATCTGGAATCCGCAATCGCGCGGCTCAAGCGGCCCGCTCGAAAATGCCCGCCGCGCCCATGCCACCGCCGACGCACATGGTCACCAAACCATAACGCGCGTTGCGCCGTTCGAGTTCACGCAAAATCGTCGCCGTAAGTTTCGCGCCTGTGCAACCCAGCGGATGGCCTAGAGCGATAGCGCCGCCATTGACGTTCACACGCGCGGGATCGAGCCCCGCCAGCTTAATCACGCTCAACGCCTGCGCCGCAAACGCCTCGTTCAGTTCGATCACATCAATCTGATCCAGCGTCAGCCCCGCAATCTTCAATGCTTTCGGAATCGCGTACACCGGTCCCACGCCCATTTCCTCCGGCAGGCATCCGGCCGTGGCAAATGCCACAAACCGCGCCAACGGCTTCAGCCCCAGCGAGCGCGCACGCTCCGCGCTCATCACCACCGCCGCGGCGGCTCCGTCGCTCATTTGTGAGCTGTTCCCCGCCGTCACCACGCCGTGCGTATGAAATGCCGGTTTCAGTTTTCCCAAAACTTCTACAGAGGTATCCGCGCGCGGCCCTTCATCGGTATCGAACGAAACCTTCACCGTCCTCGGCTTCGAGCCATTTGCTGCCCCCGGCCCGGCCCCGTTTGCAGAGGCCTCCAACACCGTATAGCTCACCGCCACCGGAACGATTTCAGCTTTGAATTTTCCCGCCGCAATCGCCGCCAGCGCTTTCTGATGACTCGCGAAAGAAAATTCATCCGACTGCTCGCGCGTGATCCCGTACTTCTTGGCGAGATTTTCCGCGGTCAGACCCATGCCCAGGTACGCGTCCGGATAATTGTCCATCAGCCAAGGATTCGGTGCGACCTTGTTGCCGCCCATCGGGACCATGCTCATGGATTCCGCGCCGCCGGCGACGGCCACTTCTCCATGACCCGCCATGATTCGCTCCGCAGCGATCGCAATCGCCTGCAATCCCGAAGAGCAGAACCGATTAATCGTCATCGCTGACGCTTCGACCGGCAATCCGGCGCGCAAGGACGCGATGCGCGCCATGTTCATTCCCTGTTCGGCCTCGGGCATCGCGCAGCCCAAAACCACATCCTCGATTTCTTTCGCTTCCAGACCCTTCGCGCGCGCCACTGCTTCCTTAATGGCAGCTGCCGCCAGGTCGTCCGGACGCGTCGCCCGCAACGTTCCCTTCGTGGCTTTCCCCACCGCCGTTCGCACGGAACTAACAATCACAGCTTCGCGCATAATTTCACCTCGAAACCTATCTGCGTCACCCTTAGAAAGCGGAACCGTCGAAGTATATTGGATGCAAAAGGAGGGGAAAAGCAACAAAGAGCGCTGCTCATCAAAGAAGTGAAATCGACAGCAGCTAGCGGCTGAACTTAATTGTCACCAGCATCTGTACGGCGATGGGCTGTCCATTCAGCGTGGACGGCTCATATCTCCAACGGCGCAAAGCTGCCATGGCCGGACCGCGCAACATTTGTGGGCCGGACACCACCTGTACGTTAACCACGTTTCCCTTCGCATCAATCGTGGTTTTCATGACCACGTCACCCTGTATGCCGGCTTGTTTCGCCACCAGCGGATACTCTGGCATCGCGCGAGACACCAGGTGCGGCTCCTTGACATTCCCACCTACCTTCAACGGGCCATCCGTGTCCGGACGTATCTCAGGCGCCGCCGGCGCTGCGACGTTCGACGAAATAATCCCAGACAACGCACCCGTACCGGAAGAATCGGCTGCGGGCGCAGCGTCTACAGCCGGCGCCGCATCCGTTTGGCCCGCACCGCTACGCTGCGGAGCAACTGGATGCACGTCCAGTTGTTGTTTCACCATATCGTCCGTAATTTTCGAATTTTGCCTCTCAACTACACGTGGGCCAGAGCCGCTTGCCGAAGAACTCGCGCTCACAGTCGCCGCAGGCGCGTTCGATTGCGCGACAATCGCAATCGGATTGGTCGCCGAATTGTGCGCCAGGGCACTTGGCGATGGCTGATCGGAAATCGGCGACGGCGATTGAAATGCCAACGACTGCGGTACTGCCGGTGAGTTCGCTTTCGGCGCGGAACTATTCGTCGAATTCGCAGATTGTGAACGGAAGTAAAAGACGCCGCCGAACACGCCCACAAACAGCACAGCAACACACGCGGCGATCAACATCCAGTTATTGCCGCGAGGTTGGCTTGCGTGGCTGTCGGATGTCTCTAAACTCCCCTCCAGTCGCGCGCCAAAACCATCCGCTGAGGCCGCGCGGCCGCTGCCGAGTGCCGCGCCGCCGCTAAAGCTTCCGAAGGTTCCATGCCCACTCCCCGTCAGCGAAGCCGCCGGAGCGGATGCTTCATCTTGCTCTTCGGCCGCCGCGAGCCCTGAGTCTGCAGCCAGAACCCCCGTTGCTGCTGACTCGTCTCCGCGAGGCTCGTTCAAGGAAAGAGTCGAGGGCGCCGTCGGCTCTGCGGTGATGTCAATGTTTGCTTCCGCAAGCGCTTGTGCTGCGATGCTCGGCTTCGGAATTTCCGGTACGATTTTTTCGTGCACGCGTTCGGTGTGCGCTGGCGTGAAAGCGGATACCGGCGCCGAAGGAATAGGTCGCACGGGCGCAACAAACTTCACAGCAACTGGCGTCGTCGCCGAAGCCGCAGGCTGCACTTCCTCCTGCGTGCCTATCGGAGCGAAGTTCGATTCAGGCTTGGTCGGTGGAACTGATGCGGGCGCGACCGCCGTGGGCGTCACCCGAGTGAACGCTGCGGGAGCCGAAGCGACGGGCGGCGGTGCCAGGACCGGAGGCGGAGCAGGCGCGACTGGTTTCACGCTAAGCGAAATGGGATCCGCTGTGGACACTGCTGTTGGCAAAGTAGCCGGCGTCGGCGAAACATTCTGAACCGCGCTTGTTTTTACCGGACTCTCGGGGACAGCAATCGACGTGACCGCGGGAATTGCTGGCGCCGCCTGATTCGCGGGGGCGGGGCCCTCGGAAGGAAAATTCACTCCCCAATATCCGGGCTGCTTGTGCGTGAATTCAACCTCCACGTAACCCTGCATGTTCGAAAACGTGCGCACCTTGATCACGCGGCAAATCGCGTCCTGGCGCGTTTTCAAATTCGTCACCACCAGCATCTGGCTGGCGCTCACTGCCGTCGACATTCTGAGCACGGCGCCCTGCGGAAACACGATCATCGTGCTGGTTTGTTCCTCGAATGGTTCGGTGCGCGGAGCGACGCCGCGCGCGACTTCCGTTACGCGCGAGCCGTGTACCTTGACGGGAACCTCCAGCGAAAGCGCATCGGCTCTTAAATGTCCGCCCCCCGCGGATGCCTGTTTCGGCAGAGCGCCAGCCTGCGGAACGGCCGTTTGAGTTCCGGAATTTGTGGCTTCGACTGAATCCTTTGTTAGTGGCGCCATGGTCCTTGGCGGTAGTACGCCATGCCCCCAGAGAAATACCTAAAATCCCATTAATAAATGAATTTTCGCGGGGTGTGCCAATTTGCGGCAATGGTACTTTGGTACTTGGGGGGAACGCTTTGGGCACCAACGCTGTGCATGCGCGAGCACGCGCTGGAGAATCTGCGAAGTCTGCCGAAGCCTAGAAAATATCGCGCTAAGACGTGCCCGGCGAAGATTTCACGAAGGTGCTCGGCTCGGCAACGGCGAGCGAGGGTTTTGCGTTTCTCCCTGCTCTCGGGTTTCCTCTGATGTGTTAAATCTTGCGACTTTGCTTTTGTCTTCTCTGCTCTTTCTCAGCGTCCTCAGCGTTAAGTCTTTCGATTCTGACTTTGACTCCAGCCCACCTGGCGACACTCACCCCCTCTTCCGAGCGATAAAAACAGAAACCGGCGGCGTAATTTTGTAAACTCTTGAAAAATTGCCCTGATTCACCGCAAGCCCCACACGTCCCCGCGAATCGACCTAGAGCAAAGTCTCACCCACCGGCACATCCATAAAAGTCTTCCCATAAGGAAGCGAATACAATTTCTGCTCGATCTTTACCGACACTTTTTCTCCGAGCGAATAACCCAACTTGTCGAAATCATCGCCCTGAATGTCCGTAATCAAACTTCCCAATGGATCATCCAACCCAATCACCTCCTTCTTCGATTTCACGATCACCGCTTTGCGCGAAGTACCCACGCCCGGATCCACCACCCCGAGAAAAACCGTTCCCGCAGGATAGTAGGGGGTGACGCCGGCCAGAAAACGCGCGCCTTCCTCAATCGAAAACGGCATCACCTGATGCGTTGATATCCATGATGCGCACGTCCGGCAGAATTCCAATGATCACAGCGCGGCAGATGGCGACGGCATCGTTCGCCGTGCCGAAATCGGGCATAAACACGATCGTCGGCCGTCCC